>VMHT01185032.1_pt1 | contig 12584 bp, 23 predicted proteins | sample 4693611 | NCBI WGS metagenome assembly VMHT01 (sample SAMN12280063, study PRJNA550983) | marine metagenome | isolation source: seawater sampled from same location over 5 years 0.02-0.2 micron viral filtrate | place: USA: collected off the coast of southern California halfway between the port... ... | reverse complement strand
CTTTTTGGCTTCCATAAATACTGGCATGCCAAGAATATCAAGACACAGAGATAGATGTAGGACAGGACACACTTGCACAGGTAGTGCACCTGTGAACACCACGCAGTACAGTGTGTTTGCGAATGGAAAGCCGGTGTTAAGAAAAAGTGATCCAGTCCAACCGCATACGATAAGGGTTGGAATAGTATGTTTAATTCATCCAGCAAAGATAAACCAAGCATCCAGATCAGTGTTTGCTAATGGAATAGGAGTGGCCAGACGTGGAGACAGCACAGACAAAGGGGCAATGACAGGCGCTTCAGGAAATGTAGTGGCCGGATAGTATGACAGTAGCCAAAGGTTTAAAATCATTAGCAGAAAGTTCTCCCAACTTCTCGAACCAAGCACTGGAGAACGCAGTAGACACACTGAAAGTTGGATGGGTAATCAAGAGTTCACAACTTGACACGGACATACAAAACAACACAGTGCTGACGACCTCTCAGAAGAATGATCTCAAAGACGACATTAATAATCTTACACACGTTAACATAGGTCGAACAGTAGGCGATTTGATTAGACACAGTGCGACTATTATTGATGGGACAATCATACCCCTAGACGATGCCAGCAATCCAACACCATCAACTTTCCTAGAGATACTGCAAAACGTTCAGACAATACAGGGACTGGTACCAGAAGTACAAGGTGTTCCTGCCAGCGAGGCGTCACGTGATGTTAATGATCACTTGGGCACTCTCAACAACATTTTCACCACAACCGAAGACAGCACAGCACCTGTGTTCACATCATTGTTAGAATCAATCAATTTCATAGTGACTGCCAACCTGGCCACAGAGACGGCATTGGAAACAGCATATGATGATTTGAGGAACTTCATAAACGGTGTGGTTGGTGACTCAACAGACTTCCAACAAACATTAGACACCTTTGCAACAGCGGTAGCAACTGCTCACACAAATTTTAATAACGCTTTGGCGGCCGAACCTTTACTGACCCACAAGAATAATCTTATAGCCATGAGGGAGAAGATCAATGTGCAGGTCGCATTAGAAAATAGCAATCTCACAGGCATACTGAATTATGTAGACACACTCTCAAGCAATCTTTCTTACTCTGCATTGGCCGAGGATAGTGAACTTAGGAAACTTATGGCCAACGTATCACAAAATACCAACTGGCAGACCTACTTCAACGACTATGAGACAAACCAGGCAAATCTCAATCCAGTCTACACAACTAACACTGACTCAGACAAGAGTTCAATTATAGACCAAGTGCTGGCTGATAGTGGACTGCCTGATGTTACAGATGCAACAGACCTGGTGGCGGTGGCAGACAAGGCACAACGTGACAGCCGTATAGACACTGCGAACTACGATAGGTTCACTGTAGAACAACAGATCATTAAGAGCTGTGAGCAGTTGGGTATCACCACAGCAAATAGGACGATTAATAGCCTAAGCAATACCCTGCTAAACAACATGAATCAACATGATCGTGATGAGATAGCAAAACAATTGGATCTCAACGAGTCTTCGGCCACACTGAGCTAATGTTCAAAGATGTTATAGGTGACTGGCCCACAAATGAAAGATTCATACTGACCTCTTGTGACGACAAATACTTTGATCGCTACTTTCCAAGATTCTACAATTCTTATAGGAAACATTGGCAGTTGCCCATCCACGTACACGTAATAGACCCATCAGACATATCACTACAGAGATTGGAAGATCTAAAAGTGACATACACATACTGCACCACAGATCCTGCTATTCTAAAATGGCCATATTCGTATGAGACTTATTGTCAGGCACAGAGATTTATATTGTTAGGTTACAACCTATTAGAAAACCAATCAGTGATCGTTGCGGATGTTGATTCCTATGCCCTGCGAGAGCCAAACCAAAAACAGAGACGCACACTGGAATCTGACATGGCGTTCACGGAGTACAATGGCAGATTAATGGCAACATTCTGTAACTTTCATCATGGCAGGAGAGCATTGGCGAGAGAGTCAGCCATCAAGATGCAGAAACTGATACAACAATCTGATACAATAGGAGTGGATCAATTGGTTATCAAAGAAACATTTAAGTCACTCCCATACAACAAACTAAAACACCAAGAGTGGATAAGACATTTTGACAACAGGACAGATATAGATGCAAAGAAACATAATCAATGCCTTATCTATCATGAAAAAGGAAAAAGAGGTAAGATCAAAACAGTGGAGACTGCATGGACAGATATAAGGTAATAGCAAAATTCGCCAAACAGAACGACTGGAAGCAAGGGTTAGAACTGGGTGTTTGGGTCGGGGTCACCACATTCTACATGATGAGAGAGACAGATGTTAAAATGTTTTGCGTTGACGCTTGGGAAGTGCAGGATGACAATCCAGAGTACGACTGGCAATTTAACAAAAAACCCAGATGGAAAGACGGGAAATTAACGGTGGAAGAATTCAAGCACGAAGCACAGGTATGGGATCACAACAAGAACGAAAAGCATTTCCGAGACAATGCCCAGCAGTGGGGAGACAGAATAACCATAATAAAGGGAAGGTCATTGGCGATCATAGACCAAATACCAGACAACAGTATGGACTTTATATTCCACGACTCTGATCATTCCTATCCCTTCGTTAAGAACGAGATAGAAGCGTACCTACCTAAATTAAAAAGTGGTGGATATTCTATGGGAGATGATTATAATTGGGGTACGGTTGAGAGATCAGTAAACGAAGCATTTGGTGATACACACAAGGTTACAGGCAAAGGTGTTTGGTATGCAATTAAAGATTAAGATTCTTTGTCTGCTTTCACGCACCCTACTATAAGTGTTTGATATGGTTGCTGATATCTAGCAAACACGTCTGCCATACCATAGAAACGCACTGCCGCATTCTGTTCGCAGTTGGCTAATTGTTTATAAATTTCTTTTTCGCTATCGTCGTAGTTTGTGCATTGGACTTCTCCATTAACAAGCACACACATGGTCATAAACAATTTATACATAATCTTACTTAATGCCCCACTTCTGTTGCAAGGCAGGGGCCGCCCCTGAAATTATTGGTTATTACGCCGCTAATCTCAATTCAGACATACCAACTGTTAAGTCAGCAAATCCTAATGCTTTTTTGTTTGCATTTAAAAAACAGCCTGATTAGGTCAGTGCCATCACCGTAAACTCCCAAGACCTTTACACACCCGTCGAATCTATTTCACCCCCGGAAGGGATTACATAAGCCACCCGTAATAATTGGTGGAGGTGGTCGGTACTGCCCCGACGTCCGAAATGTTTATTTCGTCGTGATCAACATTTACAATTATAATTATACGCTGATAGTTGACATTTTGTCAACTCTATGCTAAATTACTGTATATGCCAAAAAATAGAATATTTAAAATCAGTGACGGAACAGAGACTAAAGAAGTAGAGGCAATGTCTTTCAAGAAGGCAGTGAAATCATTTCAGGGCAGTTCTAAGGCTAAGATGATAACTATCGAATGGATGACAAAGGGTGGAGAGCTCTTTGTTAAAGATCAACAGATACCCATGGGTAGAAAGAAAAAAATAGGACGTTAAACAAGAAGTGAGAGTAAGCAAGAATCCATTAGTCAAAATGCTGGTAAAACTTAGAATGGCATATGCGGACTTCCGTGGACATCACGGCAAAGTATGGGACTATGAGCCTGGTGAATATTACATGGGCAGACATCAAGGCCACAAAAATCACGAGAAGAGACACAAGATTAAATGAGTAGGACGATGTGGACTATTGTTTTCGTTTACACATCAATTTTCTTGTACGGTTGCATCACCTTAATTTAAAATACCACATAACTTATAGTAGCACTTACTACACAACCTCCGGTCATTAAATATTAGTGTGCTAAGACCAAAAACGAAGACCGCATATTGGTCTAAGATCCGTAAGAAGGCTCCGAAAGTGCCTGACATCACGTGTCCTGACATAGATTCAATACTGAACAGGTTTGAGAAATTAATAGGCAAGGAAGTCACGAGGGCTCAGTTCAAGATAGTTGAACGCAAACTTGAAAAGTTACGTATCGCTAATGAAAAACTGAGGGAGTCTGGAATTTATTGGCATGATGCATGTAAGGAAACAATAAGAGACTTACTAGGAAAGAAAAAAAGTAGATAATTAATTTTATGTGGAAGGTTTTAGTTGTAATTTGTACTTTAGGAAATCCCTGCACGATGTTCGTGGAAGATCCAATGAAATACTACCATACGGAATCAGAATGCATTATTGCCGCTGAGGTAAAAGCCAAGGCCATGATGAAAACATTCCAAGATTTTGGTTACGGGATCCAAAGCGAAGCACACGCCTGCCAATATATCAGTGATCAGAAGTCCACATAGGTCCTATGTTCAATTTACATAGGTTGACTAACGCAACAAATCTGCTATAATAATTTTGTAATTTAGGGTAAATCCTATTGTAGGAGTTCTGCCCTTGGTTGCACTCATTAACCATAGGAGATCATATGAGCAAAGTAAAAATGCTTCTAGACGTCGTAAACGAAGTTAAAAAAGAAGCACCAGAAGATGTTCCAAACTGGAACGCCAAACTAGCAGAAGCAAAAGTAAATTTACAGAATCAAATTGCAAAAGGCAGGTTGTTGCCTAGGGGTGTAGAAGATCATCCACTTGAACATTTCGCGTTCAATTATTCAGTACAGAGAGACGTGAGGGCAGGACATGTCATGAACATAATGAAGAAGTTTGATCCAAGGGTATGTTGTCCTGTGTCAGCAGTAAAACGTTCAGACGGAGAAACACTTTACATATTCGATGGGCAACACAGAGCAGTTGCTCTTGCATTATTAGGATGGAAAAAAATACCAGTTACAATAGTAGAAACAGATGAGCCGGCCTTTGATGCTGAAGCATTTGAGATAGTAAATGACTCAGGAATATTACGTGCAGGTACAGAAGAGATCCACAGATGCCTACTACACAGGTTTAAAATGGGTGAAACGGAAACAGAAAGGGTAGTGACAGCACACATGGTGCAACAAGTTTTTGATTCTTGTGAGATTGATCTAGAACCTAAACGTGTTAGGAAGAGTTCTGGCAAGTGTGGTCCAAACAAACACTACTTCTCACATTTTGATTACGCATATAAAGGCATGAAGATGGCAGGACCAATAGGTCTTACCGACGCACTATTGTCAATTAAGAATGTGTATGGTGATGAAGAGGGTGGAGAGATCAACCAGGGTCTGTTTATTGGCCTTATGAAGCAATATCAGATGGGGCAAGAGGCTAAAAGACTGAAAAGATTACCTAACGATTGGATGACCAAGATGCTTGAAACAGCAAAGAAGGTATGTCCTAGTGCAACACTGATTCACACCGCTACCAAAAAACAATGGCAACACGCAAACGGTGTTGGTTGGGACGCACCGGTGGCGATGGCTCACATGTTACGAGAACTTTATCTACTAGAAGACGGAACGTTTGAACCAAGTTACATGCCAAACGTGACACTTAAAGTAGAAGAGGGCGACATCGCAAAAGAGTCTGAGGCACAGACTGCCTTTAACAAGTATGTCAAGTAAACTCTGCTATTACATATGTAGGGTCACCAAGTGTGTGCCAGAGTCCATCAATTTCTTTGAGGACGAAGAAGAATATGGATATGGCCTACCATGGAAAGAGGTGCTCGCAGAAGTTGAGAAACACTACAGAGATGGCGCAGATGCAGTGGAACTTGAAATGATTACAGAAGAGGAGTTCAATGATAGACTACCCAAACCTTACTAACCTACCAGAGATAAACTTCAAGAGCAAGGGCAGGCCTGAGTTGAAGGAACTTGCCGAGTACATAGATAAGATGAAGGCAGATCTGTTCGATGATCGTTGGAGTCAAGTGACCAAGAAGCACATAAAAACTTCGCTGGTACTTTACATACGATCGATGCAGAAGCAATTGGCACCCATGGGATACCATTACCGGGCACAGGACATGGCAGGAAAACAACACCTTGAACATGTAATACCACAGAACAAGATAATCACTGCATACCTACATGACAAGATATCCTCACAGTCTGTATTACAGATGCCGTTGTGTATGATAGACGATTCCGACAAGCACATACTCGAAGGTGATTGGCAGACAGCAGGTAACTGGCAGTATCCATTCCGTAGATATAAACTTGCAGGCTTTTCAAAAATAATCAAAGATGTTAGGGGCAACGTGGTTGACCCGGACACATACACTTTGGACGATCACTTCAAAATGCTGGGTGTGGTTGACTTGTAAGCAAAATTGTGTATAATTAAGACAGCAAATCCACCAGAGCTGGTAAGATACCAATTCTCATTTGCAAACTAAACATAGGAGACGCTCTACGTCGATGATGGATAGATAGCCGTAAGGCGAGGTTGGAGTCGATAACGGACTGGTGGAGAGCTAATTCATTATGCCAAGCGAGAAAACAAAAAGATTACTGGAAGGACTGGGCAAGATCACAGACTCAGCACCCAATAGGTTCGAACAACAGAAGTTTCATTCTTACACAAATAGATTTTATAGGAACTTTATACATAAATTACCTGCAATCTATGACAAAGCAAAAGCCAAAAAGGACGAGGATGGTGATGAGTACATCATGATAGACAGGGTATATAGTTCACTGTATGACGATCACCTAGTACAAAAGGACGGTACAACCTACGCAGGAAAACTTTACAAAAAGAGGAGATTGGTTGTAAGGAAAGATGCCATTACAGGTGAGAAGAAAAACTTTTATAGTCCTTGCACATCCACAGCAGATGGTAGATGGTTTGATAACACAGGTTTACCAATCGAAACACCGGATAAACTTGAACCAGAGAAAGTAAAGACTAAGGATGAGATCGATGAAGAGATCAGAGTCAAGGCAGAGAAAGCCAAGAACAGAGAAGCGACCATACTAGCCAACCTCAAATAAGTCAATAAAATAGTGATTTTTCAGCCGGTTGACGGAAATACCATTACCATGTATAATAATGGTAACAAAGGAGAAAAACATGTACAAATGTTCAGCAAAAGCAAGTTTGGTTTTAGATCAAGTTAGATCTAGATGCCAAGAAGACACGCAGACCAACAACAAGTGGAGAGGTAGATCAGGAAACTACATGTACATCATGGGCAGAGAAAATGCCGATGGTAAGGCGACAGGTGTGGTACACAAGATCTCTGATGATGGATCTCACAAGTTGTGTGGTTCATTCAAGATAATGAGTGACGGTATCATAACAAGGTTCACAGGGTTGTCAAAAGCAGACTGGAACAATGCTATGAGAAACGCAGAAGCAGAGTACAAAGTGAAGTACGAAGCAGAAACAACAGAGCCAGCAACAGAACAGAAAGTTGCGGTATAATATTGATTAGTGGGCTCGAGTACCCCATAGTGCCGATCAAGGCCATATGCATAAAAATCTCGGCCCACTAACTAATTACAATGGTGAAAAAATATATTAAAAGATTCATATATTTCTGTATAGCGGTTGCATTCGTGATCGCAGGTGCCTGGGTTGCCGGCACGTTCAATCCAAACGACTACACGGTGCAAAAGATCGAGGACGAGTTCCATAAGAAAGAAATGAAGATAATTGAAGAACTTGGTTTGAAAGAACCAGAGTTTGAGTTCTCGGACAAAGTTTCTTTTATTAATGCAACATCCACGTGTGTTTCATATCTAAATTGGACCACAGATAAAGACAAAAGAGTTCCGATCAGTATTATTATAGCAATGGCCGGTATCGAGAGTGCGTGGGGCACAAGCAGGTTCGCAAAAGAAGGCAATGCATTGTTTGGTGTGAGGACATGGAGTCTAGACACTGTACCACACATGAAAGCACTAGGCAACCTAGATGCCAGTTGGGGTGTGAAAAAATACAAGACAAAATGTGCATCTATCAAAGACATGATTAAAATCCTCAATACACATCCTGCATACCATAAGTTTAGAGAGACCAGAGCAACGCAACTGGAGGATGGTAAATGGAATTACAGACGATTAATGTTAGGTATGACTGCCTGGAGCACCAATCCAGATTATGCGGAAATTATACTCCAGACCATAGTTGACAATAAATTACCTTAATAGTATAATTTAGTATGGGATTCATACAAATGAAACTACCTAAACGTATCAAGAACAAGATTGAAAATTCTAAGCGGAACAGAGAGGCACAAGCCAACCATGAAGAGTGGTTGCAGTCACAAGGCCTAGACAATTACACATTAAAGCAGAGAACAAAGAACTTCAAAGGCTATGACATACCCGAGTATCAATCAGATCCAAATCAACCCAAATGCGGTGATAAGATTCCAGTCGCTGGTGGCAGAAAAGCACCTCCTCAGGCATATTCAGGTGAGAGAAAATTACTTGGCATAGGTCTCATGCACAAAAGCAATCTTGTGCCTGTGTGGGACGAAGAAGGTGCAAAAGAAATTACTGCCATGAAAGGCAACAAGTAATGAAGATAAGGTATTATCAAAAGATTGACGGATGGAGATGGCTAGGTTTTTTACTTGCCATGGTGAGTGCATTCACATTGAGTGGTGGTAATCCTGATGTGCAATGGATTGGATGGTCGGTTGCATTAATATCGTGTAGTATTTGGATTTGGATGGGTGTCAAAGACCATGACACACCTAGAGCATTGATGGAATTGATGTATCTTTTACTCGCAGTTCGTGGCGTGTACAATTGGCTGGCATAAAAGTCAATAAAATCAACCATTCTAGCAAGATCAACTGCGGTTGACGTATTTGGAAATTATGCTATAATTGTTTTATGATTAGACTAATAATACTATTTGCAATCTTCCTTGCGGTGTATCCGATGATAGGTGATGGTTGGGCACAGTTCAGCAACGACTTTAATGTTGCTGGTGTATCTGACTTCATATCAGAGCAGATTGCAAACTTTAACAAATAAGGACAAAATGAAAAACATAAGCAAACTATTTCTTATACTTTTCGCAGGCTTACTATTGGCACAATGTTCAACTTACAAGATCAAGCCTGACATGAACAAAAGTGGAATCATAGACAAGACGCCAAGATGGTATGTTGATTATGATCACGAAACTATGTTCAAGTATGTAGAAACTGGCACAGCGGTATCTCCTGATTTAGAACTGGCTGTAAAGAAAGCAACATTGTTGGCCAAGGCGAAACTTGTGGATAGGATCAACGGCGAAGTGAACAACAGAACTACTATCAACAAGAACGAAGCAGGCACCAACGAGGATCTAACCGTATCGGCAGGATCGCAAGATGTAATTGTTAATATAGTCAAGGAAACTCTTGCAAGAGGTTACGAAGTTAAAAAACAAGAAATCTTTGTGACTAAAAACAAATCATACAGAGCATACGTGATGGTTGAGTTGAGCAAGAAAGAAGTTGACGCAATTATAGAAGCGGTGGACAAGAAAAAGGTTGCTTCGATAGATGTTGATGCCATCAACAAACAAGCCAACGAAATATTGAACTAGGGCTATGAGAAAGATTTATTATCTTATTGCCCTGGCGTTCCTCACATTGGGATTGATTATATTCTCGACCTCTGCAGACGCAGGCGGGCCTTGGAATGATCAATATTGCGATGTTGAAGTCACCAAAATAAGGGTAGTTGACCAAGAAGGGAACGTGGTCTCAAATTTAACAGAAGAAAAATTGGTTTGCAAAGACGGGGCATCTGACTTTTTGTTTAACATGGGCATAGCAGAAAACTGTGAGATGTACACCTGGGACATGCCTGTAGGAGAAGTACTGATTACCCAGAGGCAAGTGGCCTGTAAAAAAATGGATGGAACTGGATATGAAATTGTTCAAGGTTATCACAGTATTGATTAGCCTACTGCTGACAACATCAGCAATAGCAGACTCACACAAATTAAAGGATACCGAAGGGCACATAGGAGAGATGCCGCCCCCGATTTGGTTAGGCAATGATCTGCAATATAGTATGCCTGCCTTTTTATTCAGAGCAACACAATACCTTAGATTCAGTCTCAAAAAAGAAGAGAAGAAGATGCACGAATCCGCGGTGTTCTTCGCACTAACAAGCACACAGAACGGCAAGATTGTGAGTTGGTACAGCAAGAAGCGTCTGGCCGCTGGCAAGGTGCGTGTGATACATTCGTACCCTATTTCGGGTGGATATTGCCGTACATATCAAGCATACATCAAAGTCAATGGCAAAGAGAGGCATATGACAAATAATGCCTGCAAATATATAGGGTCACCTAGTTGGTCTTTTTATAAATAATTCATATAAATAAGTACATTAGACAAAGGATTTAAACTATGGCAACAGTAGAACCAAAATCAATGGCAGTATCACTAGCAACGCCGCCTGGACAGATGTTCACGGTAGATATTGCTCAATCGGCATTTACAGACGCAGAAACAACAGCGGGTGGTAGACTATCACCATGTCATGCAGACGACTTCACAACAAAACCAACTACGTTGGCACAATCATTGCTTGTGTCAAGAGGGTTGTTAAGATTCAAACTTATGATGAACAACTTACAGATTAGATCTAATGTTCAATTATCGAATATTGTAACTACATATGCCGCTGATGAAGGTGATTCACCTATCACAGATTTGAATTTCACTTTGATATTTGAGAACGCAGACTTCGTTCCAACTACAGGTACAACAATTGACGGTTCAACTGCAACTACAACTAAAGCACAGTTCATCAGAGACAAGATTGCAGAGGCACTAAACGCCGATCACACAGAGAAAATGGGTGTGTTCGATCCCACAACTGGAAACACTAACACCAAAGACACAGAAGTGACAGTTGCTCAAGTGATGGGTGCTGAAGGTGAGATAGTTGAAGCGATCACAGTTACTGAAGTAACAACTTTCAGACCAAACACTGCGAACCAAACACCAACAGACTCAGCATTAACTTACTCAGCAGAGTAATAATCAATAATTTTTTAATTGTAAATGTTGATACAGCCTATTTCTAGGTGGGCAACAGTTAGGTAACCATCCTCATCAGACAGTATTTCTCTAGTTTCTTTGTCTTTGATCTCAGCGGCCTCTAGGCATTCTGCTTCTGTGTTGAAAGTTCTTGGTGGATTCTCGTGTAAAGTGTTGCACTCAAGTACTGTGACAGCACAGATGATTGCAAACATCTTGAACATTGTTATTCGTCTGCGTAATCCATGTTAATGGCACTAGAACCATCTACGGAAGTGAAAGTGGCATCATACGCCGCTGGCAAACTATCGCCTGCTCTCAACTTTGTTTTGTAATCTAACACCCATGCGGCCCAATCTGCCTTGAATGCCGCCCTCTCCGACTTGACATCAACCCTTAGACCGTCTGTGCCTGTTATGTCTGAAACAGAATGTGCGATACCGTTGGGCATTGAAGGTGAAGTGGGTTTATTCACTGTTGTTTGATGATTGCCAAGTGTTAGTGTTGCCATAAACATATTTACCAAATGTTTCAATAGCATTAAAACAGGCTTTATGTTATAGTAAATACACTTTAAATGTTTATAGCAATACTAACCCTTTTATCGGCATTGTCCATTTCTGGAGTGGCAATCTTCTACTCTGTAATAGGTCTTGCAACCATCTTCCCAGGTGCTTTCGTGCCTGTTGTGATAATGGGAGGAGTGTTAGAGGTTGGCAAACTTATCACGGCATCCTGGCTTTATAGGAACTGGAAGTTCACACCCTTCATGCTTAAGACATATCTAACCACGGCAGTGATAATATTAAGTGTGATAACAAGTATGGGTATCTTTGGCTTCCTGTCCAAAGCACACCTAGAACAGAACCTCGCATCTGACACATTAATACAACGTATTACAATACTTGAAGACAAGATAGAGAGTGAGAAGATGTCCATCCTAAGACAGAACGCAATAATTGACAGGGCAGAGAAAGCCATCAACAGAGACACGGGCACAGCGTCAGGAGACATCGAAGTACAACAGTCGATCATCGCAGATGCCAATGAAAAATTAAAAACACTACTTGCGGTCGAGACCAACACGGTGAGAGACCTAAATGACAGACTGAAAGTTTTGGATAAAAACGTGAGTGACGTGCTGACATCTAACAAATCTTTCTTCAATGAAGAGAAGGCGGCGGCGGATTTGAAAACATCACAGAAGGAAGAACGTAGGCAGATAGCAATCAAGGTCAAAGAAGCACAAGAAAGAATAGCAGAATTAAAAACAGATCATAAGATTGAGATTGCCAAAGCACAAGAGATCATAGCGAACATGAGAACAGGATCGCAAGACAACAAGGGACAGTTTAACAAAGAGATAGAGACAGCAGAACAAAAGATATTTGATTCACAAGGCAACATAGACCTATTCATTGTGGAGAAACAACCGTTGGAAAAAGAGATGTTGACACTAGAGGCAGAGATAGGACCTGTTAAGTACATCGCCGCACTCGCGGTGGATTGGGGTATTACGGACCAAGTCGAAACTAGTAAGGCTGTAAGGTGGGTTATTTTGCTGTTAATCGTGGTGTTTGATCCACTTGCTGTATTATTGTTG
>VMHT01011201.1_pt1 | contig 12591 bp, 18 predicted proteins | sample 4693611 | NCBI WGS metagenome assembly VMHT01 (sample SAMN12280063, study PRJNA550983) | marine metagenome | isolation source: seawater sampled from same location over 5 years 0.02-0.2 micron viral filtrate | place: USA: collected off the coast of southern California halfway between the port... ... | reverse complement strand
AGGAAACAGCAGCACGTAGTCTTGCTCCTTTTTGTCCTGAAACATTAGATTCAAAGACATTAGTTGATGTTAAAAACTCTGCTATATTTAATTCTGTTGCAGTAACTGTACCTGTAACATCTACACCTGAACTTGTTGTTTCTATTTTTTTACTACTATTATGGTAAAGTTCTACTGAGCCATCTGTTGTAAAAATTGCTTTAGTTTCATTATTAGCTGCATTTAAAACATTTAATTGATCGGCTAATAATAGAAGATTTCCTGATCCTGTTTCTTGAATTACACTTGTTCCTGTACTTGAATGATATATTTTTAATTCATCACTATCGCCAAAAGTAGCTTCATCGCTATCACCTAAAGCAATACCACCATTAGCTATTATTTCCCCTGTAACAGTCAATGCTGACAATGTTCCAACACTTGTAATTTGAGTTTGAGCAGCATCTACTGATAAAGTTACATTGTTACCAGAAGCACTTGATGTTAAACCTGTACCACCCAAAATGCCTAAAGTCTCACTATCTAAATCAATAGAAATACTTGTTGAACCATCTGAAACGTCTAAATCTTCTGCTGTTATTTGAGCATCTACATAGGCTTTGATAGATTGTTGGGTTGCTAGTTTAGTAGCAGAGTTTGATGACATATTATCTTCATCTTTAATACCAGTAACAGTTGCGCCATCTCCAGCAATGTTAAGACTTGTATTAGCTACTATGGTTGTGCCTGTAATAGCTCCCGCACTTGATCCACCAATGACAGCTCCATCGACTGTTCCGCCATTGATGTCTATTGTTGAAAAAGTTGATGTCCCAGTTGCAGTTAAAGTACCTGCAAGTGTTAATGTTTTACCAGAACCCACATTAAGACCAACACTTGTGCCAGATCCACCAGCTGTAAAAATAGCATCAACTGAATCTAAATCATTGTTTATCTTTGTACCCCAGGTATCGGTTGATGCACCGACCTCTGGTTTTGTCAGGTTTAAGTTAGTAGTAAATGTATCTGCCATAAATCTTTCCTCTATGCTGCTTCTTGGTCATCAAGGTCTGTCCAATTTGTCGATGAACTTGTTTGATCTGACCATGTTGTTCCTTGTGTTGTCTCATCTGTCCATGATGTTGTTGGGTTGTCTATATTGGTCCAACTTGTTGTTACTATTTGATCTGTCCATGTTTCAGGCGGAACAACACTATCTGTCCATTTTAAACTACCAATCGCAGAAAAACTAGATGTTTGTGTAATTGTAGACGTTGCTCTATCAATTTGTTCGCCTACAGCTACAAAATCTGATGTTTGCGCTATGGTTGCGCTTGCTAAGAAGGTAAATCTACCAGTAGCAGTCATATCAGATACAACTGGTCCGATAGATACACCTCTATCTATTTGATGACCTGTAGCAGTCATACTAGATGTTTGTACTAATGTGCTAGCACCTAGATGAATACGATGACCAACACCAGTCATACTGCTGGTTTGCGCTAATGTAGCTGATCCTAAGTCTATTTGTGTGCCGACTGCTGTAAAGCTAGAAGTTGCAGCAATAGTTGCAACACCACGATCTATTTGTTTACCAACTGCTGTAGCTGAAGAGTTTTGCGCTATTGTGGCTGCGCCAAAATGATAGACAGGAGTACCCCAATGACCTCTGCCATACTTACTAAAACCATAGCCTACTGAGGCCATATTATTATGCTAATGTGATGTCAAGATCACCAGCGTCAAATCTAAACACATCTCCACTTGAAACAACCTTGCTTGCTGTTAAGTTTGCATAAGCTAATAGATTGCCTGAACTTGAGGCATCTAAAATACCAACTGCAACTACTGTGCCATAGTCTGCTGTAGCTGTAGGATATTCAATCGCTGCTGCGTTGGTTGCTGTGGTTGGGTTTGTGCCAGATACATTGAATGTAGCAGTTTGTCTTGCATAAGCGCCACCAGATACTTCAGTTCCACCACCTGTATCAGTTGGTGCAACAGTATATAAAGCTACATATAAAGTAGATGGTGCGGTATAAGCACTTCCACCAAAAACGTGATCTAAAACTTTATCTTCTAAATAGTCTGAAAATCCAGCCATAATTACTCCTAATTATTATTCCAATAATGTATATTCTTTCGAGCTTTTCCGTAAGTTCTTCTTCTTTGTACTAAAGATCCTTTACCAAATTCAGCTTTTTCTTGCTGTAATCTCATCTCTTCTAATGCTTTTTCAAAAGCAGTATGGAAAAGAGGGACTCGATCATCTTCCATAAGAAATATTGATGCGTGCTTTAATGCTCCGTATAAGTAAACATCTGGGTGTGTATTAGATACAAAGTTAGATGTTGTCGAATCAGAAAGGGCATCAATCTTTCCGTAGTAAGTTAATTGTAATGTATAACTTGCGTCAGGGGTAGGTGCAAGCTCTATTGAATTATCAACCAATGCAAAATATATTGGTTGACCAGTTTTATTATTAATAGATTTTCTGTAAACATCTAAAGATTCAATAGACATTTGCATGAGTGGTCTGAAATCATTTGAAGTAATTTCAATGTTTATAGCCTCTAACCAATCGGATGGTACAGATAAATATTGAGAATCTGCTGTTGCAGTAGCTCTTTTAATCATTTCTTTAGTACGCAATCTTCTGTTTAGTTCTGCTTCAGTTTGGTCAATAAATATGTCCATCTCACTTGTTAAATCTGATCTATTTAAGAAGTTTGCTATGTTTGTTTTTAATTCACTATACGTCATACTCTGCCATTCCAGGTTCTAAATACTTTATTATCAGGGTTATTGAGCCATTTCTTCCATTGACTCATATCATTGGCCCAACCCTCTCTGCAGGCTCTTTGATACACAACCAGAGGAACTTCAGCTACATGACGTAAATCTTTACCAGGCTTGTTATCTGCAAGATGTTTGCAATGCTCTATAACTGGTTGGACATTTTGTTTGGTGTGATAAACAATTTTATCATCCTCAGTAGCAAATTCGTGAGAATAATTTTTTTTATAGTCTATAAGTGTTCTTCTAGCCATGAATAGATTTTATCATTAACTGTGGCTATTTTGCTATTAATAATAAAAAAAGGGGATAAACAATAATGTCTATCCCCAGCACCCTAATAAAAACTTAAGATGTTGATAAGTCAGCAACTACACCATGTGCGGCTTCGTTACTTACTTCTAGTCCGTATTCAACTACGATCATTTTTGTTTCAGCATCACCGATAGTAGCAATATCTACAGTTTGGAAATTCCTTAGATATGCAACTTTAGCGAAATCTGGATCAACTAAAAGAAGTGATCTTTCTCTTGATCTGTTTGATGGAACGATTTTAAGTTCACCAAAATCAGATGAATAGATTGATACAGATGCTTCAACTGTATTAGCATCAACAAATTGTCTTGCTTGACTTCTACCTGTAAAACCAGAAATAACTTGCTTGTTATGTGGTCCACAAATAGCCAATGATGGTTCACCACCATTACTGAAAGCAAGCTCTAAAACGTCTTTTAAAAGAGTTTCAGTTAATGCTCTTTGAGTTCCGTCAGTTGGAGCAGCTCCGCTTCCTGTTGAAGCGCCACTTGTTCCTCTTGAATCATTTGATGTAATCCAAGATTCAAAACCACCAGTTACCCTAGCTGTTGTAGCGTTACCAGTTGTTTTAGCTCCTTTCTGACATAGAGCCTCTTCCATATCTCTTTTGAGAGCTTTAGACATGATAGCAAGCTGATGAGCCATTTCTGACCTTTTACCTGCTGGATCTGAACTCTCTTGAGATCCTGTTACAGTAGCATCTCTTTTTGAGATCATACATACGTTGCTCGCTCTTACAGTAGCAGTTGATGCTGCTCTTGAAAGTTCGAACCCTTCTAATTCTCCACTTGCACTTGGTGTAGGTAGAGATTCTGTTTGCCAATCAAACACCACATTACTTACGTTCCTTGTACCTATTGAGGACATGAACGGAGTTTGCATTGGAGAGATGTTGTAAATGATATTACTTAAATCTTCTCTATCAGCTGTAGCGGTGTAAGTATCAAAAGCGTTAGTTACTTTTGCCATAATATACTCCTAAAAATTACTTTAATATTAAATTACTTTAACATTTGTTCAAAAACTTTAGCCGCATCTGAGGGTTTCCCAGTTTTGGCCAACCTTTGTTTTGCTTTTCTCACAGGAGTTACAGATTTTGGTCGGTTCGTAGTACCAGGTCTTGCAACCCGTGCTTTTGCTTTTTCAGTTGGTTTTTTCTTTACCGCTTGTTGAGTTTTACTATTCAACCAAGCATTTCTTAAACCAAGCAAAGCGCGGTAGTCATATACAGCGTCCATCTCTTGAGGTGTATAACCTAAGACATTGATTCCATATTCTCGAATCGCTAGCTTTTCCTGTTGCGCGGTTTCAGGATTTTGCCACTCTGGAATAATCTCTAAAAGTTTTTGCTGTCCTTCTTGCACTATTAGTGCAATTTGTTCTTGCTGTTTAGTGTAGGCTTCTTGTTGAATCCTTTGCTGTTCAGCTTGTACAGCTTGTAACTTTTGTTTTTTCTCATCCCAAAGTTGCTTTTCTCGAACATAGCCAACGGGATCATCCTCATATAACTTGTTCCAATCTGGCTCGTTTGCCAAGTCGCCCTTTATCTGGGCTTCCATCTTCGGTAACAACTGCGAATAAATCGCATCTCTTTGCGCAACCTCTTGAGCTTGCTCATCAACAGTTTTTCGCTGTTGCGCTAACTCTTGAGTTTTACGCGTGTAATCTTGCTGACGTGAATATCCGTTTTGGAGTTCCTCCAACGTCACCTCTATCTCTTGTCCGTCTACTCTGACTGTATACAAGGGAGGTTGTTCTTGGTCGTCCTCAATTTCCTGTTGTTCTTCGTCATCAATTTCGTCATCTAAATCTGATTCTTCATCTGCTTCAACTAATTCTTCAGCCTCTTCAGATACTTCTTCTTCTTCAATGACTTCTTCTACTTCAGTTTGACCTGCTTCTTCAACCTGTCCCTCTTCTGCGGGTGTTAAGAAACTTTCAAAAGCTGTAGTAGCTAATTCCTTATCGGTCTGTAAAGCAGTCGGTTTTCCGTTATTGCTCATAAAATACTCCTAAATATGTATTATTTATAATATTTTATATGAATTTTTTATAAAAGGAAAAGAAATTATCCTATGTTTCTTATCTTATTGATATGTGTTCTGGTAAGTTTACCCTTCTCTGCAAGGATTCTTAGATGTTTTTCAATCTCTGGTATTAACAAAATAGCTTTGTGTAGATTTTCTCTAACATCAACGTCTGAACTTTTACTAGAGGATAACCAAGCATCTATGTATTCTTGTTTTAAATTTTCCATAACTTCTTGAAAAACATCTGAAGTTAAAATCTGTTCTGCTTGTTGTGCTTTTACTGCTTCTTCGTGTGTAGGCATATTATCTTGACATCAAACCAACAGGCATTGCTCTTACTGGCGATCTTCCTGTTCTAATCGGTGAAACTATTTGATCTACTATTGGTGCAGGTGTTGTAACTACTGGAGCTGATACTACTGGGGTTGGAACTGATACTACTGGAGCAACTGGTCCAAGGCCAGGACCGCCAATAGATATTGGAGGTGGTGGTTTTGTTGGATCAAATGGTATGCTTGGGCCAACAGGTAGTGCTGAATATATTGGTTCAGGCATTGTAATTGATATTTCTGGGAAAGGCATAGGTTGTTGATTTTCTAAAACAGCAATCCTTTCTCTTAAAGCAGCATCATTATAAGTTGGTATATCTCCAATTATCTGTCTATTAATATCTATTTGTCTTTGTAAATCACTAGGATCAAACATTGGTATACCAGTTATTTGCTCTTGCAAACCACCGATTTGACTATAAATTCCTGATGGATCAAACATTGGCATTTCTCTTTGTTCTAGTAAGCCTATTCTTTGCTCAAGAGGTGTTGGATCAAATTCTGGTGCTTCTTGTATCAAACCAATATCTTCTAATAATCCTCTTACACCCTCTACATCTAAACCTCCAGGACCACCGATTGAGATTGGTGCTTCTGGCTTTAGAGTTTCTCCTCTGTAATCAAAACCTGGTGTACCACCTGCATATTGGATTGGATCTGGGGTTATAACCTCTGGCAATCGAGGTGGTAAAAATATTGGAGGTGCATCTATTGGAGGTGCATCTGGTGGCGGTAAATCTATTATTGGTGGTAGTGTTGGGCCATCATCAACTATAGGTGGCGTTAGTGATGGTGTAAGATCAAACTGAGTATATCCCATTGGAAACTCTGGTGAGAAACTCATACCAGGTGCAACCACTTGTTCAAAAGGCATACCTCCAGCTATTGACTGTGCGTATGCTTGTCCTGTTGCTATTGTTGCTATTGGGCTTGTATTTGTGCCTGAATAAGCTGGTGTTTTATTATCTGCAATACCAGATTGTATAAATCTTCGTAACTGATCTGGTGTTATATCTTGCATAAAGGGATCACCTGGCAATACTGAACCAGCTAAACTTGTGCCTGGTGTAAAAACTGAAGGATCAAAAACTTTATCCATCACGCCTTCTTGTCCTAATAAATCTAATATTGCTGGATCTTGTAACAAATCTGGACCGATCTGCATATTGGGGTTGGTTATAAAATCTTGTACTGCCATACTAATCTGTTATTAATTTATCTATTTTAGCATCAAGTTTATCAAGTTTGTCTAAAATTCTCTCAAACTCTACATTAAAGCTAGTGCGAGTAACATAGTCTCTTGCTATTTCTTCCCTTGTTCTATTAACTAAAATATTAATGCGTTGTACTTCTGAGTTTTGTGAACGGATAGAATAAAAGATTGGTGCAAACACCAAACTAATTAAAATGTTCCAAATTATTATACTATCCATTAATAACTCCAAATGTGTGGTCTTGGTCTTGATTCATCACCTTCTGATATATCAAGGTGAATAAATCTACCACCACCTTTTTGTTTTACTCCTATTCCTGTAAAACCATGTTTTATTGCGCTAGCAATAAGTTTGTAGGCTTTTTCATGGCTGATTGCAATATCTACTGCAATGCCTTGATTGTGAGTGCCTGGTTTGCTTTTAGATTTTTCTGCTGGATGGTCTGCTGATCTATAACCAGATGAAACTATCAAAGGAAAACCTAATTCATCACGAACTAATTGTAGCTTATCAATAAGCTCATGTTCAACCTTATTCTCACCAGAATACTTACAATCAAACTCTTCTAGCTTAAAATTAGCCCATTGACTCATTGTGCTAATCCTTTTGTCTTTTCATAACTTCTTAGTCCACCCAAACCAAGCATACCCATTAATACAGGCAACATAGTTGATGTGTCTGCTTGTGGTATATCAATACCAAAAGGCGCTAATAGTGGACTGACTAAAAAATTAATTGCAAAGCCAAACACACAAACCCAAGCTGTAGCAGGTCGCCAAGATGATTGAAACCAGTTACCTTTAGCTTCTTCTTTGTTTACTTCTATTTGTGCTTTTGCTATTTCATGTATGTGTTTTTCAGACATGGTAGCAAGTTCATGCGCGATTTGTTGTTTTACATCTGCATCTGGTATGAACTTATCAAGAATCTTGGTTACTGGTTTTATCAGTTTTTCTATCATTGTGTAGCCTCATAAAATATTCTGCATCGACCAAAGCCAATGGTTTTGTTCTATTGCGTTTAATTATAACTAATGGTTCATAATTTTTACAATTCTCTTTGGATTGCTCATAAGCCTTCCAAACATTTACTGCTTCTTGATTTTTGCACTCGATTGAGTAGGGGAATTGTTTGCGGGATTGCACGCCCATAATTATATCTTCGCCATTTGATCCCATCGGGCGTGATTCTAAATCTTCAGGATCAAAACCAAGTAGTTCTACAAGTTTGTCAACTACCCATTGTTGCAAAGCTCTGCCTTTGGCTTTGGCTGACTGTGGTTTCACTTATGTTTTTTTATAACTTCGAAATCTGCTGCAAGTGAAGCACCTTTGTGTGGCTTGAACTTACCATCATGTTTCATAAGTTTGTAGCCTTTACCCATTTTCATAAAATGATAACCTTTAGGTGCTTTTACTTTCATTTCTTTTTCTTTTTCATTTTAGCTTTACGCAAAGCTGCAAAGTCAGCAGCAGTAATTTTATTGCGAGGTTTTGCAACTCTAGCTATTTTTTTTTGTTTTGATGAATATTTACTAAATGGCATTACTTCTTCCTTTTCTTTGACATTTTAGTTTTCTTTTTCTTAACAACTTTTTTCATTTTATTTCCGTATCCGTATCCTGGCATAATTTTCTCCTATTTTTTCTTTGTAGACTTTTTCGGTCTTAATAAATCTGCATCTGCTTTTCTTGCACCGCCTTTGCCTGTTGCGAATGATCGCACTCTGCCAGCAGCCCATTGATGAGCAGATACCTTTGGTCGTGAACCAGATGAATAATATGCACCTAATCCACGTTTATAAACTTTTGAAAGTGTGTTTTTTGAAATACCACTAGATTTAGAATATTTATCTATGACTGCTTGTTTGCTCATCCTTTGCTTCTCCTTTTTGAAATTGCGTTCATCATAGCTTTTGTCAACTTTCCTTGTTTGTATAGTTTAGCAGTTCTTTTTATTTCACGCTCTCTAGCTTTAGGACTTTTTGCACCTTTAACATATTTCTTTGGAACACCACCTTTAGTTTTGGCAACCTTTTTAAACTTTCTTACCATTTTTTACAGCTCCAATATCTTGGGGTTAGTTTATCTGGTGGGCTAGTATCACATCTGTGTCTAGCACGGAATGATTTTCTTCTTTTGGGTTGGTCTTTTTTAATGGTCATGTTGGGATCACCAAAACGAATAAGTCTTACTTTGTCGCCTTTTTTAGCCAAAACAGCAAACTTTTTAGATTTGCCTGGTGTTCTTTTGGGCTTGTTATAACCACTAAACCTTTCGCCTCTGTAAGTAATCGCCATTAATGCACCACCTTTTCTTCGCAAAATATTATTTCTGAGTTTTCGGTAATTTCACCACCAGACATTAACATCATAATTTGTAATGCATGATCTTTGTTCTTAGCTTTTATTTCTTTACCAAAATAAACCAAATCACCTTCTAAAACTTCTATATCAAATATTTTGTTGAGGTGCATTTGTAAATAATCCTTGAGCTTGATCTTTTGCATTTTGCCTAATATTTTCTCTGTCTCTTTCCATTAAAGCATTTATTTCAGCAATATTCACCTGCGTGCCATATTTAGCTGCAAGTTCTGTTGCTTTAAGTCTGATCTCAGCTTCTTTAATGTCTCTGTTTCTATCATCATCCATAATGATTTTCATTCTGTCAGTTTCCGCATCAATGATTGCTTTTTGCGCTTGCACTTGCGCTTTCTGCGCTTCCGCTTGCGCGAGCAGAGCTGCTGGATCAGGTTGCTGTTGCTCTGGCGGTGTTGGTGGCATTGGTGGGACTTGCGTGTTAATGAAGGATTCTGGATCTTTGAAGCCAGCCATCTCTATCATTTTGGTTAGTGTGTTGGAATATTGCTGCAAGGAAACAAGCGGGTTAGCAGCGCCGAGTTGGGCGAGGATCTGCTCTTGCTTGCCAGCGAGCTGGGAGAGGATGCCGAACTTCTCTTCATCACTTGTTTTAGATATAGCTACATTGACAACTATATCTTTGTTGTTATCCCAGTATCTTGGATCAACTGGTACAAACTGACCATTCAGTCTAAATATGTCTTGAGCGTTTTGATGTTTAATTACTAAACTGTTAACTAAACTAAATAAATCTTTCATGCCACCTTCAGCGAAATGACGACAGATTAATTCAATGCGGCCTTGCGCTCCAGACATGGTTGCTGCCACCGCAGCTTTGGTGCTTGATTGCAAAGCATCTGCGTTCAGGCCTGCTGATGCTTTGGATACACCTGTTCTATTCTCTTTGCTTTCATCAAGATAACCAAGAACAGGGAACGCTTCTTTGCCTACGAAGGGGACAGAGAAAGGTTGTACCATTCCTGGAGCGCGAACACGAATAGGCTGACCAATGTCAGTATTTAACACATCATCAATATTGACCTGTCCTTCGACAACAGCCATTCGTGGGAAAATAGAATGTCCTAATGAATCAAGAGTATCTCGCATAATTTGCGATTTAGCTGCTTGAATAGGTTTGAGATAATCTGCTGGACATGAACCAATAGCTGTATGTGGCTCTGGATCAGGGCAGAACATTACCAATGGTAAATCATCCCATTGCTCTACATTAAGTATGTATAAGCCATCACCTATAGTGCAGACTCTTATACGTTCATCAATACCATCATCATCAAAATCGTAATACAGATAATGTTCGATGTATAAAACATCTTTACCGCCTGTATCTGCTCTGTCTGGATACACCATGTTATCAAATGGATTTCTTGCTTGTTGTTCATCGTATGATTCTGGATCAAGTGCTGTACCTGCATAAGAGGCATACTCCTCTATCTCTTCTTGGTCATAGCCCATAGCCACCATATCAGAAACAGATTTAATCATTCTGTGAGCAACATAAGATGCAGTATTAATATCTCTTGCGTGTCTGGATATTAAAACTTCTTCAGGTGGTACTGCTTCTAAACAAACTTGGTTTTTTGGTTTGATTCTTCTAATAACTAAGTCATAGCTAGTTGGTATTTCTTGCACCACTTCCTCGCCACTTACAGGATCTAATGTAGTAATTTCTTCAGTTGTAGCCATTTCGCTAACAACCTCTACATTCGGATCAAGTATTAGTGCTTGATAAGATTGTGGATCAAGATTGGTATATTCATGCGTGGAAGCATGGACTGCATCATCCCAAAATGCTTTGACAAAACCAGTCTTTCTAACTAAAGCATCTTTGAAAGCTGAGTATAAAACATTGAAGCCAGGATTCTTTTGTTGGACTATGTAATTAATATAGTCGGTTTGTTGTTCAGCAAGTGGAATATCCTCTGCATTTTTAGGTACAAACTCAACAACCTTCTTAGTACCAAAAAAAGTACGCATGATTGAAGGCAACATAAATAGAACTGTATCTCTTACATCGGTTGAGATAAATTCTGATTGTAATGTTGATGTGCTTTCTGGTTCGTTACCAAGATAATATTCTGTAGACTCTGCTCGTTCTTCACCAACTTGGTGAATGAAGTCTTTAGCGTCATCCATTTCGGACTTGATAACGCCAGTAAGTCTATTCATTTGTTCTGCTTCTTGAACTTCTACTTGAATTTCTGCTTCTATTTCTTTCGTTTTTTTCTTTGCCATAAAAAGTTACCCTACTCTAAAAATTCTGGATTTCAAAGGTTTTTTGAAATTATAACCTAAATAGCTCGCGCTTCCACTAAAACTTGCTGCACTACTCGCCATAGTCAACGCTAGTGCATCTGCTTTGTCTGGAGACTTTATGCCACGCTTACGCATTTCATCTTTGGACTCTATCTTTATTTTTCCGCTTGAAGTATATTTGTATTGAGGCGCAGCCAATTCCGAAGCAAGCTCGTCATTTTCAGGAAGTCGGCAATCACGCTGCGCCAGCCAATCTTTTATTGCAAACCATAATTCAGCACGCAAGTTTAAATAATTCTTTTTTGTCGCTGGCGCTTCCGCCACGTTCACCCCGCGCACAGGCAAGTTCTGCTCCGCTAGCCTGTCCACCACACCCGAGCCTAAACCAATAACATCGACTAAAATTTCTTGGGGTTGCTCCATTACAGTTGCATCGTCATACATATTTTTGATAACGCCACACAACTGCATCAGATCCATAGATTGAAAACTTTGAATATCTATAACTGTATTTCCCTGGCGCACACACAACGCAGAGTTGTCGCCACCGAATCTAGCGACATCTAATCCCCAGATGATTGGCTCGGAAGCGGTGAGGGAAACTTCTCTACCCATCGCAGCTCTAATGAGTTCCATTGGGATAACTGTATCGTCATCAGCTTGTGGGAACTCACCCATAACTTCTACTCTTGATACAGTTGAATCTTCGCCATACTGTTCAATCATTTTTTGGAACAATTCTTTGTCTGTACCTTCGACATCACGCGAGTCTATTTGTTCAGTTTTCCAATATTGTCGCCTGGAGTGGAAACTGTCGTAGAAAGGCCCTGTATTTCTTCTAGGGTTAGAAAAGGTGAACCAGTATCTGTTAGTGGTGGGTTCGGAGAAGAAGCCCTCAGAGACGCTGTAGATGGGTGCGGGAATACCTGAAGCCTCATCCATGATTAAACATACACCATAAGTTGAGTGAATACCTGCAAATGCGTCTGGATTTTCTTCAGACCAGAGCTGTGCTTGTGCGTAGTAATAACCAGTATCAATTTGTAAGTCGCGTTTTAGAGCCTCATCAAACCATGCATCTGGTTTTATCGTGGTTGCTGTTTTTGCAAACCAATGAGAGTTAATTGCAAGTGTTAGCCATTTTCCTAATTCAGCCCATGTTCTTGATCTTAACTGTTGTTCGGTGTTAGCTGTAACAATTATGGTTGCGCCAAGTCTAGTTGATAGCATCCATAAAATAATCCAAGCAACTAATGCAGATTTACCAATACCACGACCAGAAGCTACAGCCATTCT
>VMHT01139834.1_pt1 | contig 12595 bp, 16 predicted proteins | sample 4693611 | NCBI WGS metagenome assembly VMHT01 (sample SAMN12280063, study PRJNA550983) | marine metagenome | isolation source: seawater sampled from same location over 5 years 0.02-0.2 micron viral filtrate | place: USA: collected off the coast of southern California halfway between the port... ... | reverse complement strand
CAGATCAACAAGAAGAATCTCCTGCCACCTATGTCTACTATCAAGCTATCTCCTGCTGTAGGTAAGATCCCTACGGGTGCTACCTTTGGTTATGTTACTGCAGCAATCGGTGATAAGGTTGAGCTATCTGATGATGACAATGATACGCTTGGTAACTTCCTAGACTTCATTGAATACATCAATGGCTCACTCTTAGATAAGCATGAAGAGCGTAGCTCTGATGGTCTGTCACACGCCGATAAAGAGATTGTAGCTTCAATCGTAGAAGTGGAAGAGTAATGGAACATCCTGCTGAATTAGCAATCTTCTCTTACTTACAGAAGGCTATGGCAGGTGAGGCATCAATGTCAAAAGAGGTGGCTTCTAAAGTCGCCTCTGATGTTGAGGCTGCTATGCTAAAGCAGTTTGCTAGTGGGCCGCGTGACGAGTTTCGTATGCGTATGTCTAATCTTGGTAAGCCTAAGTGCCAGTTATGGTATGAGAAGAATGACCCAAAGGATAAGACCCCTTTCCCACCACACTTCTTGATGAACATGATATTAGGTGACATTGTTGAAGCTGTGTTTAAAGGTGTCATGCGTTCTGCTGGTATAGACTTTAAGGACAATGATAAAGTCACACTAAAGCTACCACATGGTCAGGATATCAATGGTGAGTATGACATGGAGTTGGACGGTAAGATTGACGATGTTAAGTCTGCATCTCCTTGGTCTTACCAGAACAAGTTTGCTTCCTTTGATGCACTAGCTAGTGGCGATAGCTTTGGTTACATCCCACAGCTTGTAGGCTACGCAGAGGGTGCAGGTAAGGGTGTTGGTGGCTGGTGGGTTATCAACAAAGCTAATGGTGAGTTTAAGTATGTCTCAGCCTCTGAGGTAGACAAGCAATCTGTGTTAGATGATATCCAGGATACGGTTGATTATATTGATCAAGACCAACCTTTTGAGCGTTGCTTTGAGCCTATCGAAGAAACGTTCTACAAGAAGAAGACAGGGTTCAAGAAGTTAGGTACTGAGTGTGGCTTTTGTGCATTCAAACATAAGTGCTGGCCCAATTTAAGTACTGAACCTTCTAGATCTTCTAAAGCTAAGAACCCTCCTATGGTAGACTATGTGGCATAAAGGATTACATACATGGCTAAATTAACTATTAACGATAAAGACTATTACACTGATGATTTCAACGAAGAGCAGTCGGCTATGCATCAAGAAATCAGAATAGCTCAAGCAGAAATAGGGCGTATGGATTACTTGGCTAAAGTATTGCAAGCTCGCTGTAGCATGTTAGGTGGTATGATTGTTGAAATTGCAGAACAAGAAGAGCCAGATGAAACCGAAACATCAGCGTAAGGCTTACCGCAGTGGCCTTGAAAGAGAGGCTGCTGCATTCCTCAAGGAACATCAAAAGAATGTGTTGTATGAGAAGATAAAGATAGAATGGGAAGACCTACGCTATCGTACATACACACCTGACTTTGAGTTAGACAATGGTATCTTTATAGAAACAAAAGGTATCTTTGACAATGAAGACAGGCGCAAGCACTTGGCAGTAAAGGAGCAACACCCAGAGTTAGACATACGCTTTGTATTTAGTAACGCAAATGCTAAGTTGTATAAAGGTGCCAAATCTCGCTACTATAACTGGTGCGATAAACATGGCTTCTTGTGGTCACATAGGTTAATACCTGTAGAGTGGTTAAAAGAAAAAGGTAGGCGGTGTAAGCTTGAAAGAGTAGCACTCAAAACACAAAGGAAGAAGTGATGTCTTACAAAGTAAAAGATGATGAAGTTGCTGTTATCATAAAGCCTGTTATGGATGAAGAAGGTAATTGGACTCTTGAGTTAGCCACAGGTTTAGCTTTTGGTGAAGTCATAGATGCGCCCATGCCAGCAGCACATGCCGCTTTCGAGGCTGCACTTTCTATGGCTGCATCTCTAACGTTTCTATCAGAGTACCCTGAGTTTGAAGAAGAGTTGGTTGAGTATAAACAAGAAATGCTAAAAGATATCTTTCCTGAACAGTACGCCGCTGCTGAAAAAGAGATATCAGAAGAAGAAGAGGTTTACAGCAAGAAAGGTAACGTATATACACTTAATGCATTCACTAAAACACAAGGAAGCGCATAATGGTAGACCCTGTAAATAGTCCCGTACACTATAATCAAGCAGGTATAGAGTGTATAGAAGCTATACGTGCTATGACTTGTAAGATGGACGGTACAAGTGCATACATGGCTGGCAATGTGTTGAAATACGTTTGGAGACATGAGTATAAAAATGGCCTAGAAGACTTAGAGAAGGCACAGGTATACTTAGGTTGGCTAATAGATAACTACAAAGAGAATCACAAATGAGCACCAAGACATTTAGTGTTATGTTTATGTTAAACGTAGATGAAGAAAACAACATGTTATCATCATCTGATGAGCACCATCAGGAAGATGTGTTTGACCTAATAACAAACGTTATGTATGACGTTGACGATGTAACGATACGAAACTTAATAGTTAAGGAGCGGCAATGATTAACGAGACAGACTTAGAGGCATTCGGTTACTTCGACATGTTTCAGAACAGCCCTGATTGGGATAATGACCCCTTACGTTTCTATAGCCAGTTTGTAGAAGACAAAGTTTTTACTAAAGGACGAGAGCGCTTAGTAGAAAACACACTGGGTCTTGTAGGTGAATCAGGTGAGGTTGCGGAAAAGATAAAGAAACTGTTTCGTGACAAAGGAAAGTTTAGTGATGAAGATGTACTGAAAGAGTTGGGGGATGTGTTGTTCTACGTTGTTGCACTATCTAACATCTTTGGCGGTAACTTAAGGAAGACTATGGAAATGAATATGGCAAAGCTAGATGACAGAGAGCAGCGCGGAAAACTAAAAGGTTCAGGAGACAATAGATGAGCAACCTACTACCCACAGACTACCAGACATTTATTCACAAATCACGTTACGCCAAATACTACGATGGTTATGGCCGTGAGTTTTGGACAGACACAGTAGAGCGCTACATGATCAATGTAGTAAATGCTTTATTGGACAGTAAGGTTTGTAGAGAGATTGAGTCTGCAATACTTAACACAGATATCATGCCATCTATGCGAGCACTAATGACTGCTGGCCCAGCTTTAGATAGAGACAATACTGCTGGCTATAACTGTAGCTACTTACCCGTAGATGACCCTAAGTCCTTCGATGAGGCTATGTACATCCTCTTGTGTGGTACTGGTGTTGGTTTCAGCGTCGAGAGGCAGTACGTTAGCAAGCTCCCTGAAATACCTCAACTCTTCGACAGTGAGACTACAATCGTTGTCAAAGACAGTAAGGAAGGTTGGGCTAAAGCTTTCAGACAATTGCTGGCACTCCTTTGGGCTGGTGAGATCCCTCAGTGGGATATTGGTTTGGTACGTCCTGCAGGTGCTAGGCTTAAGACGTTTGGTGGTAGAGCAAGCGGCCCAGCGCCTCTAGTTGAATTGTTTAACTTTGCTATCACAACCTTTAAAGCTGCACAAGGACGTAAGCTATCTAGCATTGAGTGCCATGACCTTATGTGCTTCATTGGTCAGATTGTTGTAGTTGGTGGTGTACGCCGTTCAGCTATGATTAGTTTGTCTAACTTGTCTGATGATCGTATGCGTCACGCTAAGTCAGGACAGTGGTGGGAAACAGCCCCTTGGAGAGCATTAGCTAACAACAGCGTAGGGTACACAGAGAAGCCTGACATGGAGACATTCATGCGTGAGTGGACAGCCCTTGTAGCTTCTAAATCAGGTGAGCGTGGTGTCTTCAACCGTCAAGCTTGTGTCGATCTAGCAGTCAAGCATGGACGCCGTGATCCTAACTATGAGTTTGGTTGCAATCCATGTTCAGAAATCAGCTTACGCCCGTATCAGTTTTGTAACTTAACGGAAGTTGTTGTGCGTTCTACTGACACTATTGATGACCTAGAGCGTAAGGTACGTCTGGCTACTATTCTGGGAACAGTACAGTCTACTTACACTAAGTTTCCTTACTTGCGTAAAGTCTGGCAGAAGAACACAGAAGAAGAGCGTTTGCTTGGTGTATCACTTACAGGTGTTATGGATAATCCTCTAATGACCCCTGACAACAAAGGATTGGAGAAGACCCTTGAGCACCTACGTAGTGTGGCTGTCAATACTAACGCTGAATTTGCTGGTATGCTTAATATACCTGTATCTGCAGCAATTACATGCGTCAAGCCTTCGGGCACGGTATCACAATTGGTGGATAGCGCCAGTGGCATTCATGCTCGCCACAGTGCCTATTATATCCGTACTGTGCGCGGTGATAATAAAGATCCGCTAACACAGTTTATGAAAGACAAAGGCATCCCTAATGAGCCTTGTGTGATGAAGGGTGACACTACCACAGTGTTTAGCTTCCCTGTAAAGTCACCTGAGAATGCGGTTACACGTAATGATATGACAGCTATTGAGCAGCTAGAGTTGTGGCTTACCTATCAGCGACATTGGTGTGAACATAAGCCAAGTGTAACAATCTCAGTGCGGGATGCTGAATGGATGGAAGTGGGTGCATTTGTTTACAAACACTTTGACGAAATGTCTGGCGTATCATTCTTGCCTCATACAGATCACACGTATCAGCAAGCGCCTTATCAGGATTGTACTAAGGAAGAGTATGAAGAGCTTTTAGCTAAGATGCCAAAGCGCATTGCTTGGTCAGAGCTTACTGAGTACGAAAACGAAGACAATACTGCAGGTAGTCAGACTATGGCATGTACAGGTGATTCCTGTGAGTTGGTAGATCTGACATGAGTGTGTATACATTAGTGGGGCGGCTTGACTGCCCTCACTGCTCCCAAGCTATGGGGTTGTTGAGAGATAGCGGCCTTGCTGCTCAGTACTACTCTCTCAATGACTCCAAGTGGCTACTTGACTTATTTAAAAAGTCAGGTATAAAGACTGTACCCCAAATCTGGGATATAGAAGGTAACCACATAGGCGGTTACACAGACCTGAAAAAACTCTTGAAAGGAGAATGATATGACAGGTTTTGAGTTTATGGCAGTTGCAACTATTGGTATGGTTGCTGTCGGTGAAGTTGTTGCTCTTACTGCAGAGTATGGCCCTGCACTTATTGATCAAGTTAAAGGCTGGTTCTAATGTATATTTTAGTCCTAATCATGTTTCATGGAACGGCTTATAAGATGCAAGCTCACGATGTGTTCTTTAATAGTTACAAAGAGTGCAAACAGTTTGCTGAGCCAATTAAAGAAAGACTGATTAGGACTAAACCTTCACCTTCTTCTGATGTGAAATACTACTGCTTTCAAGTACCAGAAAGTACATAAGGAATACCCGTGAAACTAGAACGAGAAGCCAAGGCATACATGGACACAAAGACTAATCTTTTTAAGGCCGATCTAATAACACAGGCAACAGGCTTAGAAGTGCACTACAATAGAAACCTACAAAACTGTGATGAAAAGGAGAACGCTTTAGAGCGACTTACTGAGTCACAGATGTGGGCTAAGCTTGCTGCTGAAAAGTATGGTATTAAATAAAGAAAGGGGCGCTTAGTGCGCCCCTTCTGCTATCTACCGTACACTTCTGTGTGATAGTCTAGATAGTTTAGATACATGTACAATTCACTGTAATTCATGTCTCTAATGTTGGTTGTCGCCCCCTTGTCCTTCATAAAGTTGCGAGCCTCTTTCTTAGCGTTCTTTGAGCCTGTAGCAGATGCCTTTCGTCTCATTTTTGCCAATACAGTGTCCTTATCACCAGATGCCTCTAAGAAAGACCTAACGTCTGCTTTTATTACGCGTAATGTATCCGTAACCATAGATCGCTTCTGTTGAAGATTAGCCTTCTTAAACTTAGGATCAGATAGTAGCATCCTAGACTTTTGTTCTAGCATAGGTGCAAACACTTTATTGAAGATCTTGTCATAACCTGGAATCTCAGATCTTTCTCCAGCAGTCCAAGGTGCCATCTCTGCTACAGAGTATACCTCTTCTGCTGCTGTTCGGTCTTGCTTAATAGTAACACCTAATACTTTCGCTAAAGGGGCTGGATTGTATATTTGACCTTCACGAGCGCCAACACGTAACTCTTCACCTGTTAGCATGTCTTGAGTTGCTTCATTTAACTTGTCGCTGCCTATAGCAGCATCAATAGCATCAATCATAACCTCTGCTATATTATCGACATACTTTAAAGAGCTTTGTGATAGAGCGTTCAAGCCTTGTGCCTGACGTACATCTTTAGCTGTGTCTACCTCTGCTACAAACCCTACAAGCTGGTTGAATGCGTCTAAAGGTCTTGTGTAACCTGCTAAGTAGTTACCACCCGCCTTACCTAAGCCTGTGGTACTTGCCTTTAGGTAATCTGTATCACCATCCATGTTAAGGAAGAAATCAACAATAGAGTTAAGATCATTACCAAACTGTGCATCAGATGCAAACTGGCCTACAGCTAATTGCTTTCCTAGCTCTAAGGATAATTCATTAGGTACTTGATCGCCATCTTTTCTGATATTTAAGATACGCCCAGCAAGCAAGAACACAGACGCCGGGAATTGGCTCTTCATATCTAGGATATTACCGCCACCAGCTTCTACTTCATACGGCCCTAAGCCCTTCTTCCTACGCTCCTCATCATATTGCATAGCCATTGTTGCAGTAGACCAAGCAACCAATGTTCTAGAGAAAGCCTCTGCAGGTTTCATCAAGTCTACTTGCTCGCCTCTGCTGGCAGCTTTACGTACCAGTGCGCTTGTCATTTCGTAAGCGCCACCTACAGACCATTGATAGCTAGTAGCTACAACATTGTTAAAGAATCGCCCAAACGGTAAGATAGTACCTACTACAGGTATGTTTGAGAATTTTTCTACTATACTTGCTGCTTCACCTAAAAAACTATCTTTAGCTGTGTAATCTTTAGAGAATACAGAGCGTAGTGTCTGATCCATTGCACCACCAATAACGTCATTGTCTATAAGTGCCGTATCACCAGAACGTAAAACAGACATAAGATCCTTCTCTGGGCCATGCTTTAGTCGGAGATACTTATCTAGCTCTGTCATAAACATCTGTGACTTAGTAAAGCTATCTTGGATACGTACACCAGTAAGGTTGTTGGCTGCGTTTGCCATTGTCTCTAACTTTTTAGCTACACCTTTTGATGTGTCAATACCGTAGCGTTGCCCTGTACGTTCTACACCACCAGCCACAGTCTCAAAGAGGATTTTACTTACATCGTTATTCTGCTTTAGAAATGACATGTAAGCATCATGCGTTGTGTAAGGGTCTAGCAGGTTACGCATCTTTTGCGCTTGCATTTGCATATAGATCTTACCTCTTTGCCGTGTATCTACACGCCGCTGCCCTGTCTGCAGGAAGCTCAAAGAGATGTGACCTAAGCCATTCATAACATCAGCTAAAGTTGATACAGTAGCGTACTGAGCAAAACCAGCAACGTTGACTGCTGTTGTTGACGGTGACGATACAAGCATTCTACGCCATAGGTTTTGACCATAAGCAAAAGGTCTAGCTCTTTGTAGCTTTTTACCTTCCTTTTCTAGGATGCTACCTGTAGCTTCGGTCATTAGAGTTTCACCATGTAACAGCGTACCATTAACAATCTTAGCTGCTTGGCTCATAACATTTAACGTCTGACCACCACGGCTTGATTCAAAGGCTACCAAGTCTTGCAAGCTTTTAGTTGAGGCTGTACCTTCACCTAAAGTCATACCAGACATCATTAGCATTTTGTTTATCTCTGTTAGCTCATCTTCTGGCAGTTGCGGTACAATGTTACTTAGGGCATCAGAGATAGTAGTACCCTTATCCAACTTGTTCCCACCCTTTGCTAGAATAAAGGCTAAGCCATCAGTCTTACCTTTACCATCTGAACCCAGAATAATCTGCTTGAATACATCTGTATCTGTGATGCGTCTGCTAAACATATCACGCCCAGCGTCAACTTTCTCACGCCAGCTACGTACATTCTTCTTGATGTCTTGTGCAGCTTCTTTAGCTTGACTTTCTGTTAGCTCTATAAGCTTGGGCTTTTTCCTAGACTCACGTAAGGCGCTCATCTGGTACTCAACATCTACATCTGTATAGCCAGATTTCCCTTTAAGCTTACCTACTAAAAGTTGTGCCCCCGGCGCTGCTACACCAAATAAAGAGCTAAAGCCTGTCTGTAAAGCGCTGTACTCTGTTTGGGCTTCTACATCAATCATAAGTGACTGAATCTGTAGATCCTGTAGGACAGCTACGGCTGTATCTGTAGCGGCTGTAGCATACAAAGACTTTTTAGTTGCCTCATCTTTTAGTGCGCCTACTGCACGTTTACGAGCTAGTAGTCTAGACTTGCGTAAAGCCATGTCACTCTCTAGCCTAGCTGTTTCACGCATAATCTTTTTAGCTGCACCGTTCTTGTGACCTGCTGCTAGAGCATGTTTAAATGCTGCCTCACCTGCCTCTTTCCCTGCTTTCTCTGCTGCTTCACGAGATGCACCTTTAGCGAGCGCATCTTTAGTTGCCTTTGCTATAGACAGTTTAATGGCTTCCTTTGTACCTTGCTTAAAGCCTAGCGCACCAGCCTTTGCTACACCACCAGTAAGCAAACCTAAGTAGTTTGAAGGGTCTTTAACTGCAGAAAAGATATAGTCTTTAACTCCGTCAATTGCACCATACACACCATCATTTACAAACACGTTACCTGTATTATCAAACAACTGGTATGCTACCTTGGCTTTGGCTTTTTCTTGCTCAGAAGCTTTCCTTACAAAGTTAGCCTCACTTGTGGTAGCAACTACGTTTGTGTTGAAATTACGCATGTGGTCAAAGAAGTTTTCAACTAACTCATCATCACCGTAATTACCATTAAACCTGTACTGCTGCCCAAAGCGAGTGATCATGTAGTCACGTATGGCTGCAGCATTCTTGCCTGACTTTAGGTCATCTTTCTTTAGGTTACCTGTAGTAAAGCCAAAGTTACCGTCATCGTCAGGGGTATCTTCTGCAATACTAGGTTTGCCTCTAGATAGAATAGCATCAACAGTAGACTGATTGGATGACGGTGTAGCTTTACGTTTCCTACGCAGTATTTCATCTACAATGTCGCTCATATTATTGCTCCAAATTCTGCAATGTAGCCTTGATTATTTTAGCTATATCTTCCAAATTGTCTACTTTACTTGCGTCTGTTACAAGCTGTTCATTACCTGCATTTTCATCAAACCAAGCAGCTAAAAACTCTGTTATTTCTTCAATGGAGTCCTCACCTGTAACGCCTGACTCTTCCATATAGTCTAGCATTTCATTGCTATACGTAAAGAAGAAGTTATCAAATGTATCAACGGCTGTTGTGACAGGTTGTGCGTCTGGCTTTTCTTGTTCAGCTTTAGGTACAAGAGGCTTCTCTCTAGGTGTACCATCAACGTTGTGTGTGTTCCAGTATTTAGCATCCCATGATTCTAGATCAGGGAAAGCCTCTGCCCTTTGATCCTCTGACATCATCATAATTTCCATGTCAGTATACTTAGGATCACGCTCTGGTCTAGGCGGTACGTTTTTAGATGTATCTACATCTGGTAATACCTCTGTTGATAAGCCAAGACCTTCTAAAACTAGCTTACTATCAGTTTGATCTAGCGTTTCTCCACTATTAAGATCAATAACAGTGCCATTTGGGAGAACGTCTATGTTATGCGACTCCATAATTTCAGCAGCCTCTGACCCTGACAGAATGCCATCATCCTTTTCGGCAGGTTTTCCTGAATCTGTAGCCTTTATAATAGTTTCAGTTTTCGTTGGCTCAGCCGCTAGAGTAGCAGCAGTCCAGCCTTTAATACCTACAATACCGTCTAGCTGAGTACCCATGCGCTTTAAGTAAGTACCCTCATAATAGTTTGCAGCTTCATCCTGTACATACAGTCCTACTGTACTATTTAGAATATCTAACTTTTGTTGCTTTAGATCTGCTACTCTTTGCACAACAGGATCATATACGTCTGATGATACTTCCTGACCTGCTGCCTTATTAGCATCAAGAGTAGCTTTGGCTGTAAGAGCTTCCTTTAGTTGTGCCTGTACACTAAGGTAGTCACTATTCTCATCTAAGATACTTTCAAAGTTTATTCTTGATGTAGGAACATCCCTTTGCTCAAACAAGTTAGGTGACAGGTAAGTAAGATAAGAGTTTCCACCTACTTTGTTAAACGCTGATGATGTAGCAAACTGCTTCAAGTCATATATACTCATGCCATCATATACTACGTCTTCATCCATCTTAGCACGAATGTCATCCATAGCTGAGCGTCCTGTAAGCCGCTCCCACCAGTTAGATTCTGGCTTAACATAATCACCTGCTTTGTACGATCCTATACCATAAGATTCATCAAGCATGTCTTTTACAGTTACACCTGTTATAGCTGAATCAATAGTTGTAGAAGCAAATATATCTGCATTGTTTCTTACAAAGTCGATATCATTATTTGTTACAGCCTTTTGAAGAACATCATGTAGTTTAGTTAGGCCTACGGATGGGTCAGCAGACTCAGCCACAGCAGCCTTAACCATGTCTTTTGTGCCACCCATATCATATATTTTATTAGCTAGGCTATCCGCATTATTACGTGCCCGCGTCTTCTGGCCCGCCAAAGAAACATACCGATCCTGATTCTCACGTAGACTAGCCTCATAGTCTTCCGCTTTTTCTTTACGTCTTTTAATATTAGCTGCAGATGCCTTAAAAAACCCTGTCAGAAATGCTTGTCCATCAAAACTCATATCTATTGTCCTCGTGCCATAAGACCTTGCGGTGCTTCACCTTCAACCATAGGCTCTTCTGTAGTCTCTTCCATAGGCTGTTCTATTGTTGCCTCTTGCGGTTCCTCTGACACAGCATCCTGCATACCCCGTAGTAGCTCTGTGCCCTCATCCTCACCTTGCTGTACACTCTTTTCTATTGCATCCCTAAAGATGGTGTCTAAGCGTTGCTTCTGACGCTCTGTGCGTAGCTTATCTGGGTCTACTGCTGTCTCAGGTGTCTCAACGCCATAAGGTACCATAGCGGCCTTTATATAGGCTCCTACGATAGGTGCAGCAAGCATCTGTACATCAACAGTGTGTAGACCTTTCATAGTACCCATGATGAGTAGCGTCTCTGTTACATCCTGAACGTTTGCGCCAAGCTCAAACAACAAAGCAAGATCATCTAACGAGTCTTCATCTGAGATCTTTTCAATATAATAAGTAACAGCTTCTTCCATCGTTTCTATCTCAGGTGGGTTCTCCCATGCAGCGTTACGAGGTTCATCTGTTAGAGATTGGCCTGGAACAGGCGCTTGAAATAAGTTTGTCATCTTTATGCCTTACTTTGTAAATCCTGCGCCAAAGTATAATCCTACAATGGCTGATACGATATGTGTGTCTAGAGGTGTTATTACGAAGCCGTTAGCGTACTTCCATTGGGTTGCTTCTGCAGGGCCAAACAGCCAGTTAAGGAAGCCGCCCTGTACTTCTGTGTACCCTACAATAACGCTTACGTCAGGATACCATACTGCCACCAGCTTAGGCAACACTATAATAGAGAACACAGCAGATAGAGCTATAATCCTACGTGTCCATGCAAAGTGCTTATCTGTCTTACCTGCATCCCTAGCAGCGTTGACTTGATCTGCATTAAACTGAGCATTAGCAAGCATCATCTTATTCTGCTCTTGCTTGTTCTTCATGCTCTGGCCCCATATAGACATTACTCCCCCCAACACTGTTGAGAAGAGCATAGTCAGTAATTCTAGGGGTAAGCCGAACATTAGTTAGCTGCTACTCTTGTGTCTGGTCTAGCCTTGGGGCGTAGTGATGTTTTAGGTGCAAGATCAGAAGATCCAAACTTAGGTAGAGATACACCTAATACGGATGCTATGGCATCAGAGTACTTTGTACCTTTTGTTTTAAATTTATCACTGCCTACTTTTCCGCTAGATAACCATTTAGAGGCAGCAGTTGCACCTTGATTATGTGCGTAACCTAATACTGCAGACTGTTGTTTTTTACTTAACCCTCTATATATCTCAGATTTATTCATAAGGCTTTTATGGTTTTTAGCTGTGAAAGATGCAAACGCCCTCTCTTGTAAAGCGGGGTTGTTTCTAAAAGAATCCCTTTCTGCTTTACTGTGACCAATACTCATACCTAATAAATCAGCAGCATCTTGTTTAGCCAACTTACCCATTTGATACTTGCCATCATAGTGTTTATTTGCTCCACCTGATATTCTATACGGATCTTTTTTGCCACCAGACTCTATCTTAGCAACTTCTTTTTTAAAGGCTTCCCACTCATCCTTATTCATTCCCACATTATCATTTATTATGTTAAAACCGTCTGATTCAGCCTTACTAAAAAAACCGGCTGCTTGAGCGCCCATACCCTCTAAAGGTTTAGCACTCTCTTCTGTAGCTTCTACCTCTGGCTCTTCTTTCTTAGGAGACATAATCCCCACACCCTTGAGTGTACTTAGCTTAGGGATAGTCTTAGCGTATTCTAGTGCTTTTCTTTCCTCTTCTTCCATGTCAACTACAGGTACGTTCATCTT
>VMHT01043022.1_pt1 | contig 12596 bp, 29 predicted proteins | sample 4693611 | NCBI WGS metagenome assembly VMHT01 (sample SAMN12280063, study PRJNA550983) | marine metagenome | isolation source: seawater sampled from same location over 5 years 0.02-0.2 micron viral filtrate | place: USA: collected off the coast of southern California halfway between the port... ... | reverse complement strand
GGCAGACGGCGGTGTAACCGTTGCACACTGGCGTGTTACTGAATCTGAAACTGTTGGTACTGGCGACGACGCTGTTACCCACACTGCATCATCATACGGCACTGTAGGCTTTACACCTGACGCTGATGCTGATGACTTCGTTGCTTACGACAGCTTAACTGAGGCTACTGTATTGGGCTGGGTACACGCAGAGGTTGACCAAGACGCTACTGAAGCGGCACTGACAGCTAAGATTGAGGCAGACAAGAATCCTGTATCTGCTGATGGGATGCCTTGGTAATGGACTTGTCTATCATCACAGATATTGCGAACATAGCCACGGCGGTTGTTGCGACAGCCTCAATAATCGCGGCCCTCACCCCAACGCCGAAAGACGACGTTTGGATTGCTAAGTTGTACAAGGTGCTGGAGGTGTTAGCCGTAAACATTGGCAAAGCAAAACAGTAAGGAGAAACTGACATGGGTAAAGACGAAAAAACCCCCATCACAGTGAACGACAAAGAGTACATTCTTCAAGACATGACCGAGCAACAACAAGCGATGGTCAATCACGTCAACGACCTCGACCGCAAAATGGGCAGTATGAGGTTCAACCTCGACCAGCTTGCCTTTGGTCGTGAGGCTTTCGTAAACGCATTGGCACAATCACTACAAGGTGAGGCTGTATCCGATGAGGATTACGACGAGCCTACTGCTGACGATTAGTCTCTCAATGCCTGCCTTCGGGCAGGATATTGAACCCGTCCCAGAAATTGACCCACCACCGGAAATACCTACGGACGGGAACGGCGTTGAGCGTGACAACGGCATCCGTAACGAGGGTGATTTGAATACCAACCAAATCAACTCAAACAACGGTAACAGGACGACTAATAACTCTGGCCCTAACGCTGGCTCAACCATGCCGGCGAATACTGCTGTATCCCCTAGTTTAATGTCTAGTGGTACTGAGTCGTGTCTGCAGTCAATTTCTGGCGGGCTGCAGCTTGTCGGCTTTGGCGTTTCGTCCGGTAAATATGTTCAAGATGAAGAGTGTAATCGTCGTAGAAACGCTATCACTCTATCTAATATGGGCATGAAAATTGCAGCAGTATCTCTGATGTGTCAAAACGCAGACGTTTGGCGTGCGATGTTACTCGCCGCGACCCCGTGTCCAGTGATAAAATCTGGAAGAATTGTAGTCGGGAAGAGAGCATTTTTAGCAATCAAGCAGAAACCAAGATTGCACATCCCAGATTACGAAGAGAAGCGGGAGTTTTACGACGCAATTTTAGGAATGGGGGCTGAGACAGATGAGGTTGAAGAAGTTACTGGTAGCCTGTCTACTCGTTACCGCACCAGCACACGCGAATGAAATCGACAATCTCGTAACTGCATCTCAAGATATCCGCAACACCTTTAAGTATGGCATACAGGCAATCGCCGGCTCAGAGTCTTATTCTTGGCAGGGCTTGATAGCACCTGATGGCACAGTAGACCAAGGTTTACTCGATAAAGCTAAGCAGGACGCTTATAACGCCGCTGTACTGGCTGTACAGAATCAAACCTATACCTATGACCCCAATAGTCAGCAGTACTTTGAGGACCAAGCCTCGACCGCTATGGACGTGGTTAGTCAGACTATCGATGCTTATGTAGAGGCGGCTCAGGTTCTGATTGAGGTAGCAACTGTCAACGAGATGGCGATGGACGCAGCGGAAGCGGCCGACGACAGACAAGCTATGGCATTACAGGAGTATATCGCTGCAAACGATGTCACTCTCGAGGACCAAGAGGTTGAGCAATACAATGACGCTCTGGTCGCCGTACACGAGGCCACGCAGGTAGCCGCGGCATATATGGCGGTTGCTAACGATGAGTCACTGCAGGAGATTGCAGATGAGATGGCCTTTGACCTCAGAGTTACGTACCAGGAGGCTGCAAGTGTGTTCTTTGACGCAGCCACGCAATCGGTATGGGTATCGTTCGATGGCGGTACAACCATTCAAGGCATTAACCTTTCTAACTACTACGTGTCAGTGGAAGAGATATTAGTAGAGAGCGAGCAGATGCCGTTCTTCCAAACTTCACCCGAAGGCGGATGTTGGTTCGCCGCAGATCCCGAGGCGTGCTACGAAGATTTATATGGCGGTTGATGACTTAGAAGTGAACATCGGCGGAACGCAGATTAAAGGCGTTTGGATTGGTATTGTCTTTGCGTTTGGCTCAACTATTGGTGGCGGTATTTGGACGGCGTCAGAGTTCTTCTCTCGATTAGAAAGCCAAGAGGATGCTGTTGCTCAAGCCGGAGCTCGCACCGATGTGATAGAGGCGCGCTTTGATGACCTCAAGACTGATGCAGAGAAGCAATTGCAGCAATACGAAGTCGCCATTGCCAATATGAATCAACAGCTAGACGACAATAACGTGTCTGAATTGCAAGGCAAGCTGGCGGAACTTGGAACTAATCTAGAAGCAATCATGAAAGCGCAGCAAGATTTACTTGATTTGCGAGACAGAATTAGTGCTGTCGAGAAATCAAATAGTGAGACTGTTATAACTGTTAATGCTAAGATGGAAGCCCTAAGTAATGTCGATGACCGCATCAAGCGATTACAGCGTGATATGGATGATGCGTGGACGGCAATGGATGAGTTAGCGAATCCCCTGGGGAAATGATATGGACGTTGGACAAGAAGCCTTAATCAAGCTAGAAGCGCACGAGAAAGAGTGCCTTGTCCGATACCAGAGTATTCAGGACACCCTTAACGACCATAAGAGCAGGTTCGATAAGCTTGAGACCAAATCAGACAATGGCTTTCAACGTATCGAAAAGCTCATGATGTACGGCGGTACATTCGTCATCGCTATCCTATCCCTCCTTATCACTGTTTTAGAGTTCATGCGCTAATGTGGCAAACACTGATTGGCCCGGTCACTGAGCTCGTCGGCGGACACTTCAAGCGTAAGGCAGCAGAGAAGCAAGCCACACACGAGCGCAAGTTACAGGTAATACAGAACGACGCAGCCTGGGAAAACAAGATGGCTGATGCGTCGATGAATAGCTGGAAAGACGAGTTCTGGACTCTTTGTCTAGCCGCTCCAATCTTCATGATTGGTTACGCCATAGCCATGAATGACATCGAAGTCATTGAGCGTGTAGACATGGCATTTGCCGCGTTAGATACCTTGCCTGAGTGGTATCAATATTTATTGTTTCTAGCAGTATCAGCAAGCTTCGGCATCCGCGGCGCCGACAAGTTGATGAATTTACGGAAGAAGTAATGTACAAGCATTTTGATATTTCTGAGTTCCGCTGCCGAGAGACCGGCGAGAACGATATGAAGGAAGAGTTCATCCATATGCTCGATGAGCTCAGAGAGCGTTGTGGGTTTCCCTTCACTATCACTAGCGGATACAGATCCACGAAGCACAGTATCGAGGTACGCAAAGAGAAGCCCGGGACACACACGCAAGGTATCGCTGCGGATATTGCTGTATCTAACGGCTTTGAGCGCATGAACATTGTCCACGAAGCTCTTAAGATGGGCTTTGGCGGCATCGGTGTGGCGAAGGGTTTCGTTCACGTCGATATACGTCCTACCACTCCCGTAATGTGGACTTACGGCTAATTTAAGCTTTCCTATCCCACGGCTATCCCCTGGCTATTAGTTGACACAAAACACGTTGTCACGTATTCTGTTATACAGAGACTAAAAACTAGGAGGGGTTATGCTGCATAGCATTTGCATTGTTGCCGACGTGCCACATGGGGTTACGTCATTCAAGGGCGCACCAATCGAAGATGTCACCGGAGACCGACTATGGCTCTTGGTCGATGACGACGACTGTTACTGGGAGCCCAATCTCGTTGATGATTTTATAGATGGAGAGGACAGCGGAGGTCCGTTCGCTAAGCCAATCCAGGTTTTGGATGGATGTAAAGGCTGGTGGCACGGTTATAGCATCCTTAACGCAGAAGACTGCTACGCAGAAAGAGAGGGGTTTATCTAATGTTAGAGACTAGTATTGTAATCACAGAGCTATCCGCTGCCTTGAGTAAAGCACAAGGTGAGATGGGCTCAGCTAAGAAGGGGACGGACAACTCGTTCTACAAATCAAAGTACGCAGACCTTGCCGAGGTCATTAAGGCCATCAAAGAGCCATTCGCCGAAAACGGACTGTCTTACACGCAGTTCCCCATCGTGGACGATGATTCTGCCGGCGTCATTACTATCCTGATGCATGAAAGCGGTCAATGGATGAAGTCGGCTCATATGCTCCCATTACTTAAACGTGATGCTCAGGCAGTGGGTTCTTGTATCACGTATGCACGCCGCTATGGATTGCAAGCTGCTGCTGGCATTCCCGCGGCCGATGATGATGGTAATAAGGCAAGCGAGGAGCTAGATCCGATGGCGGTACACGATGATGCGGTTAAAAGAAATCTTATGTCTATCAGCGCCATAAAAGTGGCAATTGAGACAGAGAACTGGGAGACAGCAGCCGAGTGCTACGCCGAGATAACCAATGAAGATAAGACATCACTCTGGGTAGCCCCTAGTAAAGGCGGAGTGTGGACTACAGCAGAACGTAAAGCGCTTCACAGTGATGAGTTCAACGCAGCAAAGAAGGCAATGTATGGAGAAAACAATGAGTAATGAAATTGAGTATCCGAAGGGTATTTACGCTAATCGTTATGAAAGCACCCCGGGCTTTGTTAAGGCAAAGATTAAGATAGACCGGGAAGCGGCTATGGCATGGCTGGCTATGAGACAGGAGAAGCTTATCTTCTTAGAGGTATGTGACTCACGAGAGCCTGATGATTACGGCAATACGGTCTACATCAAGGTTGATGACTATAAGCGCAACAAAGAGTCGATTGCTGCCAAAGAAGGCATGGCACAAGCTCAGCGCATCGCTCAGCAACCACAACAAGCAGTGGAGATCCCAGAGGATGACATCCCGTTCTAGTTACGATTTGGGTAAGGGGGTAATCCTGGCGCAAGAGCAGCACGATTTATCTGTTGCTCAACTCGCACAACGGTTAGGCACGAGTCGTATGCAGATATACCGATACCGCGAGGCTAGGGATTTAAAGTTTTCCAAGGTGTGTTTATTGGCTGACACTTTTGGAATGTCACTAGAGAACTTTCTCGAACTTTGTAGGAGATAAAAAGAAGCCCCCTTTCGGGGGCTTAGAGACCATAGACAGGGGTATGCCGTGGTGGTATCTTGAAGGTGCGAAACAACAAGATGCATCCATTATACAGCAATTATTCTGCTGTCTTCAATGTCTCACGGTGTTTCACGTAGTTTCGCAGAGATTATCGGGCGTTAGGCTAGGGAACCTAAGAACCCTGGAGCGGAGTTGACCCTCTTCATGATGCGCCCCGCTGGCCGAGAGCAGGTCAAGCGGATAGATGTCAAGATTCGATACGGTAATCATAGCTCGTCATTATTAATTAACTGATTGTTGTCCGTTAGGACATCAAAAGGGGAAGTGTGGATTGGAGAATTTATATGATGCCGTACCCATTTGATTGCCCAATATGTACCGAAAGATATTGGGAAGAAGATTCTGTCATTTACGATGAGGGATATGACGACACTATTTGCCACAACTGTTCAGATGAGTTGCAGGCAGAGCGTCGTGAAAGAAGCAATATCGAAAGAGTAAGTGTGGATGGTTGAGATAGTTGAAAGGCCATTACGCTGGGACTGTAAAGAGAACGGCTGTTACCAAGAGCGGTGTGCACCGAGATTGGAGTGGTTCTCTGATTGCTTCCCGGGCAGGATTTCAATGGGCGACGTAGACGGCTGCGTAGAGATTAAGGGCAAGTTCCTGTGGTTCGAGTGGAAAAGCGTTGGGGGCAAATTACAGCGTTCACAAGAAATCATGTACGAGCAGTTGATGAACAAGGGTGATGACTTCACCGTATTCGTGGTCTCTGGTAACTCAAAGACGATGGAGGTGGATTCTTATGAGGTGTTCCATGCAGGGCAACGCCATTACTACGAAGGCAACATTGACAACCTGAAAGCAAAAATAACCAGTTGGTCGGAGTGGGCAAAGAAATGATTCTGAAGGACGGCACGCATTGGGAGCCAAGTGACGAGGATATCCTAGCTTGGCAGCACAGTTACGTAGACGTAGACATCTTCGCAGAGCTAGGAGCTATGGAGTCGTGGTGTGACGCCAACCCCAGCAAGCGTAAGACTAAGAAAGGCATTAAGAGATTTGTAAATGCTTGGCTTAACCGGGCTCGGGATCAGGGAGGCAGTCCCTTCGCGCAACAGAACAGTACGGAATCCTGTACGGTTCCTATGAAGAAATGGACGCAGTTAGACGATTTAACGCACGATTTCATGCAATCTGAGGCGTTTAGGAATGATTGTTTAGCTAAATTCGGGCAATATGTAACATATTCTGGTGAGAGGGTAACAGATGGGTCAGCGGTGGATGGTGCGAAACAAGTTCCAGGCGGAGGAGTTTTGCAAGTACGTCATGGAGAATCAGAACAAGGATCTAATCTTCGAGATAGTCAAACCTACGAGAACCCTTAATCAGAACTCTGCGATTCATGCTTACTGCGATGAAGTCGCCAAGGTCATGCAAGCGCGTGGCATGGACATGAAGACAGTTGTAAAAGAGGGCGTACCAATCGAGCCAACAATGCATATGGTAAAAGAATATATGTGGCGCCCTATCCAGAAAGCCGTAACCGGCTGCGAATCAACCACTAAAATCAACACAATGGAAGTTAATGAGGTATACGAGCACTTGAGTAGGCTACTCGCTGAAAGATACTCAATTGACGTTAGATTCGGGAGGAAGAACTAGCGTCATCTCTTCTGGGGGGAAGCGATGAGTTTATTGAACTACTGCAACACCGAACGGCAAGCAGAGATAGTTAATTTGTTTGAACAGGGTATAAACCAAACGGAGATTGGCCGGCAGTTAGGCATTACAAGAGAGACCGTTAAAAGCACACTAAAAACCATAAGGGTGCGTGCTGCCAAACAAGGCTACTCTCCCGCTCATGATATGATTCATACCGTGCCTGACGGCTACAAAGTCAAAGGCGTATCTACCTACTACAACGACGAGGGTCAGCCTGTTGGTCAGTGGGTAAAGTCTCAAGCAGATGAAAAGCGACAGCTAGAAATTATGCTCGAGCGGTTAGGCGCCGCGATGGACAGTATCCCACGGTTTACTCCTACACCGATGCCGCATCAAACAGACGACAACCTATTGAGCCTGCTGACCATCACTGACTTCCACTTAGGGATGTATGCCTGGGAAGCCGAGACGGGTGATGCTTGGGATGTCGATATAGCGAGGCAGGTATTCCTGGACTCAGTACACAAGATGATACAAGGCAGTCCGAAATCAGAAGTAGGTGTCCTCTGCCAGCTTGGTGACTTCCTACACTGGGATGGAATGCTCGCAATAACGCCAACGTCCTCGCATATCCTCGACGCTGATACACGGTATGGGAAATTAGTTGAGCTAGCGATGACAGTAATGTCACAAGCGGTCGGTATGATGCTTGAGCATTTCGGTAGGGTTGTGGTTGTAAGCGCGGAAGGCAATCACGACATCTCCGGTTCTATCTGGCTACGCAAATATATCAAGCACGTTTTTGGAGACGATGAAAGAGTCCAGGTCATCGATAACGAGTTTCCGTTCTACGGTTACTTATGGGGAGAAACGATGCTTGGCTTTCATCACGGTCACAAAGTTAAGCTGGCTAATCTCCATAAACTATTCGCTAGTGAACCTCGATTTAGAAAGATGTGGGGCTCCGCGACCCAGACCTACATCCATGTCGGGCATTACCATCATGAGAAAGTTATCGAAGATGGAGGTGCAATCGCAGAGCAGCATCCCACTCTATCTGGGAGAGATGCATATGCCTCCCGCGGTGGATGGGTGTCACGCAGAGGTGCTAAGGTAATCACATATCACAAGACCGATGGCGAAGTTGCCAGGATCACAGTCCGCCCATGAATGTACCGTTGTTAAAGCTGCCGACACCCACGGGTGGATCCGCCGTCATGTTAGTCAGCCAGATTATTCATGCGTCTACCAATCCACAGAATCCCGATTGGACTGATGTGCATTTGGGTGGGTTGAGTGATGTGACAGTCGATATGTCGGTAGATACCTTTTTTGCCGCTTGGCTCATGATGTTACAAGACGAGGACTTCGATGAAGCAATTCGAGAAATTACGGAAAGTGGTTTGCACTGAATGCCACAAAGAGATGGTTCCGGTATGGAAGTCAGAACCGCCACACTATCTAGCCGGGTGGGTTTGCGACTGTTGTAATACTGAACCTGCTATTCTTCGTGAGAAGAAGTTCGAGCGAGATAAGCATGGCACTCAATAGAAGGTTAAAGCGCGAGACCTGCGACATTCATTTCAGTAAGGCAGTAAGGCTCCGTGATGGTGCGTGTGTCCGTTGTGGTGCAACAGATAGACTCGAAGCCATGCACATTTTTGGCCGACGCAACAAAGCGGTGCGCTGGTCTATGGACAACGCACTAGCGGGGTGCCACGGGTGCCATCGGTATTTCACTGAGAACCCCGTAGCGTTTCACGATTTCCTGCGTGAGTACTGTGGTGATGGACACATGACTATCCTGCGGGAGAAGTCCAACTGCATCATGAAAACGACCGCCATCCTACGTAAAGAGATATCAGACCACTACCGAGAGGAAGTCAAGAAGAAGGAAGCTGATCCCTATTACGACATCGTTAGTTGGAATTAGTCACAGGTATTGTTGCAACTGTCTCATAATGCGTTAAACTGGCCTTGCATTTACTTGGAGGGCATTACCATGTCTAAGCAGGAAAAGATGCAAGCATTCGCGACTGAACATCAGCTTATCGGCCGACAGCGCGACTTACTACCACAGGTAATCCAGAACGTAGCGAACCTACGTGGAGTATCGGTAGAGACACAGCTCGATACGCTTCAGCAGAACCCAGCGCAAAGCGGATTCGTAGCAGAGATGGCAAAAGCTTACCCCATCTGGAAGTAAGCTAACCCACAATCAACTGGCCGTCCCGGCGGTCACAGGAACTCTTGCCCTATAAAAATGACAAAAGAGCAAGTAATAAAAGCCAAGAAGCTTCGAGACAAAGGGCTATCCCACGGTTACATAGCGAGCCAGGTTTACGCTCACGAATCTACTGTACGTCGCTGGCTGCGTAACTACGCTGTCTATGGCGACTCTTTGTTTACTGACTATCCCACGGTTGTAGTACAATCAATAAATGATTAAGGTCATCTACGAAAGCGGTAAGCTGGAAGGCTTCCTCAAAGAATTGGTCGAAGAGCAGAGCCCATTCGCGCTGTCTCTGACTATGCGTAAGGCACAACACCACGCTAACGACACCATCCGCGATAGTATGATGATGGGTGGGATCAAAGGCGGACCAACGTCGTTTACGCTGCGAGGTCTACGCAACAACTTCCCGACCAAAGATAATCTCGAATCCCATATCTTCTACCCGGCAAATCGCTCTTACATGAGAGAGATAATCTACGGGGGTACAAAGCGCGCAAAGAATCGACGCCTTCCCGAGCCAATTTTGGACAATATCGGCAAGGACTTGACAAGCAAGGGTAATATTTCGCGACGTGTTTTCAAGTCCGGTAACCTAGTAGAAGGGAATAAGAGCAAACGATACTTTGTTGGTGTGCCAAAAGGATTCCCCAACACGCCAGGCAACAGAGGTATCTGGAGACGAGACGGTAAGAGCGGTTACGAAGGTGACCCGAAGAACCGTAAAGCACGAGGCAGAATCGTACAGATTGTAAACCTCGGCAGATCCGCACGAGAGCAGCGGATTACCTTCCCGGCTGACAGGATTGCAATGGAAGCCTATCGCACTGGCATCAGCAGAAATTTTAGCTTCGCAATGAAGCGTGCAATCGAAACGGCAAAGAAGAAATTTTAACTATTCCACGGTTACGGTTTTGTAAATTGTAAATTCGTCTTGATGTTTACTATCCCACGGCTACGGTTTTAGGTCGTATTTACTATCCCACGGTTGGGGTTTTTACCCCGGCAGAACATGAAAATCCCTTGTGTTTTTTTTTGCGGTACGAGTATAAAAACCGCTTTTCTTATGCGAAAAAGATGTAACAAAAGAGGTGACAAAAGGACGGGAAGCGCTTAGTGTTGGGGGTGTGGCAATGACGCCACGCAATCAAAAGGGGCATGACATGGCACGCAAAAAGAGACTCTCAGCACGGCAAAAAATGGAACGGCGCGAAAAGACACAAGCTATTGTGATTTGGTGCGCGTTTGTATTTGTGGGAATTCCTTTTGCTTGCTTGTTAGGCCATGCGATTGGTCAAGCTTTTATCTAACTATTAATTATATATAGGTGCGAACTATGAAAACTTTCCTTTATCACGGACAACCTTTCGGCAGTGTTGCGGAGCTCGTAGAACATATCTCTTATGAGATTGAAATGGCCTCTCTAATAGAGGGGTGCGATTCATGAAGCTATTAGACACAAACGCAAACCCCGGAAACCTAAAGATCCGCAAAACGCAGAAGGCAAGCTTTAAGCGTCGTTTTGCCGGTCTCTCTCTATTCCCGGACCCAATCATATGTGCGGGCAGTAAAGCCGCTATGTGTATGTCCGGCTGTCTTAAACTCGCCGGCCGCGGACGTTTTGAGAACGTACAAGATGCCCGGCAAGCTAAAACAGACTTTTACCATACCGACCGAATAGCGTTCATTGACCAATTAGTCGATGAGCTCGGCAAATTTGACCGGCTATGTGTACGTCAAGGGGTAAAGGGTACAGTCCGGCTTAACGTCCTCTCGGACATTGCGTTTGAGGATTACTATATTCCGGAGCGCTTCCCGGATCTGGATTTTTACGACTACACAAAGCGCGCAAAGCGATTGTTTCACGTTCCCAAAAATTACCGGCTCATGTTTAGCGCATCCGGCGCGCCCGGGTATGCAAAACAAATGGAGCTCGGTTTATCGGCCGGCGTTCCTGTTTCTTTTGTGTACCGCGGCAAATGCCCGGACGTTATGTTTGGGCGCCCGGTAATAGATGGGGATGCTAGCGATTGGGTAAACGCAAACGCGGGCAATGTAGCGCTCGCACTCAAAGCAAAAGGACCGGCGAAAAATGATGCCGGGTCGTTTGTTTATGATTTCGACACTATAGCGAGGGGTTGAGCATGAAATACATCGTCACATTAATAGAGACGACGCGCCACGTCGTAGAGGTAGAGGAAGCAGACGAGTGCATGGCTCGAGCGTTTGCGGTTATCGGATGGCGTGATGGCTGGGTTGTAGATGACTCTCCGGAGTTGCTCGACCTTGAAGCAATACAAATTGACGCGGTAGAGGGGTAAACCATGACAGAAGTAACAAACGCAAAAGAGCTCGCACTATTGTTGGCTGGCCTTGAAATTGGGCGCGAATTCCAATTGGTTCATGATGGAGACGGAATTGGCGGAATGCATTTTGAGAGTGTAGGGGGGAAATATACTGGCGGTTTATGGCATCGTCCCGGCGTTATCGCGTTAGATTTTGCAGACGATGAGGAAAGCATGGTTCCGCACTATGCGCTGCAGCATATCTACAATGAAGCAGAGACTACCGCGGCCATATTGTGGCGGCGATGGGAAAACGCAAAAGCAGAAGCAGAAGCGCGAACAACTGAAGGGGGTGAAGCATGAGATATCATATCGTGACTTGGTCGATAAAACGCGACGGACCCGGCGAGGATATCCATAAATGGAAGCTTTGCGACAACTACACGGACGCCCGGCGTATCTACACTCGAGCGCTTGACCAGGGGGCATATGTTGCGAGTATCGCCCTAGAAATAGAGTCGAGCGATTATGAACATTTAGCGAGTGAGGGGGGGCAATTATGTTCGACAGTGATTTAACGTATTCTGCAATGATAGTTGTATTTATCGATAATCAAGGCGATGTGAAAGAACTAACGCGGATTCCGTTTCACATAGACCATTGGTACGAGTCAGATGAATATGAAGCGCTAATTCAGCGCGTAGAGAATGCTGCGAGGGAAATTGCTCGCGCCTATGATTACTGGCCAGATGGATTAATAAGCGTTCAAACGCGCATTAATCGCAGTTACTGCAATGTGTAAAGGGGGTTAAATGTTTCAAATGGTCATTACAGCAAACGGGGAACGCCCACACCCGGCGCGACATCTGCCAGAAGATGCGGCGGATGATTGTTTGCAATGGGTGCAAGAACAAACGCCCGAAATGATAAACCGGCTGAAAGAAATACTTGATGCCGGGGACCACTGGAAAGCAGATCCGGACCATTTGCTTTACTGGAATCTGCGCAGCATATATGCGGAACAATGTCACCCGGACGCGCTTAAAGCAGAAGCTATCCGGCATCTATGGACACTTGTCGAAATAGACGCGCACGTGGAAAACTAAACCGCAAACCTTCACCATATACCCCGGCATTGACCGGGGTTTTTTTTGTCTATCGCCTACCCATCCCGGCCGGTCTCGGTCCCCCCTTATTACTTCTTTTGCCTATGCGCGCAAAAAATGGGTCCTTCTGCGCCATATCCCCAAGTCTC
>VMHT01173661.1_pt1 | contig 12597 bp, 15 predicted proteins | sample 4693611 | NCBI WGS metagenome assembly VMHT01 (sample SAMN12280063, study PRJNA550983) | marine metagenome | isolation source: seawater sampled from same location over 5 years 0.02-0.2 micron viral filtrate | place: USA: collected off the coast of southern California halfway between the port... ... | reverse complement strand
TAAATTATTATGTAATTGTTAAAGATAAAACTGAATATTATATTAAAAAAATATAAAGATACATCAATATTTAATAGTAATATAATTTACATCATGCCTAATAAAAAAGGTGGAAAAAAATATTATATTGTATAATTCATATCTAGATTATTATTAAAAAAAATAAAATCATCTTTATATATATTATATACCCTTTTTTTTATATAATCATTATAAAATTCTGAATAATTTATATTATATAGTTTTCTCAACTGATCATAATTAGCAGACCAAATCTGTCTTAAATGGCCCGTCCCTTTTTTTCTATTAAAATTTATTTTTATCTCAGAAATATTTAATTCTAATATTTTTGCAATATCATTTACTTTTGATGTATCTAAAATATATTTTATTTTAGGTCTTTCCAATTCATTATAAAAAATCCATCCATCGCCAGTAGTTTGTTTTTCAAAATGATGTCTGTCAATTTTTTTTGGATTATTTGCCAATATTTTAGAAAAATCAGCAAAACATGTACAATTTGAAAGATTTTTAATTTCTGGATCAATTGATGTTGTTTCTTTTTTAACATATTTATCTATAAATCCAGAAACTAATCTTTCATATGGATTTCTAATTAACATAACTATATCATAGTTTTTGTAAACATCTATTTTATTTATATCTATTTTATTAATCTTATTTTGTAATTCTTTATTACAATGAATATGTTTATCTTTAGTATAATCTATGTTAAAAAAATTTGCTAATATAGTTTTTAATGTCGAACAACCACATTTAGGCGACCAGAAAATAATTAATTTTTTATTATCTAATATAATAAATTGCATATATATATATATGCAATTTATTATATTAGATAATAAAAAAATATTATAAAAATATATAAAACTTTAAACATAATTTATCATTAAAATATGAAACCTTTTTTTGAAAATGATAAAATTGAAATTGGATTAGATGAAGCTGGAAGAGGATGTTTATTTGGTCCAGTATTTACTGCGGGTGTTGTATGGAATGGAGAAGAAAATCAAGATATAATTGATTCAAAAAAAATAAATTTAAAAAAAAGAAATTTATTAAAACAATACATAGAAAATAATTCTATTATGTATAGTGTAAATAAAATTGATCATGAATATATAGATAAACATAATATTTTAGCATCAACTATTCGAGGATGGCATGATTGTATATCAGATGTTCATTATGAAATACCAGTTGATACGATTTTAGTAGATGGTCCAAATTTTGATTTTTTTACAGACAAAGATTTTGAAACAATACCACATGTTTGTATAAATAGTGGTGACGCAATTTATACATCTATTGCTGCAGCAAGTATTTTGGCTAAAACTTATAGAGACGAATATATTGATCAATTAGTCGTAGATAATCCAGAACTACAAAAATATGATATTCAAAACAATAAAGGTTATGGTACAAAAAAACATATAGAAGCTATCAAAAAATATGGATTAACAAAATGGCATAGAACAACATTTGGATTATGTAAAAATTATTTATCATGAACGACGAAATAAAATACAATACAACAAAAAATCCATATCAATATACTTTTTATTAATGCATTTGTTATATTTTTATCATTTTTTATAAAAGTTGATAATATATATAGAAATATATATGTTAATAATATTGACTGAGATGATCTATAAATAAATTCAGAAATATAATCATATGAATAACCGCTTGTTTTCATTGTGTATATAACTGGTATTAGTGAACTCGGAAAAGACCAAAACAATGCAGCTATTGTTGGATTAAATTTTGATGCTAAAATATTCACAATTGATACAATTGTTCCGCCAAATATAAAATTTTTAAAATATTTTTCATACATTGTTATATAATTATATAATATTTTTTTTATTTATAATATATATATATATATAATGGTTACAAATTGTGATGGAAATGTTGGTACAATTTGTTCGGTTTACATTTGTTTAATGATATTATCAACTGTTAGAAATGTTTATAATTATTATTATGGAGACAAATACAAAAACATTGAACAAAATGTTTTATATAAATTAACCGCATATGAAGTAGTTGTTGTATGTATTAATTGTTTCATTATGTATTCAATGTGTAAAAGTTGTCACGGGTTTCTTGGATTATTAGCTACAATTGGATTTAGTATTGTTAGTTTTGTTATTAGTTTGTTTTTAATGCCTACTGTTTATAAACAATTTTTCAGTGAATTATAAATTGGGTTCATTTGGAACATCGCCAACAATAGTTTCCATTGAATTTCTATATTCTGTTTCTCTTACATTTTTAAATGTTTCTAATTCATCATCTGTATACAAATTATTTGGAATACATATCCATCCCTCTACAGTTAATGGATTATAATATTGTTTTAACGTATTTTTCATATCATTTAAATGATTATTGTTTACATACTCAATTATATTATTTGATATTTTTTCATATTGTTCAATTGTATCATCAATTATGCATTCATTTATATGATAATTATATAAATCATTGTGTAATTCTGTTAAAAAAATTTTATCATTATCATCAACATTATATTTTGATATTATATTTTTTATAGTTTCTAATTGAGACATTTTAATATATTTATTAATGATATATTAAAATAAAATATTTAAACTGACGTTTAAACGATAAAATTAAAATAATATTTTATTATAATGAAATTATTAATATACGGTGGCAATGGTTGGATTGGTTCTCAATTTAAAAATTTAGTAAAAGATTATGATTATAAAATTGGAACATCTAGATTAAATAATATAAAAGATGTATCCGATGAATTAAATCGTGAAACTCCAACACATGTATTTTGTTTTATTGGAAGAACACACGGTTCAATAGGAGAAAAAGTATATACTACAATTGATTATTTAGAACAACCTGGAAAAATTGTTGATAATATCAGAGATAATTTATTTTCTCCAATTATATTGGCAAAATTATGTGAAAAAAGAAATATACATTTAACATATTTGGGCACAGGTTGTATTTTTAAATTTGATGATCAACATCCATTTGGAAAACAAATAAATGGTTTTACTGAATCATCAAAACCAAATTTTTTTGGTTCTGGTTATTCTGTTGTAAAAGGTTTTACAGATCAAATTATGTCTTTGTTTGATAATGTATTGAATTTAAGAATAAGAATGCCAATAACCGAACAACCAAATTCTAGGAATTTTATAACAAAAATAACAACATATGAAAAAATATGTAGTATTCCAAATTCAATGACAGTATTGCCTGAATTACTACCAGTTGCATTAAATTTAGCATTAAATAATCACACTGGAACATTAAATTTAACAAATCCGGGTTTAATTAGTCATAATGAAATTTTAGAAATGTATAAAGAAATAGTTGATCCAAATTTTACATGGAAAAATTTTACACAAGAAGAACAATCAAAAATTTTAGCAGCAGATAGATCAAATAATTATTTAGATACATCTGAGTTAGAAAAATTAACTAACAATACAAAACCCGTTAAAAACATTAAACAAAGTATACGAGAGATATTAGTAAAATATAAATTAAATATGGATAAATTAAATATCGATAAATAATATTATATATAATATATGGCTAGAAAAAAGAAATTAACATCTAAAAAAAGAAAACAAACTGGAGGTGGTTGTAAAAATTGTTTAATGATAACATTAATGATATTTATAGCATTAATTTATATATCAGGAGTTTTTGACTATGGTGAAACAATTGATGATATAACAACATATAAAGAAGAACAATTAGAAATTGTTGAAGATTTGGGTATAGGATTAATTGAATATGATACAAGAGTTGATAGAATATTAAATGATATGTTGAAAAAAATTGATAATAGAAATATAGGTATTGGTATGTCATATAATTTAAGATTAACAGACAATTTAGAAATAGATGATATCGATCCATATTTAACAGACATTCAAGAAACAATGGAAAATCGCGATAGATATGGATTATTTGGGAAATATGATTTTAAAAATAGAGATTTATTGGGATATTATGATACAAGAGAATTTGCAAAACAATACAATCGAGATTGGAGAATCAAACAAAATCGAGACAAATCATACATGGAAGAACAAGATATAAATACGATGTTAAAAACATTTATGCCAAAAATATTATCAATGGCAAATGCAGGAATACCCGATAACATTCAATTTTCTGGAACATCTTTAACTGTATCTAGGAGTCCATTAGGACCACAAAATTTTCATCAAGATATAGATCAAACCGCATTGGTTAGTTCTGCGACTGCTGATCATGAATATAGAATAATGATATTTGATAGAGATGAAAGATATGATACAAGTTGGACACAATTTGCAACAGAAATAGATGATAGACAAGCAGAAAAATATGTAAAAACCAGTTTTGCAAGATATGATTTTGCAAAATTAATTGATTTTGATATTGAAAGATCGAAATATATTGCATTAATTTTTGATAATACAAAAGTATTTCATAGAACTCCGCCAACAAAATTTTGGGATTGGGTGACAAGTAACATACCCGAAAAAAGAAGAGTAACACAATTTAGAATTGCATGGGATGATTATGATCAAATGAGCAACATTCCGGATTATTCAAAATCTAAATTCGAAGAAATAATGAATGGTGGTGGATACACGAAATATTAAATATAAAGATATATTTATATTAAAAATAAATGGATCAATTATATACTCAATCAATTGCGTTTAACATGCAAGATTTAATAAGAAATATTATAAATTTAGAAAAAGAAAATCAAGAATTATTAAAATTTAAACAAGATGCTGAAGATATGTGTGAATCTGTTCCGGTTGTAGAAAATATGTTAACTAGTTTGGAACGATCCGAAAATGATAAACATTTTTTATTAAAAGAAAAAGAAATACTTGGAATAATTGATGATCAATTGATAGATGTTATAAAAGAAAATGATGTATTATTTAATTGGTATATTAAATATAAATTAGGAGTTAGATTATATTATGATTATGATTTAATAGAACCAACAATAAATGAATATCAATTAGTTGTTCCAAGATATATCAACAGTGAAAAATCATATCATATTGTTTCGGATAAAATTGTTGGATATAAACCATCCGAATATATATTTGATGGAAAAACATTTAAATTAAATCATTTAAGATTTGATTTTGATGCACAAAACAATGTTGAACATAATTTTATGATAATAAATTTATTTGAAAAATTTTATAAAAACAACATTGTTGTTATTAGAAGTTATAAAGGTGCAATTTATTATAAAATAATAAAATCAAGTAATATATATGAATGTGGAAAAAACGAATACATAAAAAAATTAATGAATTATAATGATGAGCATTGGTACCGAGATGAATGTGTTGATGTATCTGGAGAATCTACATCCGAAATAATAAATAAAATAATAAAAGATGATAAATTATTATAAAGTGCTTTTTAGTTGTGGTGATGTAATTGATACTTTTGTTAAGCAAAAAGGCTTGTCCGGATTTCTACAAAATTTTGTAGAACATGTAAAAGTTTTACGACCGACTAAACAAACATTACAACCATCAAACCATCTATCACACATATCTTCTATACAATTATCATAATTATCTCTTAATTTATTTTTACAAATATTCTTACATATACCAATATCTAAAATATATGGTTTTTTATAAATACATTCTAAACCAGATTTACATTTATAAGATTTAGTAGAATTTCTACATATTTCGTTATATATTTTATATTTTTTACAATAACCAACAATTTTACCATCATGTTTATAAAAACTATTACAATAATGTGTATCTGGACAATCTTTATTATGATTACAAGTATTTGTATTTAATCTTCTATGACCATTATATTGACAAGTACCGTAACAAGTTCCAGCACAAATACTTTGTGCAGGTCTACAAATATATCCGGATTGACAACGAGGACAATCATTTGGATTTTCGCAAAAACCAGAAGCACATCTACCAACATTCGGAGATACATTAATAACTGGTCTATTGGTATAACCAGGTGAATATGATAAACAATTTGGAGTACCTCTCTGAAAACACATCATCATTGTGCATGAAAACGGATCAGTTGGTCCTTGTCTATGACAAGTATTACAACCATCGAACCATTGAGTACACCCATCCGGAAATTGTTGTAATGTATTTGTTTGTAATCTTCTATGTTTGCTTGAAAAAACGATACATTTTGGTTGATGTTTAATACTACACAATTTTAATGTACATAAACCAATTTGACCATTTGTTACACTGCAAGTATTACAACCATCAAACCATTCAACACAACCATGGGGTATTTCTAAATTATCTGTAATTATTTTTTTATTATCAACACATTTATAATCGCAACAATTTCCAATTCTTTGAGCACATTGATTTGGTTCACAAGTAAATGGAGGACACATCGTCCGACATAATTGAGGACTAGAATTAGAACAATGTTTTGTTTTAGATAAACAAGGAGTTAACCATGGTCTAATACAAGAATTTGTTGATTCACACCACTGATAACCACCATCTTTTACACAACCATGATCATCCAACTGAGAACCCAATTGAAGTTGTCTATCTGGAATAGAAAAAGCGGAATCTACTAAAAAAACCCAACAGATAAACTTGAACAACATAATATAATTATAAATATAATTAAATATTTAAATATTTATATAAATTAAATATGTTATTTTATTTTATTTATTAAATTAATAATGCAAATGAAAAAAATAATGGATATATTATTTGATAAATTTTCGGATAGCTTGAATGATAAAGAAACTGTTGATAAATTAAACTTAAAAATTTTTAATCCAATTGTTAATAATATTTTTTTACAAATATATCCATATTTTATATTTTTTTCAGTTATTATAATTAGTTTATTTGTTTTATTATTTAGTATATTATTTATAAATATAAAGGGACTATATAAATAGATATAAAAGATAAAATATATTATATTATAAAATGGAAAATTTCGGATTAAAAATAACCGAGTGGACAAAAAATGATTTAGAAATTAAAACATTACAAAAACAATTAAATGAAAAAAAAGAACAAAATAAAAATTTATCAAATGATTTATTAATAGAAATTCAAGAAAAAAATTTAAATGATAATATATTTAAAATCTCAAGTTTAAAACAAGATGTATTTGTTCGACAAACAAAAGTAAGCGATTGTTTAAGTTTAAAATATTTAGAATTTTGTATTGGAGAATATTTTAAAGAAAATTCGGATAAACCAAATTCTTTTCATTTAGAAAATTTATTAACATACATTAAACAAAAAAGAACAGTAAAAACAAAAACTAGTTTAGAAATAAAATCAAGTTCATAATATAAATAATTTGAACATAATATATATATAAGGTTAAATAAACGATGTGGAAAAAAATAAATAGTTGTTTTACAAATATTCAATCTACAAATTATAATAAAGCGGTTGCATTTGATTTTGATGATACTTTAGTAAAATTCAAAACGGATACAATTATGGAAAATGTCGTAAACAAGTTAAAACAACTCAATGAAACATATCACATAATAATATTTTCCAATCAATTTGGAGTAAATACAAACCACACAACAAATGATAAAGTTCAAAAAAGATTTGATGATTTCATTGATAAATTAAATATACCAATTACAATATTTTATAGTACAAAAAAAGATGAATATAGAAAACCTGAAATTGAAATGTATAATTTATGTTTAAAATTATTTAATAAACAAAATGATTTTATAGAATATTATTGTGGTGATGCATGTGGTAGAGTCAATGATTTTTCTGCATCCGATTTATACTTTGCAAATAATTGTGATTTAAAATTTACAACGCCTGAAAGTTTATTTTTAAATAAATCTGATACAAAATGGGCATGCAAAAAAATAAAATCATTAGAATTATACAAACAAGATGTATGGGAACAAGGAAAACTAAAAACATTTGAAAACTTTAAGGTTAAAATGCTTAATGATAAAATTGATTTATTAAAAGATAAAACAAACAAAAAAATATTATTATTGATGATTGGAGCACCTGGATCTGGTAAATCAACCTTATCAAGATATTATGCATTAAAATATAATTTAAAAATAATAAGCAGCGATATATATAAAAAAGAATCTTACAAAAAATATATATTTGATAAATATATTAATGATGAATACTGTAATGGTATAGTTATTGATGATTTAAATACAAAAAAAATAAATCGTGAAAAATGGATAAACCTTGTAAAAGATTTAGAATTTAATGTTTATAAAATACATATAAATATACCAAAAAATTTATCTATGCATTTATGTAAATATAGATATATGTTTGATAAAAAAAAATACATACCCAATGTTGCAATTCATAAATATTATAAATATCTTGAAATTCCTGAAGATTGTATAGTTCTAAACAATGCTGTTAGTTTAAATGATTTTAAATATAAATTAAGATTTGTTTGATAATAATATATTATAATAATATTTTATAATAATAAATCATATATTAAATTTTTCCATTCTGGTTTAATTGTTTCAGGTCTAAATCTATCTAAACATTTTCTAGCCATTTTTGCATTATATTTTTTTTGTTGTGTTGTTAATTGATTTGCTTTTCGAATTGCTTTCGATAAATTTTTAACATCATTATCATAATCATCAACATCAACTTCATAAGTTACAATATATTTCATAATATCTTTAACAATTTCTTTCGGACCATCAATTAATCCAACAATAATTGGTTTGCCTCTGTCAATTGCTTGTAATGTTGTATACCCAAACGGCTCATAAATTCCACAAATAACAATCCAGCAAACATTCAAATAAAAGTTTTCAATAATATTATTATCACTTGTGAAATATATAACATTTAATATATCTGAAAATTTTTTTTCCATTTTTTCCCAATATTCATTTGAACCATTTTTTTTATCAACGCCCATAACAGTAACTTTAATTTCATCCAATTTCAATAAATTAACTGCATTTACAGCCATACAAGGTCTTTTTCTAGGAACACATCTACCAATATAACCAACATCTTTAATAGAATAATCATAATCAAATTCTTCATTATCATATTTAGGTTGATACATATTATAAATAACAGCTGTTTTTGCATCAAATATATTGTATCCAAATAAATTGTATTTATCTAATTCAGATTGACTAATAAGTACAACACAATCAGATTCACCAAATGTTTTTTCTTGATCAATAAAATTATTTGTATAAATAGAACCACAATTTGTTATATTTTCCATTCTGATAAATGAATGACAAACAGAAATGATAGGAATTGTTGGGCAAACATATTTTAAATGTGTAATATAATCTAAAGCAACCCATAAATTATTAATACAAATATCAATATCATTGAATTGTGATTTTAAATTATCTTTTGAATCAACAACACGAATATTTTTATATTTTTCATAGCATTCTTCGGGTAAATCATCTTGATGTGCTAGAAAAATTGGTACAACTTCCATGTTTTCATCATTTTCAAACATTTTTATAAAATTAACAATCCATGTTGCAACACCCCCGTAAACAATTGGTGGTATTTCATTTGTTAAAAGTCCAATTTTAATTTTATTTTTCTTATATTTATTTTTAATAAATTTTAAATGTTTTTCTTCGTATTTATTTTTTCCAAACAACGTATCAATCATATTTTTTTTAACAATTTTATTTACAAAATCATAAAATAAACTTGATATCCATTCAAATATTTTGAATATAAACAACATAAGCATTTTTTTATAATTATTTTTATAATTATTATTTTTATTTATTTAAATAATAAAAAAAATTTCAAATTAATTTAACAATTTAATTAAAACATATAATTCAGAATAATTCCAAGTTAGTTTTTTTGCAGAAAAATATTCATTTGTGTTTGGATCAAATTGTTCGGGTAATATTAAATCTGTATCCAATGTTAAAATTCTTTCTAAAATACCATTAGATATTTCAATGTAATTATTATTTGAATTTGATTTAGATCTATGCATTGGTGATCTATCTTTATTTAAATTATTATATTGATATATATGAATTAATATTTGTGCTAATGCTAAACTACATATAATCCATATTTGTCCATTATAATATTGATCACCAATATATCTACCAATTAAATTTAATTCATCATTATTATATTTTTGTCTAAAATGTAATATTAATTTATCACAAGTATTTACAACACAATTTAATGGTATTATTTTCAATATATCTTTATCCAATGAAATGTGTGTAAAAGCTAATAAGTTTGCGGAATCTTCATATTTAATAATTTCTCCATTTTTATCAAAAGAAGATATAATTGAATTTCCATATATGTGATCTTTTAAAGATTTAGATAAGTTATTTTCAACACAGGTTAAAATGGATAAATCAAAATTAAAAAAATCTATATTTTTTATAGTATCTTTTATTAATTTTAATTGAAGCATTCTTGTATAAAAATGCCAACCATCAATTTCTTCCCATAAATCAAAACATGTTTTATCATAATTTTCAACAGTATATTCAACATCTTTAACGATAATTGGAACGATCAAAGAATTTATAATTGCCGGATATTTATATTTTAAATGTGAAATTAATTTAAATAAAACAATACTTCTTAATGCAGGACCATCATTTTGTGGTCTTCCCCACGAACCATTAAATGGTGTTAGATTTATATTAACTTTTGGTTCACCTAATCCACTAATTGTATTTAAATTTTGTATTTTTGTTTCATTTTCTAAATAATTTATAATATATTGAAAATATTTAGGATCGCCTGTATTAATATACATATCTATAATTGGTCTCATCACCAATGCAGAATCTCGTATCCAATGATATTTGTAAGGTGGATCTGTTGATGGAGATGCAATAATCATACCAACATTAGTAGTAGTATCCATATTTTCAATAATTCTCTCAATTACTTTATTTATGTTGGTTTGCATTATATACATATAATTATAAAAAAAAATAAATAATTTACATTTTAATTTTATTTACAAAACATAAATATGATTAGATAAATGGTATATAAATAAAATCATTAATAATTGTAATATAATTAAAGTAGAAACGACCAAACATTCTTCTTTATCCATTTTTTAATATAGTTTAAAAAATATAATTTATATAATTTTCAAATTAATAAATGAAAAAAAATTTATTATTTGTATCATTTGGAGATAATACAAATTTCATTGATTTATGGATAAATGATAAACAAAATTATGATATATTTGGAATATATTATGGAAATGACAATTTAATTTACAATAAATACAAATCAAAGTTTACATTTATAGATAAACATATTGGTGATAAATTTCAAAATTTTAATTATATTTATAAAAAAAAAAAATTAATTGAACAATATGATTACTTTTTTTTATTAGATGATGATATTATAATAAATTACAACGAAATCAATAATATGTTTGATTTATCTATAAAATATAAATTAAAAATATCTACTCCTAGTTTTTTACCAGCTGGTAAAATAGGATACCCAACATTAAAACATAAACAAGATGTAATTTTATCATACACAAATTATTTAGATTCAAATTCATTGTTATTTCAAAAAGATGCGTTAAAAAATTTTATGGAAGTATATGATGATAGTTTAATTGATTATGGAATTGATGTATTATGTATATGGTCAAATAATATAAAAAGTGAATCAAATTTTGCAATTGTACACAGTGTTAAATGTATAAATCCGAAAGACGATATTAAAAAAAATGGAAGAGAATTAATAAAAATACAATATATAGAATATGGAAAAGAAATATGGGAAAAATATTCTAAAAACATTGATTGTTTAAATAGAATTATTCCGAACATTTATAAAAATATAATATAATTGTTATAATATATTATGCCCAAAGGTTATGATCCAGTATTATTAGAACACCATGATGCAAATGAATGGATTAGTAAAAGTGATGATAATTTTGTTTTAGTTTTACCAAAACAACCTAAATATCCTAGAAAAAATATATTGTTAAAAAAAAGTTATTTTTTAAATCCACAAGTAAATGATTTATATTTACATTGTGATATTAAAAATGATGCACTAATGCTCAATGAAACAAGTAAATCAAAATTATATAGAAATATTGGTTATTATTATGGAAAATATACAATGATTGATGATAAATTGTTAATAAGAAATTTAAAAAAGAAACGAAATATATTTGAACTAAAACCAAATCAACCAAAATCACCTGATATTGTTCCAATAGATGAATGGGATAAACCTGAAGCCAGTTTTATTAATCAAGAAACTTTATTGTTAACACAAATAGGATTATTTAAAGCAAAAGAAAAAGGAGATGAAAAAAAAAAAGCAAACCAATTATTCAAAAAAAATATGCCTTACAAAGAAGAAGTTTATTTTAACGATTTAATGTCAAAAGCATTAACAAATTATTCTTGGCAATGGGATGGACCAATTAATAATTATTTAAGAACTGGTGAAAGTTATTGGGATACTGAAATTTTTAAAAAATATATGAAAAGATATGGAAATC
>VMHT01078378.1_pt1 | contig 12597 bp, 18 predicted proteins | sample 4693611 | NCBI WGS metagenome assembly VMHT01 (sample SAMN12280063, study PRJNA550983) | marine metagenome | isolation source: seawater sampled from same location over 5 years 0.02-0.2 micron viral filtrate | place: USA: collected off the coast of southern California halfway between the port... ... | reverse complement strand
GAAAGTATTTCAAAAACTAAAGAGAGTGAAATGAAACTAAGTGATGTATTAGAAGAGGCACAGTATCAAGGCAGAACGGTTAAGTTGAATAAGCCTATGCGTGGCGATACTAAGAAATCAAAAGTATATGTCAATAGTGGTAAGAAGAATAAAGACGGCACTATAAAGGTTAAGAAAGTTGAGTTCGGCCACAAAGGTAAAGGTGGCGAAAAGACTATGAAAATAAAGAAAAGCAACCCTAAACGCAGAAAGTCATTTAGGGCAAGACATAACTGTGACAACCCCGGTCCGAAAACAAAAGCTCGTTATTGGAGTTGTAAGGCTTGGTAGAATTAGATTAATGTGTTTAATGGTTCTTCTAAATATTTTATTATAGGAGAAAAAAAATGCCATATAATTATCCGCCGTATAATAAGATACGCACAACGAGTGAGATGAAGGAGTTATACGAAAAAGCCAGAAACGAAATTAACAATTATAAAACTACTGCAAGAGTAGCAACCGCGTCTGCAAAGTTGTCTGCAAAAGATGCTAGGTCTTTGAAAGCAGAAAACAAACAATTAGGTAAAGACGTAGTTACACTAACTAAAAATCAAATGGCCAAAGAAGAGGCCAAGAAAGCTGGTTATTGGAGTGGTGCAGCTGCTATCTCTGTTACTATTTTGTATGAGGTTTGGAAGATCGTAGGTTTTCCTGGCGGTAGGGAGTGGACAGAATTTTGGCAACATGAAGCAGTCTATGGCGTTATTATGTGGACGAGTACAATTTTATTTGGTATACTATACAAAGATGTTAAAAATTTTGGTAAAAAGAAATAAAGGGGTGCAAAGTGAAACTGAAAGATATTATAAATGAGGGTGTGTATGATCCCGGTATTTTTAAAGCGATATTTTTAGCCGGTGGGCCGGGTAGTGGAAAATCATTTGTAGCTAACGAATTAGTAGGTATACCTAAAGGTGCGTTTGGAAAGATTGATATGTCTTTTGCACCAAGTGGTGTAAAGCTCGTCAACTCTGATCCAGAGTTTGAATACTTTCTTAAGAAGGCTGGTGTAGACCCCAAAGACTTAGCCAATCTAAGTGATGAAGAATTTAAAAGATTAACAGAACCTGCTGACTCCCCTCGACAAAAAGCCAAAAGAATAAAGTCTGCCAAGGAAAAACTCTACACAAAAGGCAGGTTGGGATTACTAATTGACGGAACCGGTGACGATTATAATAAAATAAAAAAGAAGCGACAAGAATTAGTGAACTTAGGTTATGATACTTACATGATTTTTATTAACACTAGTTTAGAAGTTGCACAACAAAGAAATGCACAACGGGATAGAAAGTTACCCGAAAAGATGGTAGAAAAAATTTGGAAGGATGTACAGAAAAATATGGGTAGATTTCAAGGTCTATTCAAAGGTAATTTTAAAATCATTGATAACTCCGAACGCCGCGTGGCAAAAAGAGATCCTCAAGCTGGTGTCATTATTTTTCCAAAAGAATTTTATAACGCTGTTAATAGGTTTGTGAAAGCACCAATTAAGAGTGGTATTGCTAAACGATGGATGAAAAGACAATTAGAGTTAAAGAAAAGAACAGGTATGTAAATGATCGGAGGTTCTAACAAATCGGTTACAAATAGAGACTTAACAAGTACAATAAAAATAAAAGCTCGTACGCCAAAAGCGATGGAACAAATGTTGGCTACAGCGGTCACTGCATTAGAGAACTTGAGTCCTTACATGAAATTTAAGGATGAGAGAAAGAATAAGAAAAAATCTAGGAGAGATGAAGTGATTGTTAGTAAACCACCACCACCAGTATCTTCTGTTATTCCAGTAGAGCTTTATGGAATGACAAACGGTCAACTTGCCGATCCTGTAAAAGGAAAAGCAATTACTAGTCCCGAATGGAAGTATGGGTCTATGATTAATCCAACAATGCGAACAGACACTCCTTTGGGTGGCCTAAACGATATCAAGAGAACCCAAGAGAGTATGAATAAAACTTTAGAGTTTGTAAAACAGGGTCATATCTTTGATACGTTGGCGTGAATTAGTGTATAAAAATATACCTTCTCTCAATATCATTTCTTTTTATTTTATAAATGATATTTATTTATGACATTCGCGCGTTAAAGGTTTGTGTAGAAACTTATAACGTACATGGAGAAAGTATATGGAATTTGGACCCGTACTTGAAAACGTAGCTAGTGTGTTTGCACTGCTCATAACTCTTTCTGTTATTATTGAAAGAGGATTGGCTACTGTTTTCGGTTGGAAATATTATCAGAAACTTTTAGGTGGTAAAGGATTAAAAGTTCCTATTGCCGCTGGGGTTTCTTTTTTAATCGCCAATCAAGTGCCGGTAGACTTGGTAGCAATGTTGTTCAATGGAGAGACTTCGGTCTTAGGCCAAGTGCTTACTGCTGGATTGCTGAGCGGTGGAAGTAAGAAAGTTGCGGAAACCTTTGGTGATATAAAGGCCGCTGTGGGTAAATAATAACCCCTTCAAAATATGTGAGCTGCTTCGGCAGCTCACATAACTATATAATAGGAACAAAATGAAACTACATAAAGCGCTTCTCGCAGAACAGAGTATTCAAGACCTTATAAAAAGTTATGTCGCATCAATGAAGAAAAACAGTATGATGAGACAAGAAAGATATAAGTCGATGATATATGCAAGGTTAGCTGATCTTGGTTTTAGTCGCCGCAATATTATGAAAATGGTTAATGACCTAGATGACATAACAACAGAAAAAGATGTTGATAGTTTTATGGCTCGGTATAAATTATTGGGCGATGATTTTATTGATAGTTTTAGAGCTACAGAGTCTAGCATAACAGAATCGGAACGGGAAGAAGTTGATGGTATAGAAGAAAATATTCATACGTTTGATTTGATATTACAGATACCATTTACAACTGAAAAGAATAAAGAAGAAAAAATTAGAAAATTAAAGTTTGATTTTGCTATAAATGATATTAAGATTAATAGTCAAAAAGAATTTGAAGTTGATAAGGTTAATCCCGATTCCGAAACCAACCCTGTAATAGATTATGTGGTAAGAATGGAAGTAGAAACAGAAATGACTCGCAGTCAGTTGGAGAATGAAATAGAACCAGATTACAAGATTCTGAAAATAAAGGAAAAGTAATATGGCACTATCAGCTGCAAATGAATTAAAAATACAAGGTGCTATCGCATCTAATAATTTAATTCGTATCTCTTATTCCAAAAAAAGAAAACCTAAAGATAGAATAACTCAACGCATCTTAAGGGTAGTAGAACCTTATGAAATATCAGAGGAAGGATACCTTTATGCTTGGGATACAACTAAAGGTAAAAGAATAAAAAGTTTTATCACAGATAACATTAATAGTGTTTTAGTATTGAATACAAAGTTTGAAGATAGATACCCCGATGATGGAAAAGCATTTCCTACATACGAAGCAGATAATCCACCCGATGCACGGAGAGTGAGTAGTCCGGCTGTGAATACAGTTTCGCCGTTTATATAGAAAGGTTTTAAATGGATGAGTTTGATTATTTATTAAAAGAGGTTGGTGTTGTTGTGTTAAGTCATGGTCGTAATGATAAGCTTGAAAAAAGTTTACAATCATATGATAAAAACGGCCTAACGGATATGGTTGGTGATAATTTTATTTTCTTTAATGAAATAAGTAATGATGATGTAAATTTAGTTAACAGTTATCAGAAGTATGATTACGGTGGTCATCAACAAAATTTAGGTATTGGCTGGGGAATGGTAAAGGCAATCGCTGAATCCTACAAAGATTATGTGTTGTTTTTAGAAAATGATTTTGAGTTAGACGCAACTCAAGAAGATATTTACAATCAGTTAACATTAGGTTTAAAAGCTATTCATCATGGTCTTTTAGATATAGTAAAATATAGAAAACTTAGTGATTATATCAATACATCAAATGAAGTTAAAAGGTGGGTTAATGAAGTTGATAGTTTTGGTCACCCTATAGTGAGTGGAGATGCTGGCAGAAAAGGTTGTGATCCAAAAAATTGGTGGGTTGGTTTTGCAGTGGAAGAAAATTTTGGTTACAACAATTCAGATATATGTGATAAATTAGATTGGAATGACGATAATATTCTGTGGAAGATGGATGCAAAGTATTTTAATTGGTCAAACAATCCTTTTTTATGTAAGAGAGAATGGTTTCTACAAATAGCAAAAGCAAGAGATTTTGGTGTGATGGAAAAGGTTGCTAACTCAAGAAGTCCCGACTTTGAGGAACAGATGGATGGATGGTGGCAAAAACAACCTTATTTTGGGGGTGTGTTATCGGGCCTATTCGTTCATCAACCGTGAGAGGATACAATGGATAAAGAACAAGCGGAAGAGTATGTGAGGTGTCGTAAAGACCCGATTTACTTTATTAAAAAGTATGGGAAAATACGCCACCCTACTAAAGGTCTTTTAGGTTTTGAGCTTTGGGATTTCCAAGAAGATACGCTTCAAAGTTTCCTTGATAATTCATATAACATTATTTTAAAAGCGAGACAATTAGGTATTTCTACTTTATGTGCTGCATACGCAGGTTGGATGGCTAACTTTTTTAAGAACAAAGAAATTTTTATTCTTGCTACAAAGAGAGATACAGCAACTAACTTGGTAGACAAAATAAGGGTGTTTTTAGAAGAAGTACCACCGTGGTTAAAGTCTGAAATACTTATTGATAATCGTCAGAGTATGGAGCTAGCTAATGGCTCAAAGATTAAAGCTGGCGCTACTGGTTCAAACGCAACAGACGCAGCTCGCTCAGAGGCATTAAGTTTATTGATTATTGATGAGGCTGCATTTATTAAGTCTATGGATGGCATATGGACTGCCGCTCAACCTACACTATCAACAGGTGGTGATTGTGTTGTATTGTCATCGCCAAACGGTATTGGTAATTGGTTTCATAAACAATACATAGAAGCAGAAGCTGGCGTTAGTGAGAGAGTGGGTAATAAAAACATTTCTTTTAATCCAATCAACCTACCTTGGAACTTTCACCCCGATAGAGATGAGGAGTGGGCGAGAAACGAAAGAAAGAAAATAGGTGATCAAGCTTTTGCGCAAGAGCATGATTGTGACTTCTTACAATCGGGTAACAATGTAGTCAGTTTGAAAGCTTTGAGTTGGTATGAAGAACACCCAACTGAAGATGAAGAAGCTGACAATGGTTTCAGACCTTTTATGAGAGATCCCGAAGAAAAAACTTGGATTGATAAAAACTTATGGATATGGAAATATCCCGACTACTCCAAACAATATATTTTATCTGCTGACGTTGCTCGCGGCGATGGTGATGACTTTTCAGCTTTTCATGTTATTGATGTTGAGAGTTATGAACAAGTAGCAGAATATAAAGGTAAGGTTAACACAGATGTTTATGCTCACCTTATTCACAACACAGCAGTTCAATATAATAACGCATATATAATTGTTGAAAATGCTTCTATGGGTCATCATGTTGTAATGAAACTAATAGAGATGGAGTATAGAAATCTTTATTGGACTATAAAAGACTTAACTCGTATACATGAAAGCAATTCTAATCAACTACATTACGACCCATACAATGTGCCAAAGAATGCCGTTCCTGGCTTTACCATGAGCATGAAAAGCAGACCTGCTTGTGTAGCTCGTATGGAAGAAGATTTAAGAACACATGAATTTATTTTACACTCTAAAAGAACATTAAATGAATTAGAAACTTTTGTATTTAACAACGGTAAACCCGAAGCATTATCTAGTTATAATGATGACCTTGTAATGTCATTAGCTATTGGAATGTATGTTAGAGCCACTACTCTTAAATTCAATAGTCAAAATGATGATATCACTAAACAACTATTAAGTGGAATTAATTTTTCATCTACGCCTTATGAGTTTGGTATTTATAAGACAGACGATCAGAAAAAAGAAGAAAACTTAACCTTTGATGTTGGTAATGGCCAACGAGAAGATTTACGATGGATGATGAATTAATGGCTGATATTGACGGTTGGAGTAAATACGAAAAGATGGTAATAGATAAACTTGACGATCACGGTAATAAGTTTAACGAAATTGAAAATAAACTTACACAAATCCAAGTAGATATCGCCACGTTAAAAATAAAGGCTGGTATTTGGGGAGGTATTGCCGGTTTAGTGCCAGTAGTGTTAGGTTTAGTTTTGTTTTTTGTGACGCAGGCGAATTAGAAGGGATAAGAAATGGCAGATAGATTTGATATACTAAAAAAATTACTAACAGGTGGGTCAGCTTCGTACAAAGTTCCTACCGAAAGACCCGGCATAAAGGCACAGAAAAATGCTTTTGATACATTCCAAAGAGCGTCTTCTGCTTTATATCAGCAATCTTTAGTAGGTGGCGTTGAAAGATTAGAACGTGTAAAAGATTACGATGAGATGGACCACTATCCAGAAATCACAAGAGCGTTAGATATATATGCTGATGATTCTATGACTTATGCAGAAGACGGTAAAATATTACAGATAGTTTCTGATGATGATAAGGTTGTACATGAACTTGAAGAACTACTTTATCAAAGATTAGATTTAGACTTTCATCTATGGACATGGATTCGTAATATGTGTAAGTATGGTGATATGTTTAATCTACTAGATATTGTTGATAAAGAGGGTGTGTTAGGTGCTATTGCTATGCCAGTTGGCGAGATAGAAAGAGAGGAAGGTTTTAACAACGACCCAAATAGTTTAAGATTTAAATGGACTGCTCAAGGTAATACTGTGTTTGAAAATTATCAAGTGTCACATTTAAGAATACTTGGTGATGATAGATTTTTACCTTATGGTCGTTCTATACTAGATTCGTCACGTAAAGTATGGCGACAATTATTGATGGCTGAAGATGCTATGTTGATTTATAGAATCAGTAGAGCACCCGAACGTAGAGTGTTTTATGTTGATGTGGGAAATATTCCACCAAGAGATGTTGATTCTTATATGCAGGCTGCAAGAGACAAATTAAAGAGAGTAGCTGTTGTAGGTGAATCTACCGGTAATGTTGATTATAAATACAACCCCGAATCAATACTTGAAGATTTCTTTATCCCTGTTCGTGGTGACAGAGGAAGTAGAATTGAAACATTGCCTGGCGGTGAGAACGCTGCTGCTATTGAAGACATTCAGTATCTACAAAACAAGCTGTTTATTTCGTTGGGTGTTCCTAAGTCATACCTTACAGCCGAAGAAGACTTGAGTGGTAAGTCAACACTAGCACAAGAAGATATTAAGTTTGCTCGGACAATACAAAGAATACAAAAAATTGTTGTTAGTGAATTAGCTAAGATATCACTTATCCACCTTTACTTACGTGGATATGATGAATCGTCTATTTATAACTTTGATTTAAGATTAACGAATCCATCTACAGTTACTGAAATGATGCACCTTGAATTGATGGGTAATCGTTTTAGCACTGCAAATGATATGGCTGACTCTAATTTATTATCAAATGAATACATACAGAAAGAGGTATTGAAATTATCCTCTTCTGAAATCGTTAACATTAAACTACAATTAGAAGAACAAGCAGATCGTGAACATATCTTAGAACAGATTAAAGCCGGTGAAGAACCGAATGCTGGTGGAATGCCACCGATGGCACCCGAATCAGACGATGATACTGATGACGATGATTCTGCAGAAGAAAACAATACAAGACAATATACTAAAGACGCTATGCCTTATGATCCTATCGGAACAAGAGAGTTGCCAGGATATCCTAAAAACTATACCTTTAACGAAGAAGAAGATGAAGAAGAGATAAAAGGTATGGTAGGTGATAAGCTTAATGATCCCGAAAATGAGGAGATGAAAAAGACGCTTGACTTTATCAGAGCGAAGGGAAAAAATCGCAGAAGTAGAAAGGATATGTTTGACAAAACCATTTCTGATATTATGAAATATGATCATGTTGTTAGCGACATGATGGGTAATCTCATAAAAGATCATAAAGAAAATAAACTAGAAGAATCAACTTTATCACTAATGAAGGCTAAGAATAATTAATTTTACTTAATCAGTTATATATTTATTTTAGGTGATAATATAATTTATTGGGGTTAAATATGAAACACAGCAAACAACGTAATGTTGGCATTATGTTTGAAATACTCAATCATGCAGTTTTAAATGAGATTTCAAAAGGCCATAATAAAACGGCTGCTGGAATTTTTTCTGTTATAAAGAAACACTTTATGTCGGAAACAGAGATTTCAAAAGCATATAGAGTTTATTCGCAACTATTATATAGTGAGGCAAGAAATCCTTATTATGCATCTCGATTTTTTGGTGATTTAGTTAAAGAGTATCATAAAACTGTTGATGATTCAAAGCTTTACATTGAAAATACAAAACTATTAGATGAGATAAGTAGAGTTTGTAATCGTAAAAACATAATGAAGGTCACCGTCCCTAACTATAAATTATTTGCCAGCTTCAATATTCTGATTAATGAAAACAATGTTAATCAAGGTGGTCAGTATCTTACCTCCCGTGATAGAATGGCTTGTGAACAAAACATTTTTGAACACTTGGTAGAAAACAAAGAAGCCAAAAGAATTAAAGAGGCTAACGCTCACCACACTGATAAACCAAAAGAACAACTTCAAACAGAAACTCTTGCTTTAGGTATCGCCTTAAAAAACTTTGATAATAAGTATGGTAAACTTCTTACCACTGAACAGAAAGATTGTTTAGTTAAGTATTACACAACCAAAGATGATAAAAACTTTTCTACTTGGATTAAGAAAAGAGTTGGCAACATTCTTGACGAGGTAGCAGATAAGAAGGCTAGTATAGATAATCAAAAGATTCTTACCAAGGTTGAACTTGTAGAACAAAAATTAAGAGGCATTGTGCAAGAAGAAATCATTTCCACCAACAGTTTAAAAGACATACTGCTTAGTTTGGAAATGAAAGATAACCTTAAGATGTTTTAAGATATGTCTATTTTATCTCAGCAGATTAAGATGAGTCAAGCCATGGTTAATGGTGAAACTATTGAAGCACATGCAGGTGATGATTGGGTAACTGAAAATATAACTTCTTCTCAAAAAAGAAGCTCTGATATTGATTCAGATTTAATTAGTGGTTTTTTCCCTGGCGGCATGTACCCAGATAATAGATCGGTTATTATGGGTGATGGCATAGTTTCCAGTGTTGGTGGTAGTGAATCTATTCAAAATAGTAGAACAGCGGCACAATTAGGATAAAACAAAAGTAATAAAATTACGGAGATAGTAAATGAGTATTTTAACTGATCAAATATATGGTGGAGTGGCAGCCACAGACGCTTCTACCGAACCGATGCGTGCAGAACGTAAACCCTTTGGAAATTTACCATCAAAAGAAGGCACAGAAAGCCCTTTATTTAGTGGTTTTACTTATGCAAAAGACACAGAAGCGGCAACTGCTTTTGAAAACGGTGCTGAGGCTGAAAAGAATAGTCCTACCGACATACGCCAGTTAGCAGATGAAGTTGCTTTTTTTAACACGACTACTTATGGTACAGCGGGAAGCTTTGCAAAATTGAATAAAGCCACGAACACTGTTTTAACAAATTTAGCCAGATTCGTTAATAATGGTGACGGGTCGGAAACTGCTACTACATGGAATAATAGTGAAATGAAAACTAGTTTTGTACAAGATGGTAGTGGAACAAGAAATCAACTTGCTCGTAGTGAATATACTAATGATAGTGGTTGGAAGAACGAACTGTTAGGTAATGGGTTTGATGCAGGGCATAAGTATGAAGTAAAAAATGTATACATTGATCAAGTTACTTTAGACGGTGTGCCTGTCGCGCCTGCCTCCCCGGATTTTGGTGTTTTCACTCGGCCTGATACGGGGGAAGAGATACGATTAGCAGATTTGAATCAAGATGGAATAATTAACCTTGACGATTTTTACCTATATGCTGATCAGCAAGGTGAAGGAAGTTAATAAAACATAAATGAAAAAAAGTAAAAAAGAGGTATCAACAACAGGAGGTGTGGCAGGTTACAGTGCGCCGATGAGTGCTCAAGGTAACGCCACACCTAAAGAATTAAATAGAAGAAAGAAACAGGTGAGGAAGCTAGTGAAAAATACCAAAAGAAAAAAGGTTAAACCTTTTGATAAGAACGAGGAAACATTAGACGAAAAATCACATGATATGATTCGTGACACCATTTTTGAAATTCTTTTAGAACAAGGTATACCAGAAGAAAGAATGGAATATGTTATTCGCCTTTTTGAAGGTCTTTCCAAAAACCTCAATACAAGTCTAGCATATACTCGTATGTTTATTTTAGATTCTCTCAAAATGGATATAGCTACCGGCGGTGCTGACTTAAACGCTAAGAGAGCAAAGACAGAACTCAACCATGTTAGAAAATTAGTAAACGATTTGGATACACTGATTGAAAAAATATATATGTTAAACAGACATAAAGCTGACTCACATAACGCTTAAGGAAAGACAATGACAGAGATATTAAAGGATAGTGGTCTTCTTCATAACTTTATGATTTTTGAGTATGAAGATGTTCAGCCTTCTAAATCTAGTGATGGTATCGTCACAATGAAAGGTATTATACAGAAGGCACAACAACCCAACGCAAATAACCGCATTTATCCCAGACCCATTCTTGAAAGGGAGGATGCAAAGTATCAAGAACTGATTAAGGAAAGAAGAGCGTTAGGTGAATTAGATCACCCCGATTCTCCCATTGTGCAGTTGGAAAATGTAAGTCATGTTGTTACTGAAACTCTTTGGGAAGGTGATGATCTAATTGGAACAATAGAAGTGTTGGATACTCCTAAAGGTCAGATATTAGAAAAGCTTATTGGTAGAGATATTAAGTTGGGTATTTCATCAAGAGGTTTGGGTAGCACAAGCCGTACGAATGAAGGATACGATAAAGTAGAAGATGATTTCAATCTCGTCTGTTATGACATGGTAAGCAACCCCTCTACATCTGGTGCATACATGAACCTACAGGAAAGCAGAGAATATAAAACATTAGTGAATCAAAATAGAATGGTCTTACTAGATGAAATTCTCAATGACATATTGGAGCTGTAAGGATGAAAATCAAAGAGATAATTAAAGAAGCTAAAGCACAATTTGGAGGTGAAGTCATTGACGTAAGAGATTTGCCTGATAAGATGCAAAGAAAAGTCAGTGATGTTGTTAAAGATATGGGTTTGCGTTCTTACACAGTAGAAGATGATTTGAAGGGTCAGTGGATTTATATTGTATTTAAAGGTGGCCCAAAAGGAAGTCAAGGGCAGATGTTTGATCTTGATAATCTTAGTAACGCTAATCAAGCCGGTGCCGAAATTATGTTGGTTAAGAATAAGGAAGTGGCTTTAGCGTTGAGACAAAGAGGATAGGTAATGGAAGTTAAAGAACCTAAATGCGAATGCGAAGAGTGTAAAGACTGCATCTGTGATTCATGTGGGTGTGATGGATGAAACTAAACGAAGTTTTAGATGAAGCAAAAAGGATTCCAAGAAAAAAGGGTCAACATAGAAAGTCATCTAGTCATAGTGATTTGTATACGGATGAAAACCCTAAAGGAACAATCAAAGGGTTAAAGTTCGCAACAGTAAAGGATGCTAAGGCATCTGTTAGTAAAATAAGAAGTAGTGGTAAGTCACACGCTCATAAAATACAAGCAGCAGTTGCAATGGAACAAAGAGCAAGAGAGATGGGTAAGGCTTCAGCGGCTGGTGTTTATCGTTCCTTTATTAATGGAATGAAAAAGAAAACAAAAAAGAAGTAAGACTTTTATATGAAACTAAAAAATATATTAGAGGGTGAGTTCCAATCAAGCGGACCAACAACAGGTTATTTGGGTAGAAGCCCAGCTATGGCCTCTGTTTATAATTATGGTTATAAAGGGTATTACACAGGTGTAGATCCGAATCTAGCAGCAGTAGCAGATGAGGCTATACAAGATCAGTTGATTGATCAAGCAATAGATTTAATGTATAGTAAGTATCCCGATATAGTAAGTAACAAAAAAGTGAAAAGACATTTTTTACAGATGTTGGTAGGTAAAATTACACAAGGTGATTTAAGAGACAGAGTTGATCTTAATTCGTTTATAAAGAGACTTAAAAAAACAAGAGGTGTGGAGACAGTTTAAATGAAAATTTCAAAATCACAATTAAGAAAAGTAATAAAAGAACAGGTTAGTGCATTCTTTGTGACCCCACAACCGTTGGGCACTGTAGGTCGCACCAAAAACTTAGAAATGTCTTTAAACAACAAGATTAAAGATGTTGACATTAACGAAGAAGCACTTAAAGATATTATTCGTCAAGTTATAGATGATGTAGAAAATTCATCTCATAACAGAATGGTCGGTGAAGTATCTGGTGTTGATTCAATGAAACCCAACGATCCACATACTCCCGAAGATGAAGCAGAAAAAGATGCTGCTGATGATGTGATGGAGGCAAAACTAGTGCCTGAAGGTAAGAAGGCTAAACTAACTGACAAGGTTCTTGACAATCCATCTACTATTAAACTTATGAATCCAAGCAAAAAGTCAGAGACTTT
>VMHT01036403.1_pt1 | contig 12597 bp, 5 predicted proteins | sample 4693611 | NCBI WGS metagenome assembly VMHT01 (sample SAMN12280063, study PRJNA550983) | marine metagenome | isolation source: seawater sampled from same location over 5 years 0.02-0.2 micron viral filtrate | place: USA: collected off the coast of southern California halfway between the port... ... | reverse complement strand
TCAACAACCGCTTGCTGGCCGTCTTTAAGCATCTGCGCGTTCAATTCACCTTTATCGATAGGTGCGTTGGTCGTTTGTGAGCAGAATAAGCGCGTATGGTCGCCTGCTTTAGGCTGCGCTAGCAACGGAGACAAATCTAAACGGTTTTGCTTAGCGGTAATGCCATCTAAAACTTTAAGTAGTTCTGTGCGACCAACAAGGTCGTCGAACTTAGCAATACCCATAGACGCCATGATTTCACGCACTTCTTGAGCAATAAACTTGAAGTAGTTCATTACCATATCAGGTAAGCCAATGAAGTGGTCGTCACGCAGTTTTTGATCCTGCGTTGCAACACCGGTCGCACAGTTGTTCAAGTGGCAAATACGTAGATATTTACAGCCTAAAGCCACCATTGGACCTGTACCAAAACCAAAGCTCTCAGCGCCTAAAATACCGGCTTTTACTACGTCTAAGCCTGTTTTCAAACCACCGTCGGTTTGAACGCGTACTTTGTGACGTAAGCCGTTTTCAATAAGCGCTTGCTGAGTTTCAGATAAACCAAGCTCAAATGGGCTACCCGCATACTTAACTGATGTTAGCGGGCTTGCACCTGTACCGCCGTCGTAACCTGAAACGGTGATAAGGTCGGCATAGGCTTTCGCTACACCCGTTGCAATGGTGCCAACACCCGGCTCAGATACTAGCTTAACGGATATAAGTGCCGTTGGATTAACCTGTTTCAAATCGAAAATTAGCTGTGCCAAATCTTCAATTGAGTAAATATCGTGGTGTGGTGGTGGTGAAATAAGGGTTACACCCGGCACAGAGAAACGTAGCTGTGCGATGTATTTATTTACCTTATCGCCTGGAAGCTGACCACCTTCACCCGGTTTTGCACCCTGCGCCACTTTAATTTGAATAACGTTTGCGTTAACCAAATAGTGAGGCGTTACACCAAAGCGACCTGAAGCCACCTGCTTAATTTTAGAGTTCTTTTCAGTTCCAAAGCGAGAAGGGTGTTCGCCACCTTCTCCCGAGTTAGACTGACCGCCCAGGCGGTTCATGGCAATCGCTAGTGCTTCATGCGCTTCAGGGCTTAGTGCACCAATTGACATTGCCGCAGTATCAAAGCGTGGGAATAAGTTTTCCGGTGCTTCTACTTCACTAATATCAATAGGGTCGCAATCAGGGTTTATAGCTAGCAAGTCGCGAATGTGCGCAGGCGCACGCTCGTTAACAAGCTTTGCATATTGCTGGTAGTCGTCGTAGTTACCAGACACCACAGCCTTTTGAAGCGTACTGACTACGTCTGGGTTATAGGCGTGATATTCGCCACCGTGCACGTATTTAAGCAAGCCGCCGTGATCGACAGATTTACGCTTAAGCCAAGCAATACGGTTTAGGTTGATAAGATCTTGCTGGAAATCATCGAAGCCCGCACCTTGAATGCGTGAGGTCACACCTTTAAAGCATAACTTCATCACTTCGTTGTTAATACCCACTGCTTCAAACAGTTTAGAGCTACGGTAGCTAGCAACAGTGCTAATACCCATTTTCGACATGATCTTGTACAAGCCTTTGTTGATACCCTTACGGTAGTTCAACGTGGCCTGCATAGGAGAAATATCTAGCTCACCTTTTTCACAAAGCTGCTCAATAGTTTCATATGCTAGGAATGGGTAAACCGCAGTGGCACCTAAGCCAATCAGCACCGCGAAATGGTGTGGATCGCGGGCACTTGCTGTTTCAACAACAACGTTAGCATCGCAGCGTAATGACTTTTCAACTAAGCGACGTTGTACCGCACCAACTGCCATTGCTGCAGGGATAACCAAGCGATTTTGTTTAATGTTTCTGTCAGACAGAATAACGAACGCAGCACGCTTGTTTTTAACCAGCATTTCTACTTCGTTACAAACGCGCTCGATGGCTTTCTTCAAACCTTCTTGCGGCGCATACTGAAGCTCCACGACTTCTGAGTAGTAGTTGTCTGGGTTAAATTCGCGCAGTTGCTTAAGGTCGGTATACATTAGCACTGGCGAGTCAAACAATACGCGGTCAGCGTAACCTGAGGTTTCGCTAAATACGTTTTGCTCGCGGCCAATACAGGTTGCCAACGACATAACGTGGTTTTCACGTAGCGGGTCGATAGGCGGGTTAGTAACCTGTGCGAATTGCTGACGGAAATAGTCGTAAACTGTACGTTGACGCGAGGACATAACCGCCATTGGCGTGTCATCACCCATTGAACCAACGGCTTCTTGGCCGTCTTTCGCGAGTACTTTTACAACTTGTTGAATTTCTTCATAGCTGTAGGCGTGTAGCTTGTGGTACACCGCCATGGCATCGTCGTCAAACACACGTTTACCAATTAATGACGCGTCAAGCTTTTCAATTGGTGTAAGTCGACGAATATGCTTGTCTAGCCACTCTTTATAAGGATGGCGTGCTTTTAAGTCTTCATCAATTTCAGTAGAGCGCCAGATTTTGCCTGTGTAAGTGTCTACAGCAAGCATTTCACCTGGGCCTACACGGCCTTTTTCAATTACGTCAGCTTGCTCGTAATCCCAGATACCTACTTCTGAGGCTAGGGTAATGAAACCGTTCTTAGTAATAACGTAACGTGCAGGACGTAGACCATTTCTATCAAGGTTACAGGCAACGTGGCGACCGTTAGTTAAAACGATACCCGCTGGGCCGTCCCATGGTTCCATGTGCATAGAGTTGAACTCGTAAAATGCACGAAGATCATCGTCCATGGTCTTGTTGTTTTGATAGGCGGGTGGAACAAGTAACCGCATAGCACGGAATAAATCCATACCGCCGGCTAAGAATAGCTCCAGCATGTTATCCAGCGAGGATGAGTCCGATCCTTCAGTATTAACGAAAGGGGCTGCATCTTTAAGATCTGGAATAAGTGGCGTTGCGAATTTAGCAGCACGTGCCATGGCCCAGTCGCGGTTTCCTTTAATGGTGTTAATTTCACCGTTGTGCGCAAGGAAGCGGAAAGGCTGAGCAAGCGGCCAGCGTGGTAGTGTATTTGTTGAAAAGCGTTGGTGAAAAACGCAAATTGCGCTTTGCATACGCTCATCGGCAAGATCGTGATAAAAGGCGGGTAAATCTTTTGGCATTACCAAGCCTTTGTAGATCGTTACCAAGCCCGACAAACAAGCTACGTAAAAATCGGGATCTTTCTCAAGACGTTTTTCAGCGCGGCGGCGGATCATATACAAACGACGCTCAAGGTCGCGTTTTCTCCAACCTGCTGGCGCGTTCACAAATACCTGTTCAATTTGTGGAACACCCGTTAGCGCTAATTCACCCAGTACTGAGTGGTCGACAGGCACTTCGCGCCAACCCACTACTGAAAGTGTTTCTTTTTCTAGTTCTTCATTAAGTACTTCACGCGCGGCTTGCGCAAGTACCGGGTCCTGACTTAAGAAAATCATGCCCACGCCGTATTTTTTGCTGAGTTTCCAGCCATTTTCTTCGGCGATTGCATGGAAGAACGCATCCGGTTTCTGTAGTAATAAACCACAGCCGTCACCGGTTTTCCCGTCGGCGGCGATACCGCCACGATGCTGCATACGGTCAAGACCGTGTATTGCAGTAGTTACCAATTCATGACTGGCTTCCCCATGAGTGTGAGCGATTAAGCCAAACCCACAGTTGTCCCGGGAATCATTGGGATTATATAAACTCATCTCTTAACTCCTTCAACCTTTTGACTGGGCAAGGTATGCGTTGCGTGTAGATGCGCCTAGGTTTGCGTATCACAACATTATTAGACGTCTTTTATGCCTGCGAGCGGTATTGCTCGCGGCGTGCGCCTTTCTTGTCGTTATTTTATTATTAGAGGATTCCAGTCGTTTCCGCATTTTTATGCATTATTGCGATGCGGGCCGTACAAAATACCCACATTAAAAACTAAAATCAAACGCTAAAAGTATAAGCTTTATAGTGAATTAGTATAAATATAATTAAATGTATATTAATCAGTTGTTTACGTGGCGTCATTTATGTTTGTAACAAAAATGTTATCAGTATTGCAAAGTGAATAACTCACCCCTTATAAATGATATTACTTCTCATTTGCGTTTCATTAATGAATAAATATGCTTTGAAATTGATGTTTTATGTTGTCAATAGCGGTTTGCGGTGTATTTTTATTAATTTGTAAAGCTATGGTTCCACTAATATAAGTAGTTTGCTATATTGGTTGAAAATTAACCACAGGTAAGGCTCGTGGTGCGCTGAAGGATGTTGATAGAGAGCCCTGTGTGTGAATTGAGTGTACGCTTATGTGGAAGGCGAAGAATAAAAATTCACTGTGGTGGCGTGCTGTTAAGACAATAAGGATTATTGTATGAATACACTACATGCTTCACCACTGCCTTTATTTAGTATAGATGATCATATTCTAACTGGCGACAATATCACCTTCAGGCTTTCTCCCAACACATCTGGGCGATTTCAATCAGGATCTCCCGATACTATTGTTATTCATTTTACCGCCGGTAGTAGCCTTTCATCTTCGGTGAATGTCTTGACCAATGCCGATAGCGGTGTGTCAGCTCACTTTGCCGTTGGACGCAATGGTGACATTGTTCAAATGCTTCCGACTAATAAAATAGCGTGGCACGCAGGAGAAAGTTATTACGAGGGGCGTAGTGGCTTGAATCAGTACTCTATCGGCATTGAATTAGACAATGCCGGCCAGCTTAAGGCTAGAGGAGACGGCACCTTTGAAAGTTGGTTTGGCGAAATTTTTGGCGAGAATGAAGTATTAGCTGCCCAGCACATTAACCAACAGTCTATGGGCTATTGGCACAAGTACACCGACGTACAAATTGTTAGGACGCTATCGCTGTGTAAAGCGTTGTGTAGCCACTACAACATCTCTACTATCGTCGGGCACGAAGAAATAGCGCCGTCACGAAAGGTCGATCCTGGCCCCGCTTTTCCCCTTCAAAGACTCAAAGCCGCTGTTTTGCAAAGTGATAGTGAAAGGTGGGCAACTGAGTCAAGTGATTCGAATTCACAGCGAGAGGCGCATGATCAAATTCAGCGGGATCTCGCTAGCCCTGTAAAGCGGGTGGCCAATGTAAGTGCCAATTCGCTGAATGTGAGAAAAGGGCCAGATGTTTCGTACCCAACTGTCGAGAACGGTTTGAATAAGGGCGAAGTGCTAAAAATACTGGAAAAGCGAGGGGAGTGGGCGAAAGTGTCTTACACGAAGGTGGGATGGGTGAATACCAAATACATTAATGAAATTACTGAAAAGTCGCCTTTCAAATCCTAATTCTGAGCAGGGCCACAGAGTTATGCTTTGACAAACCGCATTCCCGAAAAGAGGAAAGCCTGATAGGATAACCGCAAAATAAGCTTAAATTAGACGTACATGCATTCAGATTCACCAAACGATTCTTGGGCAATTCGCTTTGCCCAATTTGTTCAGCGTTTTGGCACTCTAAAGCTCAGCATATTGTTTGTTGTTCTTTCGCTTGTGTTTACGCTAGGGGGCTCATACGTAATTCGCGTGAGCATGGGAAGCCAGGTTCAGCCCGATGACTTCATCAGTGCTGTAGTACTGACCATGTTATCTGCGCCTTGGGTACTTTATTTCTTTAGTGAGTTAATCAAGCAATTAGAAAACTCACGTACCAACTTAAAGGAAGTGGTAAGCCAGTTGGAAAGTTTGCGTGAAGAAGATGTCTTTCTTAACCGCGAACTTCAAAGCAACATCAGACAGCTTAATCACGAGATAGAGCAGCGCAAGCAAGCACAAGAAGAGCGTGAGGCGCTGTTTAAAGACTTAGAAAAAGAAATTCAGGATAAATCAGAACAAGAAGCACAAGCACGCCGCTTATCAACCTTGTTACGTTCAATCATCGATGCCTCACCAGACTTAATATATTACCGAAATGAAGAAGGCAGGTTTGCTGGTTGTAACCGTATAGCGGAGCTTATGACGGGCAAAACCGAGCAAGAGCTGCTTGGCTTAACGCCAAAAGACGTATATGAGGAAGAGCTTGCCCGCCAAATTGTAGCGAGTGATCACGAAGTTCTAGAAACCAACGCCAGTATCACAGAAGAGCTGTGGCTTCGCTTTGCTGATGGACGTCGTCGTTACTTCGAAATGAAGCGTGTACCTTTCTTCGATAAAGACGGTAATCGCCTTGGCTTGTTGTCGTTCGGTCGAGACATGACTGAGCGTAAGCAAGCTGAAAATGCTGCTGCAAAAGCAAGTACCGACAAAACTCGCTTTATCGCAACCATAAGTCATGAGCTACGCACACCGCTAAACGGTATTGTGGGCTTAAGCCGTATGCTGCGTGATACCGAGTTGAGTGAAGAACAATTTAACTGGGTAAGTACGATATACGCCAGCGCTATAACATTAGGTAATATTTTTAACGATATTATCGACCTTGATAAGTTAGACAGAGATAAGCTTGAGCTGAGTCTAAAAACCATATCGTTGAAAGACTTTACCGAAGAACTTAGCAGCATTATTCGTCTACTTGCAGCCGACAAACAGCTAGAGCTTAAAACGACAATTAACGAGCCGCTTCCCCGTCTTGTTGAAATAGATGGTACGCGCCTTCGTCAGATATTATGGAACATCCTGTTTAACGCAGTGAAGTTCACACAAAAAGGTCACGTAAGTCTAACGGTTTCATCGACGAAACCTGATGGTGATAAGGCGTATGTAACATTTGTGATTGAAGACACGGGCGTAGGTATTCCTGAAAGCGAAATTGATAAGATTTTTGCCATGTACTATCAGGTTGATCACCCTGACCACCAATCGGCCACAGGTACCGGTATTGGATTGGCAATTTGTAAGCAAATGGTCGACTTGATGAAAGGTGAAATTCACGTTTCAAGTAAAGTGGGTAAAGGCACCCGTTTTGAAATTGTGTTGCCAGTTCAAATTTCTAATAGCCCGATGAAAGTCGCGCAGCTTCAAGTGACAGGGCTCAATATCTTGTTAGTAGAAGATATTGAATTGAACGTCATGGTCGCTAAAGCCTTGCTCGAGAAGCTTGGCCAGAAAGTCGATGTAGCAATGACCGGTCAAGAAGCCATAGACAAAGTCAGGGAAAACCAATACGACCTTATCTTGCTTGATATTCAATTGCCTGACATGACAGGATTCGATGTGGCAAGTACGATTATTGAAGAAGATCTGGTTATGCAAACGCCCATCGTGGCGCTAACGGCAAACGTCATTAAAAAGCGTGATGAATACTTAGAAAACGGTATGGATGACGTTATTGCGAAGCCGATTAAAAAATCTCGCGTTATCGAGGTGTTTAACGAGCTGTTCCATGCACCACCTGCACCGCTTGAAATTGATGGCGAAGTAGAGCGCCCTGAACCTAACAAAACATTAAGTAACATTTTAGATATGGACTTGTTACAGATGTTAGTTGATACCATAGGGGATGAAATGGTGCGCGCTAGCGTTAAAGTATTCCAAGAAAAAATGCCTGAATACATGGAAATACTGCAGCTAAGCTTAAGTGCGGACGAAAAGTCAGAAGTGTGCTCACAGGCTCACAAAATTAAAGGCGCCGCTGGCTCTGTTGGTTTGGCTCGTGTACAGCGTATTGCTAATCAAATTCAGCAAGGCGACCATCCGACTTGGTGGGAGAACGTGCATGATTGGGTGGAAGAGCTACAAATGGCCGTTCAGCACGACATGAAGGCACTACACGATTGGCTGAATGAACAGCAGGTTGATGACTAGTTAGCATAACGCGCTCTTTAATAGGTAACGTAAAAAAGAGGGCTTGCCCTCTTTTTTGTTATAAAAACTGCGCTAGAGAAAGCGTTCAGAGCAGCGTTGCTAAGTAGCTAAGCCTCTCCTTAAAAAAAGCGGCAGGCTGATCTTATTTATACAGTGGTAAAAGGAATTAATGCGATGACAATTAGCGCACAACAAGAAACCGTGTTTTCAAATAATCAGCTCAGTGTTGAGGAAATTCCCTCACTTCAAACGCTCGCATTACTTCCTATATCCAAAAAGTACCGGACACTAAATATCCTCTCCATTGGATTGATAGCCTTAGTGCTAATCGGTATTGCTTCTGCGTTACGACTCCAAAGCTTTTGGTCATTGCCAGAAGGACTGCTGCAAGCCTACCCGTATGTTGTTGCTGGTATCGTCGCTGTAGGCTCTCTATGGGCGCTGTACCACTTTTTTGCTGATGTACGCATATTTTATGCGATTCGAGAGCAAGACATCAGTAAGCAGTCAGGGCTAATTTTTAGAAAACTTTCGTGCCAACCTATTTTGCGTGTTCAGCATGTAGAGGTTAATCGCGGTCCATTGGACAGGTGGGCGGGTCTTGCTTCACTTCAGGTGTTTTCGGCTGGTGGTGAAATGCACACGTTTGAAATACCTGGGTTAAGCATTGAAAGGGCAGAGCAGTTGCGTGAGTTCATTCTTGCTCATAAAGACATAGGTGCACGCTAATGACGGTATCAGAAACGCCCTCACACCAAGCGCCTACACTTAATCAGTCAAAAGAGCTGAAAGAAGATGCTGCGCTCAAGTCCCATGGGCAAGATGCTAATATGGAAGAACCGAAACTTAAAGTAGAGACGGGTGATGAGTGGCAGCGCCTCTCTCTAATTTCTATTTTGTATTTTACTATTCGCAATTTTACCAACTCGGCTCAAGTGCTTATTTATACCATTCCCGCCTTAGCCATATCGTTCAATATTTGGGATAACCTGCTGTCGCCTGAAGTACTAATCGGTGCTGGAATCCTTTTTCTATCTACCAGTGTCAGCGGCGTAATAAGCTTTTTAATGTACAAGTTTCGCGTGCACAACCAGCACGTTGAGATTCATCATGGCGTGTTCCAACGCCGCTATACCAACTTGCCTTTGTGGCGTATTCAAAACGTTAAGATAGAACGCCCTTTTTATTACCGACCTTTTGGGTACGCGTTAGTGGTGCTTGATACCGCAGGAAGTGGGAAAGAAGAAGCTAAAATTGTAGCGGTTCCTGAAGATTATGCTGAAGCGCTCAAAAAGCAGGTGTTGTATGAAAAAGCGCTGCACGATGAGGGTGACCTGGATTGTTTGCCAAATGAAGATTTATCCGACGAGCAGAGTTCGTCTTTTCCCACGCCACGAACGCGCACTAAAGCGATAGATTCTTCCCATTCAAATGAAGAAGTATTAAATCGACGGTCCGTGAAAGACATCATTATTCACGGTATCACCAACAATCGCGTGTGGATCATACTGGGTGCTGCGGCACCTTTCTATGACGATGTGTTCGGTCTGGTTTCAGAGTGGTTAGCCGATAAAGGCTTGCAGCTTAATCAGCTGGTTGGTGAACAAACGGTTGCGTGGTGGCAATTTGGATTGTATGCCTTTGTCATTCTCATGATGCTTATGGCGTTAGTGGCACTGCTGAGTGTTGGTGGCGCGCTTTTCACTTTTTACGGCTACACACTTTCACGAACAGGTGATCGCTATATCCGTCGCAGCGGCTTGCTTAATAAACTGGAAGTCAGCATGCGAGCTTCACGCATCCAAATGATTACGGCGAAGCAAGACTGGCTGGATAAAATACTAAAGCGGGTGAATTTGTATTTTGAGCAGAACTCAACGGCTGGGCAGCAAATGCAAGAACTGATGTCGCCAAATAAGCTTATTGTGCCATCGGTAACCGAAGATGAAGCCTTCGCGCTTAGTCAAGAAGTGATGCCTGGATGTGACCTGCGAGGTCAAGATTATCAAACCATTAGTAAGCGATTTATTACTTTTTGGTTGCTTGCGGGCTGGACCTTGCCATTGGCGAGCTTTTTCACCATAGGCGCTGTGTCGTCCCATCTAGATATTATGCTAGGTTCACTCGTTGTCTTTAGTGCGGTATCGCTGTTACTCACGCTTAGGTGGTGGCGATGGGGTATAGCCTACGACAATAAGTACGTTTATATAAGGCGAGGTAGAATAGGCATCGACTATCAATGCTTTGAGCCCTATAAAGCGCAGCAAGTTATCGTTAAGCAAAGCGTGTTTATGAAGCGAAGAAAACAGGCCACCGTTAAGTTTGTACTGGCTTCGGGGGCGGTGACTGTGCCGTTTCTACCAGAAGACTACGTTAATAAACTAACAGATAGTGTGCTATTCGAGGTGGAGTCAACCAGAAGGTCTTGGATGTAACGTACACTATTTCTTTGAGCGCCGCTTTTTGATACGTTTTTTATGCAAATAGACCGAGTTTATGTAATGGTAGGTATTTAGTTGCTTAACCTTGCGTCTATATGGATATTCTTGATTACAGTGTCATCGCGATTTACCTCATCACGTTACTCGTCATCGGCTTTAGCTTGCGTGGACAGCAGTCAAAGAGAGATTATTTTCTCGCTGGAAGAAGCTTAAGTTGGAAACCGCTGTTACTTTCAGTGATGGCGACGCAACTCTCGGCGGTCAGTTTCATTTCCGCTCCTGCATTTGTCGGCTTCCGTGAAGGGGGAGGGCTGATTTGGCTCTCTTATGAACTGGCAGTTCCGTTAGCCATGCTTTTACTCATTACCACCGTGCTGCCCACGTTATACCGAAGCGGTGTGGTGAGTATTTATGACTATCTTGAGCGACGTTTCTCTACCTCTACCCGTATTTGTATCAGTGTTGTATTTCAATTTAGCAGGGCCTTCGCTACCGGCATAATGGTTTACGCGCTATCCATTATATTGCAAGGAACCATGCAGGTTTCATCCACGCAGGCAATATTACTCATTGGTGTGATTACCGTTTTGTACTCCTTACAAGGAGGTATGAAAGCAGTTGTATATGGTGACGCGGTACAAATGGTTGTCATCGTTTTGGGCACAGCTATCTGCATTGCTTTTGGTCTAAACGCATTAGGCGGTTGGGAGCACTTTTTACAGTTACTTCCAAGCGAGCGGGTCTCTACCCTTAATTTTTCATCTCTGGGTTTTGATGGTGACGGCTTCGGCTTTTTTCCTATGGTACTAGGTGGCGTGATACTCTACGCCTCATACTACGGTTGTGATCAATCAGAAGCACAGAGGGCATTGTCAGCGAAATCGGAAAGCGATCTTAAAAAGATGATGTTAGCCAATGGCATTTTCAGGTTCCCTATAACACTTCTATATTGTTTAGCAGGCTTGGTGGTCGGCACACTAGCGTTTAACGACGCCAACTTGCTTTCGCAAATTCCTAAAGATAATCCTGACTGGCTTATGCCGATCTTTATTCTTAATTATTTACCTCATGGGCTTATCGGCTTGCTTGTGGTCGCTATTCTTGCTGCAGCCATGTCATCACTGAGCTCAGCAATAAACTCTCTTGCCGCTGTTTCACTTGAAGATTATTTCAAACTCACACGGAAACGCGCAAAACCTGAAGGCTACCTGAGTCATGCTAAGTTTGCGGGCTTGCTTTGGGGAGGGATTATTTTGCTGCTTTCGCTTAATGCTGGCGATATAGCGCCTACCGTAATAGAAGCGGTGAACAAAGTGGGCTCTGTTTTTTTTGGTCCTGTCTTGGCTGTGTTTCTACTTGGCATGCTAACGAAGAAGATAAATGCCACACAGGTCAATACCGGCCTGATGTGTGGCGTGCTGACTAATTTGTCGTTCGCTTTTTTTGTCGAGGACGTGTTTTGGTTTTGGTGGAATGTAACGGGGTTCGCGAGCACCGTGATACCCGCTATTATCTTGTCTGTTTTGTCAGCTAATGATGAAAACGATACAGCGACGATCACCACCTCTGGTCAACGACGCTTACTGATTGATAAGCCGATTGCCACCCTATTGCTTGGCTATTTTTGCTTATTGGTCGTTGTTTGCTACTTAATGCCGTGTTGGCTGCAGTAGACTCAGTGATTTACGCCTCTACTGTTTTGGCAACTGAGTCTCTCAGAATAATCTGATCTTTGCCCGCGTGCTTAGCTTCGTATAAGCGCGCATCAGCCACTTCTAACTGCGACTCCAAGCACTTGTGTTCCTCGGTACATACGCCGATACTGCACGTGATATTGAACTTGTGATTGGTAAAAACAGTAGAGCGCACTGCATCCATAAACGCTGAAAGCGCAGATAGATACACTTTAGGTGGCCTTACCGATACCACTGTAAATTCTTCACCCCCATAGCGCACAATAAGATCGTCGGGGAAGTAATCTTTTAACAATGCTGCAAATTCCTGCAATAACATGTCACCCGTTTTATGGCCGTAGGTATCGTTTACACCTTTGAAGTTGTCAGCATCGATCATAGACACAATGACATCCTTTCTCGACGCTTTATTGGCAAACAACTCCTCTGCTTTTTCGTAGAGAAAACGGCGATTGTATACCTTGGTTAGCGGGTCTAAGTTTGCTGAATTTCTAATGGTTTGAATCATTTCTTGTGATTCAAGGTTTTGCATAATTCTGCAGTAGAATTCTTCGTGATAAAACGGTTTGGACAGGAAGTCATTGGCGCCGCTTTTAATGAATTTCGAGGTCAACACGCTGTCGCCGTTTGCCGATAAACCGATAAATACCAAGTCTTGCATGCGTTTTTCGTGGCGTATTGCTTTAACCAGTTCATAACCGTCCATATTGGGCATACGGTGATC
>VMHT01020615.1_pt1 | contig 12597 bp, 10 predicted proteins | sample 4693611 | NCBI WGS metagenome assembly VMHT01 (sample SAMN12280063, study PRJNA550983) | marine metagenome | isolation source: seawater sampled from same location over 5 years 0.02-0.2 micron viral filtrate | place: USA: collected off the coast of southern California halfway between the port... ... | reverse complement strand
TGTGGGCATATTGCAGGGAAGTATTACAGGTGGCACTAGCAACGTTGTAGGTGCGATAGGTGAGATAATTGTTGCTGATAGTATTGAAGCAGAGCAGATGAATACATACGATTACGATCTTGTTAAGGATGGTATGAGAATAGATGTTAAAACTAAACGTTGTAACTCTAAGCCTAGACCAAACTATGATTGTTCCGTAGCGTTGCATGGAACTAAACAAGACTGTGATGCGTATGTGTTTGTTCGCATACTAACAGATTTAAGTAAAGCTTGGATTCTTGGTGGCATATCCAAACAGAGCTTTTACAAAGAAGCCACCCTATACAGAAAAGGGGATATTGATTACAACAACGGCTATACGTTTAAAGCTGATTGTTATAACCTACAGATAAGTCAATTGAGTCCTTGCCATGAAATCAAAAACTAAAGCGAAACTATTTTCATTAGAAATGTATTTAAATAAAGAGGGGAATGTGGAGATGAACTACGAAGCAGTTACTCCTGACGATCTCGAACGAGAATTGAATACTGGGTTGCCTATGTATAGTGGCACAAGTCAGGTAGCATCACTGCTTCGGTATTTGAGGAAGAGTGCAGATGATATAATGAGTGGATCACGAAACTATATTTAGCCTTTGAATTTCTTAATCGCACCACCAAGATTGTAACCCATACCAAACTTCTTTTGTTCAGTCATCATGCCCATTGAGTCTTTGGCTTTGGGTGTCATATTGTTTTGGCTTCTGTTCTTTTCAGCAAGTCCACCCATCATCATAGGTTTTCTCATAGCCATACCACCACCATACATTTTAGATGGGCGTTGTCCATTATTATATGTTTTGCCTGTAGCACCTGCTATTCTATCAGCTTGAGTGGCTTTGTTGAATGGGGGTGCTAGTGCAGCAAATTTCTTTTGTTTAGGTGTCATCTAGTTCTCCTTATTGTTTGAATTTTGATAGATCGTATGTTGGTAATTTTTGACCAGACTTCATCTCATCTTCTGCAGTTATAGCACCTGAAGCCATAGCATTGGCAGCCATCACAGTTAGAACTTCTTTCAGTCTAAGTTCTTGTTCTTCTGTAAACTTTTTACCATCAACAATAAGGTCAGCCATTATACTTGCAACTTTAGGATTTGTAATCATCTCTTTTAGCATCCTATGCTCGGACATTCTTATGTTTTGTATAAGAGCTTCCGTTGCAACATACTTCGGACTAACTACTTGTCTTGATATAGAATAAAATCTACTGATATAACTTTCAACTGATAATCCTCTTGGCTCTCCAGTAATTCTTATGTCACCTGTTCGTCTACCAACTTGTCTTTTTCTATTAGCCATGAAGGTGTTTATGCGTCTTAGATTCTTTAGATGATCATCATCTATATATCCTGATTGTTTTAAGTTAGCAATTAATACGTCAGATCCCTCACCATCTAAAAACTTAGTGAGAGCATCTGTATCCATATTTGTATCTTTAACAGCTTTGTAAACTGTTTTACCACTCTTATCTGTAGTAGGAATTATTGTAGTAGTTCCTGTTGGTTTGATTACAGTTCTAGATATGTGAGTGGATACAATTTCTTTAACATAATCATCAAACTCTTTTGCAGTCATTGTCGGTAATTTATTTTTGTTTTGCACAGAAGTCATTGCTGTCTTTAGAGCTTTTAACTCTTGTAATCCATCTGGCTTTGAGATAAACTTATCAAAGAACGCTGCACCACTTTGCACACCACCTATGTCTTGTAGCATTTTTACTTTTTCATTTGCATTTCTCATGGATGTGTACACTGTCGCAGCATCTTTTCTTAAATTTCTTTGTAATCCAGAATCTATAAATTCTTTTTTATGAGCTGCTTTAAGTTTTGCATCACGTTGTATTCGTGATCCTAACTCTGTCATTATATCCATGCTCTCATTGTAATCAAATGCGATGGAAGCGTTAACATCATCAGAGGTTCTAAATAAAGTTTCTGTATTTTTTCTTAATTTATCTATGGCATCTCGAAGTTGAATTGGGTCAGATATTTCAGACTGCAATCTTCTAACTTCTTTTTCAAATTTTATACTGGCTATTTCTTTTAAACCTTTAAATATTTGTCCGTTGGGATCTATAACATAACCATCAACATTTTTATCGTATCTACCATACATTTGTAGTAAATCTCTACGTCTGTTAACGATGTCACCTTCACTCATGTTTGATACTTTTTGTAAATCAAACCAAGTGTTAGGCTCATTTCCTGATGACCATTTTTTACCACCGGGAGTCTGTGCGTTGTCACGAATCACCTCAACTTCACCTTTTCTTCTCACAACTGTTGCACTTTCAGGATTTGTCCAACGTGATACATTTGTGTTTTTTGTCAAGTAAGGTGTGGTATATTCATCTTGATAAGTTAGTCTCATGTTTATAAGTTCATCATTTATCTGTTTTAGTGCATCGTCTGCTATGGGAACTCCTCGTGCATCAACTACATTGTCAAATAATTTATCTGCAGCTTTTGCGTACTCTCCATAAGTTTGTGAAACTCCTGTATTGTTAGATCTATGTGCTTTGTATGATTTTGCACTTAAAGCAGAATACAAACGTAAATTTTCATCCATACTTAAAGCTATTCCTATAGGCAAATTGTCATTTCTTATAGCATACGCAACTATATCTAAGTCTGTTATGGGTTTATTTTTTAAAGCGTCAGGTAAACTATCACGTATCTCATCCATATACTGTGTTCTAAACTCAAGATTACCTGTCTCATCTATAATTTTATCTATTGTTTTTCTAGCACCATTGTTTAAAACAGAAAATATCTTTGCTTCGTCTCCACTTGTCATTAACTGACTGGCTAAACCTTTACTTGCTCTGTCTCCTGCTGTTATATCGTCAAGTATTTTAAGACCCAACTCTGATGCGTCAGTTCCGAATTGATTTCCATACTTTATGTCAAATTCTTGGAATGGTAGTCTAGCTCTTGCTTTAGCTAATTTTCTACTCATAATAGCTAACCTACCTAATGAAGCATTTTCGTCATTGTATTTAGCTAAGTTGATCTCATTGACGCTAGGAATTTTTCCTGCTCTATCATTGATCCTAGATCTTTGATTTGCTATAGTTGCGTGAAATTCTTTATGTATACTATCTTCAATTAATTTTAAATTTTGTCTGCTTTGTTGCACAGATTTCATGTCACCCAGTAGAGATAGTTTTAGGGTGTCATCTAATAATGAATCAGCCATCTCCATGACATCACCATATTCTGCTGTAATAGCATCTTGAACACCTTTTATATCATGTCCATGTAAATAAGACTGTAAAAGTTGAGCTTTAGATTTAACGTAGGCATCTGCGACTGATCTTAACTCATCTCCTTTTAATTTTGTATCACTTAAAGCTTCTGATATCTTACCTGTAAATTCAACAATTGCAGGATTGTTCTTGTCTATATTTAAACCTAGAATATTATTTAAATGACCTTCAAGAGATTGCATGAGTTTAGTACGACTGTTTTGTAATGATAAGAAAGTTTCTTGTGTTCCTTTATCAAACGCTTTTGACTGACTTACAGAATAATAAAAAGAATCTTCTAGGGCATCAAAAAGAGCAAGACCAGACATATCAGCAAAACTTGTCTCTAGTAACTCATCAGGTATTCCTGCTTTTGCTAGAGATTTTCTCATGTCTTTGTAGTACACTATATTTGCAACTACTTGATCTCTTATTTCTGGAGCTAAAGAATTTATTCTTTTTGATAAGTCGAGAGCTAATTTTCTTTCACTTGAAGTAAACTTCTTACCTGTTAGTGGATTAACACCATCAAGGACTGGATTTCTTAGTGCGGCCAAGACATCTTGACTTGTTGTGCCTTCTTCAAAAGCACCACTTTTTCTTAACACAGTAAGTATATTAGTTTGATTATACGCATGTCTATTTTCTAGATAGGAACGCATACCCAACAAATTGCTTCCCTGCGTAAAATTTGCAACCATCAAAGTTCCCATCCCTACAAGATAACCTACTTGAGGATCTACACCAAAACTTGTATTTAATTGTTGCCCAGTTACTGCAGCGATTGTAGCAAAATATGTCGTATCTTTAAACATATCTCTCATGTATTTAGGCACGGCACTTGTCTGTTCTGCCATACGAACAAACATTTCAGCTTCTGTTACTTGTGCTTTTAGTTTAAATATTTCTTCTGTATTTAAATATTCTTTTTTAAGAAGAGGTGTCATGACTGCTTTTGCTTGAGGATCGAGAGATTGATATTCTGCTCGTTTTAATTTTATAGCATCAGCTAACTCTCCTCGTTTACTTTTTAATCTGTCGTTTGCTTCTATTACTAAGCTACGTTGTTCAACAGGTTTTGCAGACTCTGCTAAGTCAGCACCCTCTTTTAATTTATTTTTATTAAGAAAGTTTTTTAATCTACCGTATATAGGTAGTTTTGATCTTCGTGTATCGAGAAAACTTTGAACTAATTCAGGACCTTTTAAATTTTTATTATTTGATTGATATAATTTAAAATCATCGTAAAACTTTTTTGCACCCTTTTTAGTAATATTAGCAATTGCTGTGGCTTCACCTAAAAGTTGAGGTGTAACTACAGTTACGGCATCTGCAGCATCAGAAGTGTAGTTCAGTATTTTGTTTGCCTGCTCTTTAGTCACAAGTATATTGTCTTGTGCTAATCTCTTTTGATACACTTCTGCTGAGTCAGGACCTAAAAAGGATCTGATTAAATCTCTACCTTTTTCAGCAAAAGGATTAGGTACATACCAACCATCACCTTGATACATCATTTGATATTGATCTTTAAATGTGGCTTCTCTACTAGCTAAATTATACAGATTCTTGAAGCCATCATAAGCTAATTCACCACCTGCACCAATGCCTGTTATAATCAAGTCGCCTATAGCACGTGGTATATCTGTTGCAAGAGTTACTAACTTCTCCCCTAATACTAGTCCTGAACCTGCTGTATCTGTTTCTTTTTCATCAGGCATTTTAAAGTTAAGGTCAACTCTACCATATATATTTCTGTTAACTAAGCTTGCTTTTGTTTTGCCACCCATATTAGGAAAGCTTTGATCCAAAAATCTAAGAAACTCTTTTGCTCTTCTTCCCGGACTTTCTTGGTAGCTAGGCAGTAACCTTCCTGTTTTAGGATCTTTTTTATAGTATTCCATACTGAAAGGTGCAGGTGCTTCGGTAAATGGATTAGGAACAATAGTTGGGCGAACACCCTTGCCGATTTCGGATTGTATCTTTTCTTCTATATTGCTTCGTAGAATTGTATCTATTCTTTCATCAACATTGTATATGCCTGTTGTTTTTTTTGACCCATCTGTGTCAAGCTCTACGTCACTTCTTCCAAGTAATAATTTAGGTTGATATTGATTAAATAAATCTATTTTATCTTCATATGAAAGACCCTTGTCAAATTCCATAGCTTGATTGTTTCCCAAAACTAAAGTATCTATGTCTTTGTTTTGATTAAAAAAGTCCTCATCATAATACTCACCGTAATTAAATACTCTGTTAACATTTAGTGGATTAACAATAACTTGTCCGGGTTGATCACCAAATCTAACAGATTCTTTGGACTCATCAGTGAATCCAACAGACTCGTCTATTATTCCTAGAACGCCTTTAGGACCTCTAGTTATAACATCTTCTTCTATTTTAGTATCAGGAAACGCTGATTTATTTTGAGTTTGTACCATAAATTAACCTTTTACTTTGGAACTGTTATAAACTTTGGAACGTTTGGTGTTTGTTGTTTTGAAATATAATTTGGATTTTTAATTGTTTTATTTTGTACGTTGAATTTACCTGTTTTTGCTTGTTTACCACCTAACTTTGCTACGGCATAATCAGCATAATTACCTCCTGATGCGAAATCAACACCAAAAGCTTCGTTTGTTTTTTCCAACAAATAGGACACACCTGCAGCTTTACCACCTTTTCTGTAGCCATCCTGTATTACTGCTACGTCTCTCATGACAGATTGTATGGTTGTTAAAGATTCAATAATTGTTTTTTCAGAACTTTTGAAATCAAAATTCATAGCGGCCATCATGTTTTCAATATCTTGATCAGATATAGTTCTACCTCCAGTACCACCTTGAAATGCAGAAGCCATTGCATAGGCTAAATTAAATTTCATAAATTCTATTCTAGCTCTTCTTCCTGAAATACCAGTATCATTTATATCTTTCTGAGCTTGAGCCAACCTATTACTTAATCTTGATCTTGAAACTTGATTTTGACCAAACCCTTGACTATCTTCACTCCACGCAATAAGATTTTTAAAACCTGTTAACATACCTGTAGCTCCAAAAAAACCCTCTATGGTTTTCATTGCACCTGCTACTGTAGGTTGTAAAGTACCATTTCCTGCAACTTGTTGATTTTTTTTAAATTCTAAAACCATTCTATTAGCTATACCTGCAGCTTGATTTGCCGCACTAGCTTTAGCACTAGCTTCTTCAGGATCTATTTTGTATTGCGATTTTAAATGATTAGCATGTTCTTTTCTTACTGCGTTATCTCTACCAGAACTTGTTGTATATATGTAAGGCATTGTGTCGTTGCTTGAAAAAGATGGTACAAATGTTTGTAACATATTAGCAAACTGATCAGGACTTACACCACTATCATATGCCGTTTTTCTAGCTGCAGAAATAAATTGTGTGTAAGCTCCTATGTTATCTAAATCAATACCTTTAGGAGGTATAACTTTTTTTAAGTTGCCGTATACATCCCATATAACTCTCTGTTTTTTTACATCTTTTAATTCATCACCTGTGCCAGTTTGCCAAGATCCTAATAACTTTTCATATGGAACATTTAATTTTTTAGCAGCATCATTAGCTTGTTGTATTATATATCTTCCATCTTCAGAATTATATATGTCCTGCGTTAAATACGGTATGTGAGAGTATTGAACATAACCGTCTGATGTAAGTTTTTTATCAGATAATAACCCTAATTTTTTAGGATACTTTCTTTGGAATCTTTCATACTCTACTTTATATGAAGGTGCTATAACATTTTCCATAAACTCTCTTCCGTATCCTTTCTCTAAAGATTGGCTATACGGAATAGTTATATCTTCATGCTTAACAATCTTAACAGCATCACCAATTTTTTCTTCAATTGCACTATCTTTTATAAATGGTTGAACTCTACCTATTAAAAACGTGTTAAGCGATCTTATCTTTTCTGCTCCTCTTGTTTCTTTTTTAGCAGCATTTATAAATTTTTGATAATTATCTGACCCCAAAACAGTATACATATCTGTTATGTTACCTTGATTACGAGCAGGAGCATCTTTAGCTTCAGAATTGGTAAACGTCAAGTCTACATTGCCTGCTTTAAAATGTGTTAATCTACCTACGTTTGCTGCATCTGCTTTTGCTTTTGCAATTCCTGTTGCTTTTTTGAGTTCATACTCACCCTCTAGCCGAGCAAGTGCAACCTTTTGAGCGAACTCTGCTCCACCTTTTACAAACGCTTTAAATGGTGTAAATCCCATATTATACCTCTTCTATTTTTTCTTGTACAGGTTTGTTATCAAGGTTAGGTGAAAGAAAAGATTTATCTTCAATCTGTTCTTGTTCACCTTCCATTTCAGCCATGACTTGCAATGTCTCTGGTGAGCGATCTTGCATAATGTTCATGACTTGTGCTTCATCAACATTACCCTCTTCACGTGGCATACCGTCTTTGGTGTTGAACATCTTCGGTTGTATATCATTTTCTATAGCTAGACCTGCAAGATACACGGCAATAGGAGCTTTGATAAGTTCTGCAACGTCAGGATTAAAATGTCCTGTTGCAAAACCACCTATACCCACACTGTCTACTATTTCTTCTATGGATATACCTGCCACCATAAGTGATAGCATATCATTTTGCACTGTCGGCACTTCTATCTGATCCATTATAAAATCAATTGCTTCTTCAGGATCAGCAAAACGTGGCGGCTTTTCCCATGACCATTTACCTTGAGGGCCAGTCAAACTGTGACCCGGAGGTGGTCTGTTAAATCTGTCTAGTGCTTCTACACTAGTATCTGGTGGGGGTTGTTGCATCATGCGTACACCTGTTTTGGACTAATTCGTGATTTTATATTTTTAAGATTACCTGCTTTTGCAAGATTAATATTTCTACCTACACGTGGATTGTACTGCATAGCCTTACCAAATATAGCATTTATCATAGGATTACCTGCAGCGATTTGTGCTTTACTCATGAGTCTTTCGTTTGATAATCCCGGAACGTAAAATTGTGTGGCTGTTGCTTTTACTGGTTGCACGGATGCAACGGCAGGTGCAGATATTCTTCTTGGTATTGTTGTGTTAGATGCCTGTGAGAGTGAACCACCTTTACCAAATAAACCTTCGTATGCGTATTGAGATACCCCTTTTGAAAAAGATGATAACGCACTATCTCCTCCTTCAGGTTTAAGACTATCTAAAAAACTACTTGATGTTTTTTTAACTGGTGTTCTTGATGTTCCTGTTCCTGATGTTGCATAAGCCACTGACCCAAAAAAGGCTAATGCAGGTAGTAAAGCTTTAAGCATTAATTAACTCCTTATTTTATATTCTTGGTAATAAACCAAATATGCCTGCTAACGTTGCTCCCCCCAATGCACCGTACATATCATTTTCACTTTTCATTTCATACATATCAGTCTGTGCAGATACTTCCATAGCTGTCAAACCTGCTTGATGTTCTCTTTGCTTTGCACTTTCAGATGATGTAAACAACCACGATGCTTCATCTCTGTATCTTTGCCATAGTGCATTTAGTGCTGATTGGCTTACATTTAAAGTGTTAAGTGCATTTTGTCTGTTTGTTTCGTTTTGAGCGGCAGTGTTGGCTGTATTTATGTTTCTTCTCCACACAGCGTTAGATTGATCTATCTGTGTTTGCATGTTCAAGTTAAACTGTTCTCTTTGATCGTTTAAACCTTGTACATATCTTGCATTAGCATTTGCTTGATCTACGTTAAATTGTTCTGTTGCAGCCAATCTATTTGCATTGGACTGTTGTATTTGCCCATCAAGTTCTGCAAAAAATTCATCGAGTTGATTTTGAGACTTTGCGTTAAACTGTCCAGACGCATTTTGTGAAGCTGCGTCAGTGAGTAAAGCTTGTAACTTACCTTGATAATCTATAGATTGAGTTTTTTGTTTATTGTCAAGATTAGCCATGTCTATAGATAAAAATGATTTAGCGTTATTTACGGCCGCAGTCATTCGTGAATCAAGATTTGCTTTATCCATAGCAGCAAAAGTCATGGCATTTTGCAACGTTGCCTGTTGCTTGTTGTTTAAGTTTTGTAGTTGTATGGCTGCAAATCTGTCTGCATCAGCTTTTGCTATGGGTATACCTGCTTCAAATATGGCTTGAGTTATGGCTGCAGAAGCCATGCTTGACGAACCAAGACCTCTTTGTTGCATGATACCACTCACTGCTCTCACAGCAGGTGCGGCCCATGCAGGTAAAGGTTTACCTTCTTCTAAACTTTCATACAATTGTGCTAGTTGATATTGTACAGATGCTTTAGGATCTAAATCTTCTGTTTGTCCCATAACTTGAGCTTCTGCTGATACTGCACCTTGTACATCTCCAATAAGAGATTCACTGGCTAATTTACCTTCAGCAGCAATGGCAAGTGGTGTATTACCAACAAGATTAGCACCGTAAGTGTTTGCGACTGTTTTAGTTGATGTTGGTACAGCGAGATTATCTTTAGACGCTAAAGCTGTTGGCATACCTACTGTTTGCAACCCTGTGGGTGCAGTTAGCAATTCATTTTGTGCTATCGTTTGAGGTGCAGTTGTTATTTGACCTGCTTGAGGAATAGTTTGTTGAGTTCCTTGAGCTTGTTCGCCCAAACGTTCTATAAGTTTTTCCCCTGTAACAGGGGGATCTGTTGGAGGTGTTTCTACCATCTGTCTACTTTCTTGGGGTATAGGAGTTTGTGGAGATCCTGTTTCTTGAGGTGGGGGTGTTTCAGGGTATGGTAATTGCGTAGGAATATCAGGTAATCTTCCATATAATCCTGCGTAGTATCTATCATATATTTCAGGAGATAGACTATCTTTTATTTCTGTTAATCTTTGTTTTTGAAAATCAACAGGGTCATTTGGATTAATTACAGGTACTTGAGGCATAGGTTCAAACCCTCCACCTTCTCCACCGGGAATGGATGCAGGAACACCCCTTTCAAAAATACCTCTTATGTTAGGATACTTACCATACAACTCCTCTACATTCATAGCAGACTCAAATCCTCTAGGAAAAATATTACTACCACCTCCTGATATGGAGTATTGATTAGTAGTAGGATTATATCCATATGACATTACAGTAGCACCCGGAATACCCAAACCTCCTGCACCACCCCCTGTTTTAATAGGGTTTACATATGATGGAGTACCAATTTGAGATGAATTATTCATGGAATTACTTTCTTTTTTTTGCGTGTTCGCTTGAGCTTGTTTTGGCTTTCCCTTGTCAAGAAATTCTTTTAAACCTTGATACGTCATTGCAGGGTATATTCTGTGTTGACCCCCTCGATAACCTATTAAACTACCGTCAGGTAAAATTCCATCTTTAGAATCTGCAAAGTCTCGTATAGTTTTGTAGTTACTTTGGGGATCTAAAGCTACGTTCGGATCTTGAGGATAAAATTTAGTGTTTGGATCTAAATAATCTGCAACAGTTTTCGTATCCCCAGAATCAGGATCACTTGCTACCTTTCTTAAAAATGCAACTCTACCATCAGGCTGTGTATAGAATCCAAAGTATTGTTTACCTTCTTTAGTATATGGTTTTGCAAAAGTAGGACCTTGACCAGACATTTGAAAAGGATAATAAGCCATTATCTATTTCCTATTAATACTTTATCCAACTTATCTTCTAATCTTTTGAGTGCATCCATAAGATTGTGCATATCATCTTTTACATCATCCTTACGTGCATAGTCTTCACGTGTCTTGTTCAAGAGTATCTGTATTCGTTTGACCTCTTGGAACATCTTGTTAAATGCCCAACCAAATGGTACAACAACCATAGTCAGGATTATGTTCCAGAATAACATTGCATCCATTTCCATGTTAGTCTGCATCCTCTACTGTAAGTGTTCCTGCATCTATTTGTGCTTTAATGTTTTGATAATCTGTATTTCCAACATCTATTGGCACTTGTTGTTCTTTTGCTCTGCCCTCTATGTTACAATAGATATGTGTTACTTTTCCAGTTAAAGGATATTTCCAATATTTAGCATTTGTTACTTTCATATTAACCTCTATAATTCTGCATCTAATTTTATTGTCATATCAGTATTGTTATCTGATTCAACTTGAAATATATTTCCAGAAGTAAGGTCAGCACCACTTCTTGTAACATTTATTGCAAATCTACTAAAATCGTCAAAGGTTTCTGCCGCTGCATTTGTTCCTGTAGTTCCTCCTGATGAAAGTCCTGCCACTCCAACATCAGAGTTTGCAGAAACAGAGCCAGTAGGATTTGCTCTCATAGGAACTGGTACTGGATATGTAGCAGTTGTATTAGATGTGTCATATGCTCTACCATGACCTATTTTCATAAAACTTGTTGCGGCTTTCATTTGATAATAATAACGATAGCAAAGCTGTCTCTCTTCCCCAAATGACCTATGCTCAAATGGTGTAGCTACAGAGCCGAGTTCAAACTGAAAACCAGTAATAAAAAATGTTCTATCTGTGCTATCATAAAAAGATGTTTGATTATCTTGGAATAGTTTAGTGTAATCTCTATCTGCCCAAGCTGTATCTTGATGAGTGCCACTAGAAAAGTTAGTACCACCATGTAACCAAATCATTAAATTTGCACCATTAGCATTATCGTCAGCTATACCATAATCAGAACCACTACTTGCTTGTGAATCTCCGGGAATTGTTATAACAACTCTTGTCCAATCAGTAGTAACTGCAAATCCTTTTGTAAACCAACGAGCAGTGCCACCTGATAAATGATATTGTAAAGCAAAAGTATACTGTGCAGAAGCATTACCTTTTACATAAAAACTTATTGTTGAAGTTTCTGCACTTGATTGGTTATACTTTAATTGTTGTAAATCTTGACCCTCTATCCTTTGTTCTAACAAAAGAAATTCACCTGCTGCGACAGAAGTATCGGCAGTTGTGCAATCTAGTTTTAATGAATTACCAAAGCCTATTGGAGAATCAGAATCTTGTGAAGATGTAAGTCTACCTGCTGTGCTACCACCAAAAAGTTTAAATCTATCTACAGCAGACATGGCTTCAGCACCACCTTGACCAGTTGTTGTTCCTCTCTGTGCCACTTGCATAGCACCATTGATGACAATATTTCTTCGCCCACCAATCTGACTATTGGTTATGACTTCACCCATCTTTGCTAATTCTGCTGCTTTGGTCATGCTAAATCTCCATGATTAACTATATCTACATCTTGAGCATCAACAAGTCCTGCGTCACTACTTAAAGTTATAGCTTGATAAACTACTGTTGTTGTTCTAGCATCATAAGGTGAAACAACCCTGCTATAATTATC
>VMHT01048210.1_pt1 | contig 12602 bp, 12 predicted proteins | sample 4693611 | NCBI WGS metagenome assembly VMHT01 (sample SAMN12280063, study PRJNA550983) | marine metagenome | isolation source: seawater sampled from same location over 5 years 0.02-0.2 micron viral filtrate | place: USA: collected off the coast of southern California halfway between the port... ... | reverse complement strand
TGCTCCCTTTGGCCGCTCGGGCATCTCGGCATAACAATAAAGTCTCTATAAAGTTTAGATTATAAATAAAACTTAGTGAGATGAAATTTTAATTGATTAGGATAATTTTATGGACAAAAAAATTCTTAACTTGCTGGATAAGTGGTTAGAAAATAATCTAATTTCTGAATCGGATTACAAAAATATTTTAGATTATGAAAAGAATCTAAATCCATCTCAAAAATCTAAAGTAGCCAAGGCCATAACATTAATTGGTAGTTTATTTTTACTTTCAGGCTTGCTAGGAACACTTCCTTTAATATGGGATAATTTGACCTATTGGGCACAATTACTCCTATTAATAATTACAACTGTTTTCCTTATCTATGCAGCAAATTACAGTGAAAATTTTGAAGACAAAAGCATATTTATTTTTAAATCATCAGAACGTGTATCTTCTGTTCTTTATTTAATATCAACAATTTCTTTTGGTTCTGTAGTGGTTTTTACAGTAAATATAATCAATCGATCAACAAGTCAGAACATTTCAGAGGATATTCAGATTTTGATTGTGTCGTTTTTTGTGGCTGCTTATTCTTTATATCTATACTCTAGGACTCGACAAATCTTTCAACATGTAGCTCTTTTTTATTCGTCAATATTTTTTCTAGGTTCTATAGGTAATATTATTTTTCCAAATATTGAGCCATGGGCTGGAGGTTTATTTTTAATTTCAATAGGATTTGTTTGGGGACTTTATACTTTAAATGAGATTCTTGGACCTAGTTGGTTGGGTTACTTTCTCTCTACTTCAACAATCTCCATTGGATCAGTCGTTTTGATAGACAACTTGTTTGGAGATAATGATTTACTTGAGATAATATTTTTGATTTTAGGTTCAGTTCTTTTTGTGTGGGCTAGTATTCAGCTCTCTGAACAAGTCATTTTTTACATAGGTGGTTTGGGTTTAGTAATCAATCTTCCAAGGCTTATAACAGAATTACTTCCAGACAATATTTGGCCACCTTTAATTCTTTTCTTGGTGGGTGGAGTACTGGTAGCAGTTGGTCTTTATTTAAACTCTATTAGAGAAAATATAAAAAATAATGACTAACAGACGATTATTGTTTGTCTCTATCGCAATTCTTATAACAACAACAATTATCGTCGCAGTATTTGGAATTGTTCCTCTTCCAAACTATGAAGATTTAGAATCAGAAAATAATTTTGATGGAAAACTAATTTACTATGTTGAGAGACAATCTGAAAATATAATACCTCCAGCTCCGGACATTGTGGACTCGTGTATCTTTTATATTGATTTGTTGTCTGACTTATTGGAAGAAGAAAAAATAATATGTAGTAGTGATCTTTACGACTTTTCTTATGATATTAATTTTTACGATGCACAGATTTATGATGAAAATAAAATAGTTGTTTCATATTGGGACTATCAAGCAGGTGACGAAAGAAAAAATTTAATTGTTGATATAGAATCTGGAGAAATTTCTGAGGATGTAAATAAGAGTTTTTTTACAGAAAACAACAGAATGAATGTTTACGGAGAAAAGTTGATTGATCCTTGGGAAACTTCTGATTATAACTCTCGAGTTATTGGAGTATATTACGCTGATAGAATCAAAAATATTGAAGTTTTTTCATCACGAGCTCCATCAAACTACTATTTTGAGTCCTTTCATTGGTCACCAGATGGAAACAATATAATTGCTGGAGACTCAGAAAACAATTTAATTATATTTTCTAAAAACAAATCATTTAACCCCTTAAAAATAGAGATAAATACTAATTTGCAAGATGGGGATAAGTTGGAATTAGTTCAAGTTTTAGGTTGGACTAACTAATAAAATTTATTTTTAGGTCTTACGCCAATCTCACTGATAACATGAGCTGCACTTTTATTAGCAATTTCTGCAGATTCAGTTAAAGTCAATCCTTTTTGGAGCCCAAAAAGATATCCACCAGCAAAAAAATCGCCTGCACCAGTTTTGTCTACGACGTTGGCTTCTGAAGCGTTGAAATTGTGTTGCTTACCTTCATCTAAAATTAATACACCTTCTGACCCTAGAGTGCAAATTAATTGCTTAATGTTAGGAAATGATTCTTGAAAATGTTGAATTGATTCGGTTGTTGTGTTTTTTTCGAAGAGTGCATTTAACTCATCCTCGTTACAAAATACAAAATCGATATCACTTTTAATGAAGTCTTTAAAGCTCTCTCTATGCATTTCTATACAAAAGACATCAGATAAACTTATAGCATTAAGGCCACCCGATTCTTTATTTAACTTTGCTGCGTGAAGGAAAGCTTCTTTACTTGAAGTCTTATCCCACAAATACCCCTCCATATACAGTATTTTCGCATCTGAGATTGAATTTTCATTTAAATCTTTAACTGACAGGTATTCACCAGCACCAAGGTAAGTATTCATTGTTCTTTCACCATCGGGAGTAATAAAAATTGCACATAATCCAGTTTGATTATCTTCAGACTCATAAACAGTAAAATCATTTAAACCAGAATCTTTAAGACTTGTTTGAAACTTTTTACCTAAATCATCATTTGAAATTTTTCCTATAAACCCCACATCTCCTCCAAGCTGAGAAATCCAGTATGCTGTATTTGCTGCAGATCCGCCTGCCTCGTATATTGGATTTTTCATATTTTGGAGTAGAAAATTTGAACGATCTTTATCTACAAGAGTCATTCTTGCTTTATTTAAATTTAATTCATTAATTTTAGATTCTTCTATTTGAGTTAAGGAATCAACCAGTGCATTGCCAATACAAATTATCACAAATAAATGTTAGATGATTTCCCCAGAATTGCCGTCTAAATTATAAATTTCATCAGTAAAGTTTTTAACCTGCTTCATGCCTCCAGATAAATTGTATGATTCAATATTCTTAGAAATCATAAAATTGGTTACTCTTCCAGACCTGGCTCCGGAACGACATACAAAAATGTATTTCTCGTTATTTTTGAAATTATCAATATTTTCTATAATCTCTCCCATTGGTAAATGCTTAGCACTTTTGTGATGACCAGCATCCCATTCGTCCTGCTCTCTAACATCTACTAGTTGATAACCTTCTTGAAGTAAATCTTCAAGATTTTCTGGTTCTAAAGAGGGTGTATTGTTAATACCTAATTCCACTTTGACGCTGCCTTAGTCTTCTTACTCTTTCCTTGGTTGGCGGATGGGTTGAAAATAATTTACTAAAACTGTTCCCAGAAAATGCTTTAAGCGGATCCGAAATAAATAATTGACTAACAGCTGGATTGACATCCATTGGAACATTTGCATATCTTTCAATTTTTTCTAATGCAGATGCTAAAGCTAAAGGATTCCTAGAAATCTCGGCTCCAGTTTTATCAGCACCAAATTCCCTTGTTCTAGAAATTGCCATTCTGATGATTATTGAAGCTACTGGTGCTGCAATCATTGCGATGACTATAACTGCGGGGTGCGTATTTCTGTTTCTGTTACCACCACCCCAAAAAACCATTCTGGACATAAATGAGATGGCTGCAGCCAACATTGCCGCAATGCTTGAAACTAAAATATCTCTATTTTTTATATGTGACAATTCATGTGCAAGAACACCTTCTAATTCGTCTCTATTTAAAAGCTTTAAGATACCAGTTGTTACTGCCACTTTTGCATTTTTTGGATTTCTGCCAGTTGCAAATGCATTCGGTTGATCACTATTAATTACATATAATTCTGGCATTGGCATTTTTTCTTTTTGTATGAGGTGAGAAATTATTTGAGTAACTTCTTCATATTCCCCATCTTGTATTAATTGAGCTTTTGTTGATTTAATAGCTAAATTCCCAGAAAAAAAGTAAATAAAAAAATTAAACACAGCAGCAAAAAAGAGTGCAGAGATTATATCAAAACCCAAAGCAGTTGCTGAAAATAAAACAACCAGAGTCATTAATGTAAGAAGTAATGTAGTTTTTAAAAAGTTCATAATTTAATTATAAATTTGTAATAATTATATTTTTTTTGCTTCCAAACAATAAAAGCCTCCAAGTCCATTTGAATCAATGAGTGCTTTAAGCCCGGATAAATAACTATTAATTTTTAAATTTTCTATTCCCTCTGATAACAAAAGCTTGTTTTGCAAAGTATCAAAATACTCATTAAATCCGTTATTAATTAAAAAATCTCTCTGTAATAATAAACGTGATTCATAGCCCAATGTTTTTAGTTTCCTTTTCACTGATGAAAAATTTACATCATAAGTAATATCTACATTTCCAGGTTCCAAAATTGGATCTACTGAAAGATGGTGGTCTTTATAAGTCCTAAGTAGAGATCTGTACTTCCTTTTAACTCTATCCTTTTGTTCAAAACCATAGTCAAAGAAGAGAATTGTTTTCGGGTTTAAATTATGAATTATATTTTCTAAAAATTTGTCAATATTTGTTTGAACTTCTATATCTATATTTTCATCGCCCTTTAATTGATTTATCTCAATCCAGTCAATGACTTCTTTTCTGGCATTTACAAAATCATATGAAAAACTATCGTCCTCTAAGTCAACCACTTTTTCATACCATTTATTATCTTTAAATACTGCAACTGAACAAGGGATATTGTCTAAAACTTCATTCCCAAAAACTAAGTCACTTTCTTTAAAAGTAACGTCTTCTAAGCTTGAAGCATTTTGAATATTTTTTTTACTCAACTCTACTCTTGCAGTCGTAGACAATTCAACAGCAAATTTATTTTCAGTATTTATTTGTTCAATAAGCGATCCCGTTCCAGACCCAAATTCAACAATATTTAAATATAAATTGTTTTTTTGTATCCACTGATTTAAAATTTTTCCAAAATATTTAGATACTTCAGGAGAAGTTAAAAAATCTCCACTTTTTTTTGATCTAACTTTTTCATTATTGAAAAAGCCATATTTTGAATAAAGAGCCTCCTCCATATATTCATCAAAAAATATTTTGTCGGTTTTATATTTTTTTTGAAGATATTTATTGAATTCAGTCAATTCCAAGTTTTAATTACCAAAAAATATAGAGGAAACTTCTCCAAGATAGCTGAATATACCTGGAAATACTCCTGCAATAAATGTTATAAGAACAGTAAATGCGCCAACTACTTTAAGAGGATTCTGAAATTCAAAAGTCATCTCTTGCTCTGGATTTTTTAATTCGTCCATCCATATGACCTTTGATATTCTTGCATAATAAACAAGAGCAATAACGGCGTTTATTGCTCCAATGATTGCAAGAGAAATGCCTACTATTTCCCCAGTGCTTAAAAGGCTTCTAAAAACTACAAACTTTGCAAACCAACCTCCAAGAGGTGGAATTCCAGCTAATGAAAAGAAAAAAACTGTTGTCAGAACTCCAGCTAGAGGAGAGTGTTTTGCAACTCCTCCCCAATCATAAAAATTATCTGATCCAGCAAAATTGCTAAATAGATGTATAGACAAGAATGCTCCTAGATTCATGAATGCATAAATGATTAAATAAGTGACACTCGCAAATATACCGTCTTGGTAATTTCCAGTTATCCCTGCGGCCGCAAGGGGTGCAATGATAAAACCTGCTTGAGATATTGAAGAATAAGCAAGTAGCCTAACCGGGTTGGATTGCTGGAGGGCTACTAAGTTGCCTAAAGTCATAGTTGCACCTGAGATAATTGCTAAAATTACTCCCCAGCTTTGACCAGATGTTTCAAAAACTTTTGTTAATAAGACAATTAAAGCTACAAAGCCTGTGGCCTTTGAGCTAACCGACAGATAAGCTGTTACCGGTAAAGGAGCTCCCTCGTAAGTGTCTGGTGCCCATGAGTGAAATGGAACAACAGAAATTTTAAAACCTATTCCTGAGATAACCAAGATTGAACTTAATAACAACACTGGTGAATCTCCTAATGCGTTCGATAGTAAGTATGTTGAAATCTCAGAAAATACTAATTGACCAGTGAGGCCGTAAATTAGCGAGAAGCCATATAATATGAGCGAAGCTGAAAGGACACCTAAGAGAAAAAATTTAATTGCACCTTCATTAGATTTTCTATCACCCTTTTTCCAACCAGACAATAAAAACATAGGTGTTGAGGCCAACTCGATTCCTATAAATATTGTGAGTAGATCTCTCGATGAACTTACAACTAATGCACCTAACAATGAACTTAAAAGTAGGTAGTAATATTCTCCCTGGTAATATTTGTCGCTTTCAATAAAATTGATAGACAATAGAAATGTTAAGTAAGTTATAAGAATGAATAAACCCTTAAGGATTATAGAAAACTTATCAACAACATAGCTATTTTCAAATGCATATAAAGGGGTTGAATAACTTGCCCATTGAATTACCAAAGGGGCTAAAGAAGCTAAAGTACCAAAAAGAGCAAAGGCTGCGACGTAATATTTTGATTTTCTAGGAAGAATTAAGTCTAATATTAAAGTTCCAACGATAGTAAATATAACAATTAATTCAGTTGATATTGCAAAGTAGTTTATAGAAATTTTTAACCTCCAAATGCTTTAGTAAGAAGGCTTACAACAGCATCGTTGGTAGCTCCAAAAATTAGTTTTGGAAATACTCCAATTAAAATTGTCAATATTACTAATGGAATCCATGCAGCTAATTCATAACCATCTGCATCATGAAGTTCCATTTCATTCCATTCATCTGAAGGCTCACCAAGGTTAACTCTTTGCAGCATCCACAATAAGTATCCAGCAGTTAAAACCGTTCCAATTGCACCAGCTACCATTGAACCACGAAAAATAGTTACATTTAACCCATCTAAAGGATTAAAAGCTCCAAGTAAAGCCATGAATTCACCCCAAAATCCAGCTAACCCTGGTAGACCTAGGGAAGCCATTGCGGTAAAACCTAATAATGCACCTGTTTTAGGTAGTAACTTCATATTTCCGCCTAGTCGACCCATATCTCGTGTGTGGTATGTGTGTGCCATTGAACCAGATAAGAAAAATAACAAACCGGTAATCACACCATGTGCAACCATGCCAATGATTGCTGCATTTATTCCTATAGGCGTTAAGGAGGCAATCCCTAACATTACAAAGCCCATATGGCCAACTGAAGAAAATGCTATTAACCGTTTAAGATCAGTTTGAGCAAGGCAGGCAAGCGACCCATAAATAATACCTATAGCTGAAAGTATGGCAATTGCAGGAGCCCAAGCTTTTGCCTGCTCTGGAAGAATTGGTATTGCAATTCTTATAAAACCATAAGATCCTAATTTCAAGAGAATTGCTGCTAATAAAACTGATCCAACTGTTGGTGCTGCTGTGTGCGCATCAGGAAGCCAAGTGTGAAGAGGCCACATAGGAACTTTAACTGCGAAACCTAAAAATAAGACAGCAAAAACCAAAGTCGCAAATGTCCCAGTGAAGGCTCCACTAGTGCCTAATTCAATTAGTTCAGGAATGCTGAATGTTTTATTTCCTCTGTAATATAAACCAAGAAATCCTAATAACATAAAAGCAGATCCAAAAAGAGTGAAAACAAAGAACTTTATACTCGCATAAAGCCTTGTCTCAATTTGATTTTTAAATCCAGCCACGGACCTAACCGTTTTATCTCCCCAAATACCAATCATAAAGTACATTGGGAGAAGAACTATTTCAAAAAATACGAAGAACAAAATTAAATCTAAAGCAACAAAGGTTCCATTCATTCCTGTTTCAAGAACTAGAATTAATGCAAGAAAGCCCTTGGGGCTTTTTGGCTCAGGTAAATGTTCTATTGAATAAACTATCGCAAGAACAGTGATGAACGTTGACAAAATTAATAGTGGAAGAGAAATACCATCAATTCCAATTTCGTAATTGGCATTTATGCTTTTAATCCAAGTTATTTTATTACCTAGTTGTAACTTATCTGCATTAGCAAAATCAAACTGAGGAAGAAGTAAAACACTTAAAACAAAAGTGATAATTGAAGAGACTAAGGCAAATCCTTTTATCAAAAGGTCTTGGCTTTTAGGTATAGCAGTTAAAACTAAAGCACTTATTATTGGCAGGAAGACCACTGCTGTCAGTCCTGTACCGTTTGTTAATAACTCCACTTTTCCTCCTATATAATAAATAAAATTAATAAACTAATCGTCACAACGCCACCTAAAAACAACATTAAATATTGCTGTGTCCTACCGGTCTGTAATAGTTTAACTTTTCCTCCAAAACTATCTGTTCCCGAGGAAGAAATATTTAAAAATTTATCAATTCCATTTTGATCAATGTTGTTATAAATTATTGCTCCTAGAAATGAGGCAATTTGACCGAAACCGTTTATGAACCTATCAATAACATTTGTATTGAAAACATCTACTGCTTTCGCCATATTAATTTTGATTGGATCAATAATAAATTTAAAGTAAAAGTCGTCTATATAATATTTATTTTCCAAAACAGTCCAAATGGGTTCGACCTTAATCTTACTGTCACCTGTTTCTGCACTACCTTGCAACTGATACAAATAATAGCCAAGCGCTATTCCAATCAATCCTGCGGTCAGTCCTAAACCTAGTGCAAATAAATCAAAACTTTCAGGATGATATTCAATGATAGGAGTTTTACGTGTAGTTACCCAGTCAGTAAATCCTGTATATACACCTGGTATATTTACCCATCCTGAGCCTGCTGCAAAAACTGCTAGAACAATTAATGGTGTTGTCATCATATTGTCTGACTCATGAGGGTGTCCATGCCCTCTGTAGTCACCCAGAAATGTTAGAGATACTGCTCTTGTCATATAAAAAGCAGTGATGAAAGCACCAAGTACGGCTATGAAGAAAAATGTAGTTTCACCCTCATGATTAAATGAAGCTAAGATTTCATCTTTAGAAAAGAAACCAGCAAATGGTGGTAGTCCTGCGAGAGCGACTGTCCCAATTATGAATGTTGAAAAAGTTTTTGGCATGACTTTTCTTAAGCCGCCCATTTCTAACATACTATTGCTGTGAACTGCATGGATTACTGAACCCGCACCTAGAAATAAAAGAGCTTTAAAGAAGGCATGTGTCCAAAGGTGAAAAAGGGCAGCAGTATATGCTCCTGATCCAATTGCGGCCACCATGTAACCAAGCTGACTGACTGTGGAGTATGCAAGAACTTTTTTAAGATCATCCTGGACAACTGCTATAAGCCCAGCTGTCAGAAGAGTTATCACGCCAAATAACATGACAATATCAAGTGCTTCACTAGCTATGCTCTGATAAAAGGGAAACATTCGAGCTAGTAAATATACACCAGCTGTAACCATAGTTGCAGCATGCATTAAAGCAGACACAGGTGTTGGCCCTGCCATTGCATCTGGCAACCAGACATGCAAAGGAAATTGCGCACTTTTGCCCATTGCCCCAATGAACAATAAAATTCCTGCAGTGAATGCTACATTTGTAATTCCGTCATAATCATGAGTAGCTTGATATAATATTTCAGAAATTCGAAGAGTTCCTGTATTTAAAGCCAAAATAATAATACCAATCATTAAACCTACATCAGCAATTTTATTAGTTATAAATGCCTTCATTGCAGCTGATGAATTATCTTTCTTTTCCCAATAGTGACCTATCAACAAGTACGAACAAACTCCCACTAGCTCCCAACCAATTAATATCTGAATAAGTGTTGGGGAAGAAACTAAAACTAACATACTTCCTGCAAACAATGTCAACGAAGTAAAAAAGAATGTATACCTTATCTCACCTTGCATGTAATTTGTAGCATATATAAATACAAGTAGAGCAACTGTTCCTACTACAAAATACATCATGATAGAGAGGCCATCAACCACCCAGCCAAATTCAATATCAAATTGACCAATGCTACCTACGTTTACAAAAAATTCGTTAGCTATACCTTGCGTGATGTGAAGATACATTAGCAAAACACTATAAATAAAAATTGACCCAATTGTCAATAAAGCTACTTCGGCACCTTTCAGTGGGAGATATTTACCAAAGAATGTAATTAAAAGTGCTGCAAAAAAGGGAAGGACAACAAGAAGCCAAGAAAATTCTGCGAGGACGCCTCCATCCGTATAAACAGCTTCTGATTCAGCAAATAAAATTAAACTAAAATTTACCATTTCATCAAATCAAACTCATTTATATTAGCAGTTTGCCTATTTCTAAAAAGCATAAGAACAATAGCTAACCCGATTCCAACTTCTGCAGCAGCAATTGTGATTATAAATATGGTAAAAATTTGCCCTTGCATCATTGTGTCAACGAGCATCGTATCGAACATGATAAAATTTATATTTACTGCATTCAAGATAAGCTCAATCGAAAGTAAGACCATAACTGCATTTCTTCTAACAAGAATTCCGTAAATCCCGAGTGAAAACAAAGCTGCAGCAACAACTAAAACGGGCTGGACGATCATACTTGATCCTTATCGATTAATGCTTCATCTTTTCTTGCTAATGTTATGCCACCAATCAAAGCAGCCAGCAGAACAAAAGATACTAGTTCAAAAGGAAAAATAAATCTAGTAAGTAATATCTCGCCTAAAAGCTCTGTTGATGAACCAGAAGCTATAGTTACTTCTCCATCAAAACCATTTATTAAAATATATGAAAATAAAAGAAAAATTGATCCGGCTATAGCTGCACCTAATTTTTTGTTCTTATCGTTATCAAGTTCAGCATTTTTTCCAAGTGGTGCACGAGTAATCATAATTCCGAATAGAAAAAGAACTATGACAGCCCCTATGTAAACTAAGACCAAAACGAGAGCTACAAACTCTGATGACAATATTAAAAACAAAATTGCAGTTAATGCGAGTGTGAATACAAGGGAAATTGCAGCGTGAATAACATTGGAAGTTGTAACAACCCTAATTGCTGTTGAAATTAACCCAAGAAGTATGAAATAGGTTACAATTTCAAAAATTTCCATTTTTTAGCTTTCTAAACCTTCAGCCTCTGGAACAGTTTTCAACCAACCATCTAAGCGTTCTTTGTCATGTAACATGTCGCCCATATTAAATTCAGAGTACTCATATTCAGGTGACCAAAATAAAGCATCAAATGGACAGACTTCTACGCAAATTCCACAATACATACATAAGGCATAATCAATGTCGAACCTATCTAAAACAGCTCGACTTCTTTGTCTACCCCCAGGTTTTGATGGAGGTTGTAATTCTTTATGACCTTCTATGTAAATACACCAATCGGGGCATTGACGTGCACAAAGCATACAACTGGTGCATGCTTCTTGATCTAAGGCAATAACTCCTCGTGCTCTTGGTGCAACTTTTTCTTTTTCAAATGGGTAATTCACATTTGGTTTTGAGTGGAATGGAGAAAGAGTTTTTAGCATATTAACAATAACTATCTTGATTCCAATTAGAAATCCTGGCACTTTAGGTCTAAACGTTTTCATTAGAATCCAACTTTCATAACTGCAGTTACAAGAATATTAACCAAAGATGCAGGTATAAGTATCTTCCATGCAAGGTTTTGCAATTGATCTTCTCTAAATCTTGGCTGTGACCATCTAATTGCAACCAATATAAAACCTAAAATAGCGGTTTTTGTTAAAAGAACAACAGGTCCATAAAAATTTACCCATTCAGTTGGCAAAAGTGGCACATGGTAACCTCCAAGAAATAATGTAGAAGCTATTGCACATAAAATAAACATATTCATATATTCAGAAATGTAAAAAATAAGAAATCTGATACCAGAGTATTCTGTCATAAAACCCATGGTTAATTCTGATTCACCAATTGGCATATCAAATGGTACTCTCATCATTTCAGCTGTTGCTGCAACCATAAAAATTAAGAAACCAATTATTTGACCACCAACTACAAAAGGTACTCCCCATTCAATTTGTTTTTCTACAATTCCAACCAATGACATAGTTTCGGCTTGAATAACAACTCCAACGACAGCAAGTATAAGTGGAAGTTCATACGCTATTAGCTGTCCTGCAGCTCTTAAACCTCCCATTAAGGAGTATTTGTTTGCCGATGACCATCCTGCAGTTAATACACCTATAGTTCCTAAAGAACTTATAGCAAGAGCAAAGAAAACGCCTAATTCTAAATCTGCAACAACTAATGTAGGGCTCATTGGAACTACAGCAAAGAGTGCAACACATGAAACCATAACATAAGCAGGTGCCCATTTAAAGACTGGTCTATCAACTTCAGTTGGGATTATGTCTTCTTTTTGAACAAATTTAAGTATTTCAGCCAAAGGAAATATGAAACCTCTAAGTCCTACATGTAAAGGACCCGGTCTTCGCTGCATCCATGACGCACCTTTTACATCCATAATTGTGAAAATAATTGCACCATTTAATGCAACCGCAGCAAGAAATCCGACCTTGATTAAAACTTCTGTCATCTATCTACATCTCCCAGTACAAAATCTAAGCTACCCATAATAGCAATTAAGTCTGGTAGCAAAGCTCCTTCAAGCATATTGGGTAAAATAGAAATGTTACTAAATGAAGCTGTTCGAACTTTGAGCCTATATGGGCCCAGCCCACCGTCTGATACTATGTAATATCCCATTTCTCCTTTTGGATTCTCTGCTCTCACATATGTACATCCTTTAGGGACTTTTATAACTTTAGGTAC
>VMHT01036563.1_pt1 | contig 12602 bp, 10 predicted proteins | sample 4693611 | NCBI WGS metagenome assembly VMHT01 (sample SAMN12280063, study PRJNA550983) | marine metagenome | isolation source: seawater sampled from same location over 5 years 0.02-0.2 micron viral filtrate | place: USA: collected off the coast of southern California halfway between the port... ... | reverse complement strand
TCGACAGTCAAACCAGCGATTACGTTAGTGGGTATGTCTGTACCTAGAAACTTCTACGGCGCTTTATCAACAGGACGTATCGTCGATGGATTCCTGAATCGTTTTATAGTGGTTGAGTCTAAGTTACCTAGAACCGTAAGCCGTATGGTGCCATTTGCAGAGCCTTCGTATGCAATATGTGAATGGGTACGTAAGGTCAGGGAAACCAAGAATGAAATGGAACAGATTTCTAGGGATAACTCAGAAGTAGATTTTAAACAACGTGTGGTCAAGTTTAACGATGAATCTAAAGACCTATTGAATAAGTTGGCTCACGAGTTAGTAGATCAACAAAACAAGCTAGAGAAGGACGGACTAGAAGTACTACTGTCCAGGACTAGAGAGAAGGCGATGCGTTTGGCTTTGATATGTGCAGTTGCAGAGAATCCAAATACTAATGTAATCAAAGGGGAGATGACCCAGTGGGCAATAGATTACGTTTACTACTACGATCAGTTAATGGTAGCTACATGTGAAGATAAAGTTGCGGGTTCTGAAATGGAAAGCCGTATCAAGCAAGTGCTTAGTTTTATTAGAACGCAAGGTGAAATGGGTATCAGTCGTCGCGATATAGACAGACGAGAATTATTTAGATCAATGAAATCTTTTGAAGTAAAAGAGATTATTAATCGTTTGATAAACGCTGGGGAGATACAAGAGAAAGATGTACGAGTTAAAGCAACAGGACGACCAATGAAAAGAATAGTCGCTATAGATCCTAATTTTTTCGATGATTAGAGATATAGCAGAAATGGTATACGAGATAGGGAAGATATGGTTTTACCTGTTACTTATTACAATCGCTTTGATTGTTAGTTTGATAGCAACGCCATTTGTTCTTTTACATCGTTTGTATACCTATATATATGAAGGAGTTATTTATGAACGCGAAACCGAAGATGGAGACGATCAGCGATCAAAAGCGCGAAGAGCGTGTAGCAGGATTTATAGAAGGATTATGGGGCGTAAGATGCCATAAGCTACCAGTTAGCTATGGCCTAGATTATTGGTGCGAAAGCAAAGACTCTTGCTTTTGGTTAGAGGTTAAATGTCGTAGCTTTGGTATAGACCGTTACGATACTTTACTACTAAGCGCATCTAAGTTACGTATGGGAGCTGCTCTGTCTCTAGCAACTAACCAACCTTTTTTATTGGTGTTTGCTATGACGGATAGTGTGTACTCACACACTTGGGATAGAAATAAAGTTTACGATGTACGGTTTGGTACGATTGCAGAACCGCAACTACCAGAGGACTCAGAGCCATACATACATTTAAGTAAAGATGAATTGGTCTGTTTGTCAGACCACGCGTTAGGATTTGATCGGGAAGAGTTGGGGCTAACTTAAACTAAACCAGCAATACCACCAGCTCGTCTGGCTGCTATATCTTCGTTAGCAGGTGAACCACCTAGTAGACTTCTGCTGACAGGTCCTTGCGAAATTTGTGGTTGTTGAAGCGAATCAATTTTTGGTAAACTTAAACTAGAAGTAACTCGAGGAGGTCTTAATGTTCGAAATTCTTTGTTTAATTGTTCTGCTGCTTCTCCTAGATTAATATCGCTATCTTGTAATTGCTCTGCGGTTTCATCTTGAATTAACTGTGAAGCTTCACTTGAAGTTTCTGCAATCTCTTCACCTAAAGCGATAGGGGGTGTCAATCTTATTGCATCTTTAAATGCTCTCATCACTAAATTTATACTTTCTTTATCTGATTTAGCTAATTTTCTTACAATTGAAGGATTCATAAATATAGTTTTCATCACACCTAATTGAATTAACGTGGGTAACATCGCCAGATTAAAAGCATTTACAGCTACAGCACCAGCTATCAGCGTACCCGCTCCTCCGCCTTCGGCTCTTGTCATTACACGTAAATCTCTAACTAAATCTCTTAACGCTTTAGTTTCTGCATCTCCAAACATCGCTCTAAGCGCGTCGTCTCCTTTTGAATTTAAAGCTCTTTCTAAAACTTCTGGTTTAAATACTTCATCAACTCTTTTACCTGGGCCTTTAGCAACGCTTAATAATTCACGCATACTGTCTTGTTGTATTTTATTAAAGGTAGCAGGAGGGAGAGTTTGCTTTAGTTTGCTAATGTTTGATGCTTGACCATTTCTGAATACTAAATTTATGATTTCATCAGGTTCAGCAGATTGTATTCTCTTAAAAAGTTGGTCTACTTCAGCGTTATGCAAAAGATTTTCGCTCTGTATAAAGTTATCAAGTGAATTTTTTAAGCCTTTATCTTTTATGTTGCCTAAAACTTTTTCTAATCTTTCTGGCTTAAAGTTTCTGTTAATTTTATTAAAGTCAGACAAAATTCTAGGTAAGTCTGGTACGTCATCAAACAATACTTTTTGCGTAGATCCTAGCTTGTCTCTAAAAAATCTTGCAAAAGCAGTTGGATTGACTTGTCCAGTTTCAACGTTAATAACGTTAGGGTGTTCTAAAGCTTCTCTAACAAATGTTTCTTGTAATTCTTTTTTAACTGACTGTCTTGATGCTTGATCTGGTATAGCGTCTAACACTCCCTTTAAAACATTCGGTTGACCTTTTTTAATTATCTTTTGAAATATTTCATCTACGTCGTAGGCACCCATCCTTGCGTCTTTTCTTATATTGGTAACAATTAAGTTGTTAAAAGGTTCAATAGCATCTCTATAATCTTTGTTATAGTTTCTAATCATTTTTGCAGCCGATTGCAATGCTTCAGCATCAACATCTACACCCGCTTGACTTGATCTAGCTATCATTTCGTCTACACCTATTCCTCCCTCTAACTTAATAAAAATATCATCAATTTGTTCGGTAATTTCCTTAACAGCTCTAGCTATGTCTTTAGCTCCCGTAGGAGCTGATCTACCTATTGCTAAAAAGGTTCCTCTTAATTGATTTAAAGCCTGTAATGATATTCCTTCTTCTTGTAAGTCTTGAAATATTTTTTTTATAGTTTCTATAGAACCACCTTGTACGCCTTCTAAAGACTGTAATAATTTTAATCCAGGCTTTTCTGTAGTAAGGCGTTCTAGAAAATCTATCAATCCATCTACTTTTAATCCTACATTTCCCTCCCAAGCTTGTAATCCGTTTTTATTTAGGAACTGATCTATTTCTTGGCTTCTTTTTACGTATTCGCCTGGCTTGGCTTTATCGCCTCCGATATAACCAAATTTTTCGTCGTATAATCTTTTAATTTGATCCCTTAAATTTTGTCCTACTGCTATTCTGTCAGCGCCACCAGACAAAGCACCATCATCTATAAGTTTAATTGCGTTGTTAATATAGTCATCTAGTGCTTGATTAGATTTTTTAGCACTTTGAGATAGGCCGTCTATTAAGGCATCTATTTCACCCTTAGTCATACGTCCTGTTTGTATGGCTTGAGAAAAATCATCTAAAGATAATGTGACGTCTTTTTGTTTTTCTAAAAACTTTTGTAAACGTTGAGTTCCGTATTCTACTAAACGTTTATCTCTTTCAGTCCTACCAAATACTGTTTCTGATGCGGCTTGTATTCTGCCTGGTATAGCTCTTCCTAAAGCACTTTGAGAAACTGCTGCCTCAGTAAATTTGCTTACTAATTCTGGCGTTTCAGCTTGTGCTTTTTTTATATCTTTGTAAGTCGGTTCTCTACCTAATCGTCTAGCTAAAAATTCTATCTCGTTAGGATCAGCTCCTTGCGCAATTGATCTTGCTATATCTATATCTCCTGCGGGTGCTTTTCTACCCAACATCGCTACTAGCCCTGCGCCTGCTACCTCAAATAGACCTTGCGACAAGCCACCAATCACTCCTTCTACAGCTAAATCTGATGCTATCTCGCCTGCTTTTTGTTCCTGTACGCCTAACAATAGTTCACCAGCTTCTTCAACACCTTTACCGCCAGCCGATCCTATAGCTACAGCACTTGATCTTACGAGACGATCATTTACCATAAATGGCTTTAAAAACTTTAAGACTCTTCCTTGTGGAGCTAATGCGGCGATTGCTCCTGCAACTGGACCAATAGTACCAGCAAAGTCTGCAAAATCACCTGTTGACATGCTTTCTTCGTCTACAATTATATTTTTATCTGTTGGATTAAGGTTTAATCTTTTTTGACCTAAAGGTGTAACAGCTAATCTTCCATTAGCGTCGTATGCAAATCCTTGAGAACCTACGTATTTTCTTAATACTGATTCTTTTTCTTCTTGAGTTTCAGCCATATCTAACTGACCTCTAAGACGTATATTGTCTATACCTGTTTCGTAGTCAAACTCAGTATCGTTTAGTGCCTTACCTGCTGCTTCTTTAGCTAGGTATTCCTTAACAGAACGTACAGCTTTTTCTTCTTGTCCAGGCTCCCCTTCGACTTCAATGATTCTTCCATCAGGTAATTCAATTTCATATATCATTTTATTGCATTTTTATTCTGACTCTTGCTTGATCTTCGACAGGGGTTGTTTTTGTTGGGGTAGGTAGTATTAATTTAGAAACATCTCTACCAGCTATTCTTAAATTTCTAGCTTTGATAGACGCCATATCCTCTGCTTGTTTTGCTTCTTTTATTAAACTGTCGTATAAAAGTTCTAATTTTGTTGCTATTGCTTTCGGGTCTTGCGAAAGAATATTTGTGTCTGATAACTGACCCACTATTCTTTCTACTACTTGCCTGTCCAAATTAGATATAGTTCTACCTGACTCTCCAAGCAAATCTTTAATATTTTTATTTTGTACCACCGTTAAAATAGTTTTTACGTATTCTCTTGGATTTTCAGATTTCAACCCTTCTGCAATCGCTTCTCTGTTTGCGTTTAAAGTTGTATCTCCAGAAACAAAAGCCATAATTTTATTAAAGTTAGATGTAACAATATTACCTACTCCGAAAATTTTGTTACCTTGACTTGTTAAGGTGTTAAGGACTTCTTTAATTTGTCCTGCTGTTCCTCTTTTATCTTGAGACTGTTGCGTAAGCTCACCCCACTCTCCTTCCATTTTATCTATAGAACTCAAATCTGATATGTTCACTCCTTCAAGACTAGCCTTCAACATTTCTAACTGCATTTCTTTTGAAGTTTCGGCTGCTAAAGCTTCAGCTGCCATTTCATCTTTAACAGTTTGCGCAGAGCCTTGCGATATTCCGTAACCAACATCTCCAGTTTCAACCATACTAATACCAATGTTTCTTAATAAAGATTTAAAACTAGGATTGTCTAACATGCCTTGGCGTTTGACTTCGCGTGTTTCAATTAAATTTTCTTGTTCTGTTCCGTCGTCAATTTCTGTTGCGTCATCTGGAGTGCCATCTTCGCTAGTAACAATTTCAAAAGTTGTATCATCTTCTTTTGTTTTTTTATCAATTTCTTCTTTAGTTTTTGTATTTTCTAATTCAGTCAATTCTTCAGCTATTTTTAATTTTTCCTCAGTTACATCATCGTAATCTGTTTCAAGTCCGTAAGAACCTGCAACAAGCGCACTCCCTCCTAATACAGAAGCAGGTCCTGTTTGCATTTCATATTTATAAGACCTTGGATCAAATTTAGGCCTAGATTGGAAACCTTTTTGACCCTTAACAACTGCTCCAGGTAGTTTTGTAGCTACAACAGGGGAATATCCTTTAGCCTTTCCAAGTAGATTTCCTATACCAGAAAGAAATCTACCTGCGGTTTTTGTTTGAGATGTGGGTAGTAAAGACAAACCTAATCCAGCACCCCCTATTATATTTCCTAATACATTCCCTTTCTGTCTTTGATAGGCTTCTTTCGGATCGCCAGTAGGAGATAACCCCAAATCTATTGGTTCAGAACCAACTACATCTCCATTTTTGTTTTGTTTAACAGCAAAAAAAGTGCCGCCTTGTTCAATAATTCTAGTTGTAGTAGTAACTGGATTTAATTGTGATGCAGTAGTAAATTTAGAAACAATATCTTCATCGGTTGGTATATCTAAATTTACCAAATCCCCTTCTGCAAACATTTTCCTTTGTAATACATTCATATTAACTTTGTCCGTAAGTTGTTCCTGCCACGTTACTACCTGGATTCATCGTTCCATATACATTCAAGAAAGTGCCTATACCTTGTGAATATGGATCTATTGGCATACCGTAAGTTTTATTTATCTGAGTCCCGCCACTTTGATAAGTTGGCAAGAATCCTTGTACGTAACTGGCTGCTTGCGTAGGTGCAAATCTATCTTGTACAGCTCTTTCGTACTCTCTTCCAAGTCCCGTTTCTTTGACACCTCTTGCAGTAGCACCTAAATTAGCAAGCTCACTTCGTTGCGCTGATCCTAAACCGTAAGCCGTACTACCTATACCACCTATTTGTCCGCCATACCCAGCTATATCTGAACCTATTGTTCTAGCAAGACCAGCCCTACGTGCGCCTATATCTCCAAATTGAGTTCCAAATCCAGCTAAGTTACCTGCTAATCTTTCTCTCGCTCCAGCTTGTCTACCAAATTCTCCTAAAGCTGTAGATTGAGCTTGTCCAAAGCCTTTACTTCTTATGCCAGCTAAAGCTTCTCCCAATCCTCTCCCTAAAGATGCTCTTCTTTCATCAGCAGTTAGTCTAGCTCTAGATCCAAACGCAGACTCTCCGCCTGATTGTATATCTCTGGCCCTTTGCGCTACATCTTGTATGTCGCTTTGTTTGAATGCGTCATCTATTGTTTGTTGTACGACTCTATCTTCAAAAGGATCGTAAAATTGTTTTGTTAGGTTTGGATCAAATTGCATACCAGCAGCTTGCCTAGCAACGTCGGTTGCTGCTCCTAAATAATCTTGTTGACCAGCAAAATAAGGTTGGGCTAGTTCTCCAGCTCTACGTGACATACCTATACCTTCCTGTAGGCCAGCTAAATTAGCATCTAAATAAGGTTGGTAAGAACCAATACCTCCGTAAGCGCCTTGCATCGCAGCTATTTCTAATGGTGATAGACCTGCGGTCTGTCTCATTATTGCTGGTTGTCCATAAGACCTATTAGCTGCACTAATAGCTTGAGATATTATTCCTGGCGTGTCTGGTGAACCAAAATAGGCTTCACGTACAAATGGATCAGACAGCGTTTCACGTCTGTCTATTTTATTCATTACTGGATCAACTGACTCTACCATTAGACTGCCTCAAATATGTTCATTAACTCACGCATGTTTTCAACGCCTTTTTCTCTTGAAGCGCTACCACCAGAAATTAATTCTATGCCTGATTTAGTTTTGTTAACGTTAAATGCACCTGCACCTTTAGTTGCTGCTGCGGTCATTACAAATTCACCATCGCTTAACATCGCAGGTATGTCATCAGAAGTACCAGTACCAGGTCCTTCAGACTCACCACCGTCACGCATATCAAGTTCTTGTACTGCTGCTAAACCACCCTCGTTGAAATATTGTCTAGCCTCGCCTCCGCCTGCTACGTTTAATACAGCAGGTTTAGGTCCTAATCCAAACTCACCTCTGGTCCCGCCAGTTCCTAATTCTTTTGATAGTTGGTATCTTCCTAATTGATCCATTGTTACTTTAGGTGTCTCAGATATACCGCCTTCTTTTTTCTTAGCTGAATCGTAGGCCATCTTACCTAAGAACCCAGCTAATCCTAGAGAACCTAAATTACCTCCACCTAGACCGCCCAATCCTCCAAATAAACTTGAAGCAGATTGCGTTGTTTGAGAAATTGGTTGTCCCTGTCTGTTAATAGGTTGGCCTTGATCGTTTACTATTGGTTGTCCATTAACATCTAATAATGGTTGTCCTAAATTTCCGTAAAGACTTTTTTCTCCTCCGCCAAAAAAATTGGGTGCTTGTGTTAAAGCCGCTGCTTCTTGCGGCGTATACATTTTTCCAGCTGCATCCATATATCCTGTTATTGGTCCGTCCATCGTATCTGATACAGGGGTTAATTCAGGTGTTTGTGACAATAATCCACCTAAAGGACCACCTGCAAAAGCTCCTCTCAATCCACCTGCTTTTAATGCTTCAAAAGCAGCACCAGGAGTTGCCGCACCTCCTGCAATTGATGAAAACCCTGGTATATTCAATCCAGCTATTCCACTTAGAGCAGAACTTCCTAAACTTCCTAATGTGCTTGCTACTCCGCCTAGACCTACTTTAGTTAAAGCTGTTCCAGCTAATCCACCTAATCCACCAAGAGCTGCGCCAAAGGCTGTACCAACTCCAGGTACTAACATCGCGACTGGTGCTACCTTTTTAACTACCTTTTTTACTGATTTAAAAGCTTTCTTTAAGAAACCAAACTCAGGTAAACCTGTAATTGGGTTGATGGACATACCAGATCCAACTGCATACTCGTTTGGATCAAGGCCAGCAGCCCTCATCTCTTGGTTAATACGTGCCTGCGTAGAGGCTGATATTACAGGTGGTACGACACGTTCGCCCAAAGCAACGTGCGCCAGAAACTGATCTTCGTCTCTGCCTAAAGTTGCTATTCCTGTTCCTGATCTGTCAATTCTATCCATTTGTTTTATTCTATCGTTTTTAGTGGTTTTGTTAAATAAAATTCATTTCTAAATAGTTTTTTTTATCTTCCCAACAAGGACGTGAAACAAGCCAAAAAACCAATAAATATCGGTCCCCTGTCTGTACGGGCAGTCCTCGGTGCATGTGAGTAAAACTAGGAAACATCAAAGCGCTACCTGTTGGAAGCGGTTCAACAATACCTCTACCTTGAAATTCTGTTCCACCACCCTCGTATTCTCCTGTATTTAAAGGGATTACTACGCTTATATCTGCACTAGCGTCGTGGTGCCAAGCTCCTTGTTGCTTGTCTCTTATATTGTAATTGGCTATTTGTACGCCACCATCTGTAACGACTCTTCCCCAAAGACCCATAAATATAGGGTTTAAAATACTGCTGACCACACTCATCAAAGAAAAGTATAAGTCAGGTATATGTTCTTGTAAGACTATCTCAGGTATCTGTCTGAGCGTGTCTTCTTCTGTATTAGGCTCAAAATTAAAGTGTTTTTTGATGTTTTGTAGTTCGTCTTTAAATATATCGCAAAATGTTTCTGAGAATATAGGTGCTGTATAAACATCCTTAATAGGCTCATCTATAACAGCGTGTAATGGTAGTTTGCCTAAGTCTTCTTGTCCCTGAGACTTTAAAAAACGTACGATATCTAGTTGCGAGTCTTTAACAGCTTGAAAAGTTTTGTCTTCTATAAACCAGTCAGAGGGTTGAGTAAGAAGAAGATTACTCATTTCATACGCTGATTTTATATTTTCTACTGCTTGCATATCAAACTTTAATAGTTGTCGCTCCGTTATTTCTGATAGTGACAGAACCTAGTTCTGCTTGCAGTTGATACCCCTGCGGATTGACGGGTGTATGTAGCTGTATCCATTTGAAGCCAGTATAAACCTGTAATACTCCAATTGATGTGTTCCATATTACATCACCAATAGAAAAAGCCAAAGTGCTGATTTGTTGGTCGTTATACTGGGGTGTGCTGTCAGGATCAAAGGTTCCTAAGTTTAATTCTAGGATTCTGACTAAACGATTGTAAATATCTTTATTTACAAACTGATTGGATTCTATTGGTAGACGGGTTTCTAATAGTTTGCTCATCTTCTACCATCAGTTTTCACATCAAAACGTGTAGCGCCTAATCGCCATCCTAAAGCAAGATTACCGCTACCAGACTGATCGTCATCAGATTCAACTCTAATAACAGCCTGTCGTCCTCTAGCTCTTATATTCGCTTTTGTTGTAGAAGAACTAATTGCAGAAGTAGCTTTAGTTGTTAAAGATTCACCTGGAAAGTTTCTTACCTTAGTCAAAATATTTACAGATCCAGAATTGTCATCTTGCAAGAAACGTATGTCAGGTATGATAGAGGATATAGATTGGAACTGGTCGCCATCTCCTATATCAAAGTCACTTGATTCAACAAAAACACCAGTCATCGGACTGCCATCGTCGTCAAAACCAATCTCATGCTGGTAAAGATAATTGTCTTTGGTGGCTTGTGGGTAGTTAACTACACCAGTATCAAGCCAAGCAGTTCTTTCTAAATTGCCGTAGTACCAAACTTGTTCTTGTGTGTTGTATATAACGTAACGATCTATTTCAGAAGAAGAAGATGACGGATAAAACCAACCTATTTCGTTATTTTCACTATTACTAAAAGCATGTATTTTGTAAGCTTGTCCTACGTTTAAATCTGAGAATACGTAATTTAAAACAGTACAAGGTAGTTTTTGTACGCTGCCGTTGTACAAGTAAAAACTACCGTAACTCATAAAATAGATACCTGAGTCAGTTGTAATAGCTCCTTTGGGTCCAATCAATCCCGCACCTTCGTTAATAAGGTTTACTGCAAATGTAAAAGGAGGTCCAACAAATTGCATGCTGTATAGAGAGGTGTCAGTAAATACAACTATCTCTTGTCTTGATTTAACTGCGCCTACTATTTTTGATCCGCTAGATATACGCAAAGAACCTGCACTGTTAGTAATTAATGGTTCAAACTCTAGTTCATTTTCTTGGTCAGAAAAAGCAATAAGCATCGGGTCTATAACACCACTTCTTGCACTACCTGATATGGGATCAGCACCTAAAACAATTAGATGCCTGTCTACTTCTGATGTAATGACTTGTAAACCAAGTGTAGGGACTAAATTAGCACCTGCTACATCAGATAAAGCAACTGCTCTGGTGCTAGTTCCACTATTTTCTACCCATCTATAAATACCCCCCCCACGCGGATTGATAATTAAATTTTCACCGTAATTATCATGTGTCCATAATCTTAGCTGACCAGATGCGCTTATGGCGCTGGTAGATCCAAATGTTCCTGCTCCCCACGTTCCTGTTCCCCAACCAGCAGAAGGCACGTAAGAATCTAGTCCCACGTTGATTTGATAAGCGCCATCAACTCCTGAACCTCCGTTACCTGAATCACTTGAATTTGCAGTAACCGTACTTCCTGACGTGTCTTTTGCAGTAAATGTATAAGTGTTAACAGATGGTACTGCTGTAATTTGATACTCTTGATTTAGAACATCAGCAGTTATAAGACCTCCTAAAGAAACGGCACCAGATATGGTAACAAAATCGTTAGCGACAGCCCCGTGACTAGAATCAGTAGCTGTAATCGTTGAAGAGCCATCAGTCGCAGAAAAAGTTATACCGTTAGTGGTAGTGGCTCTTATAGGTGTAACGTCACTATAAACAGCGCCTTCTTTTATATAATATTTAAAAGTAGTACCCAATCCTAAATAAAGATTACTACCAAGACTCATCCAATTATGTAAGGCTCTAGCTGTACCTAAGAAAGTATTAGAACTTAATTTTTCCCATCCTTTTAACTTTTCTACGTGACCATTTCTAAAACGGATTAGGTTGCCGTCGAACCACCCTCCTTCGTTATCGTAAGCAGTTCCTTCTCGGTTGATACCTGGTTTTAAATTTAACTTAGTATATGCCATCTAGACATTCTCCCATTCTTTACCTTGAAACAGTAGAGATTCAGCCTCTCTTCTTTTTTTCAATCCCTTTAAAACTTTTCCACCAGCTTTGTTCCACCTGACCACTTGTTCTGGCACTTCGTCATATTTGCCTTCATTTAATACTTTTAATAAAGTAGAAGACTTTAAATTGTTAGGTCCTAGATTAAATACCCAAGAACAAAGTGCATCAAATTGGTTTTGTTCTAAAGCAACTTTAACCATATCATTTATATAGCCTTCATACTCAGGCATTTCTTCTTGTAATAAATGTTCTGCTTCGTCTTGGTTTATTTTATCGCCTTCTTTGACTCCTTTAATAGTCCCATATCCAATTGTCCAAATACCTACCGAATCTTGGTACGCTTCTAAACGACAGCCTTCAAAATGTTTTATTAAAGATGTACCTTTTTCAGATATTTGCATGTTACTCGCCCCAAGTTCCGTCTTCCAATATTTTACCTGTTTTTGTACCGCCCCAATATTCAACTGCGTGTTTTTCTTTAATAAGCTTTTGGCAAATATCTTCTCCATCAGCTGTATAAGGTACGCCCAAAATCCTTCCATACTTTCCTTTTCCTAAAGATTTAATTCTAAATGTACCTTCGCAAAGTTCTTTGAGTCTTTCTTTTGCTTTCAGACCTAAAGCCTTCTCAGCCAAATTTCTTGTTCTAGATTCTGGAGTGTCTATACCTGCCAAACGGACTCTTTGTTTATGTAATTTTACATCAAAACCAAGATCTAATATGCAATCAAAGGTGTCTCCATCTACTATACGATCTAGAGTAGCTCTATATACAAATTCATCTGGTGTCTTACTCATCTTCTTTATCCTGTTTTGGTTTGTCGTATTCTCTATAATACTTAATAATTGATAAAATATCTTTAGACCAACGCGTTATTTCTGCCATATCCATACTAAGATTTTCATATTCTTTACTAGATAAAGAATAATAAGCGCGTCTAGGTGCGTCACCATTTTCTAGATTTTGTAGGTATTGCTCCATCAATTCAGGTGTCATAATTTCCCAATCAACTTCTGATAGGCTCATCGGATATGGCAACGGTGGGTGATACATCGGCGGTCTTTCAGCAATACTTTTTACCTGTACTGG
>VMHT01165976.1_pt1 | contig 12603 bp, 27 predicted proteins | sample 4693611 | NCBI WGS metagenome assembly VMHT01 (sample SAMN12280063, study PRJNA550983) | marine metagenome | isolation source: seawater sampled from same location over 5 years 0.02-0.2 micron viral filtrate | place: USA: collected off the coast of southern California halfway between the port... ... | reverse complement strand
AGGTAGTTTGGTTTATTAAGTCAGCAAAACCCTCAAGGAATCCGTTTAATAGGCAGGGAATATCTTTCAACATTCCCTGCCTATTCTTCAAAATGAATCAATTAAGATTCAATTCAAAGGTCTTCTGAAGTTTCTTCCTCAGTTGCTTCTTCTGTGGACAAAAGGGAGTCTAAAAGACCATCCCAAGACTTGTCCTTAAATCGGCCATTGAGAGCATTTCGGGTTCTCTTACCGACAGATGCAGCATATTCTGAAGAATCTTCAAACAATCCGCCACCAGATTTAACGTGCTTAAACAAAATAGCACCCATAATCGGGTCGTGGTTGTAAAAGTTCTCAGCCGCTTCTTCAACAACTCCGCAGATTCTATCTACGTTGATGCGAACAGCAGTAGGAATTGACGATTTTTGTCCCTTTCTGAAAGGACTTCCGTTTCTTCCCGACAAAAGACCCTTAAGAGCCTTGTGTGCGCTTGCTCGCTCATTTACATCTTCATTTCCTACTTGAAGGTGTAGTTCGACAACCTGCGATAGAGCAGGGCTTAGGTCGTTATCTGCGTTTAGGTATTCTTGAACATCGAGTACGATGCTGTTCCATTCCATATCTTCCATTTTTTCACTTCCGTATTTTTTTGTGGAGGACTTACTTCTTTTGCCTCGCACCTAACCCTTGTTCTAATACCATATAAAGGAACACAAATTGAGAAATTAACCTCGACCTTCATCGCTTGACTTGCATTACTCTAAGACTGCACGAATGACCTTTTCCCCACTTTGACCCTTTCCAATTTTGCTATTCTAAAGAAATCATTTATTTCTATTTGAAGGCATTTTCGATTATGATTAAAACTTCATTTTTCTAAAGGATTGGTCTGTGTAGGGTTTTTCTAGGAACCTTAGAATTTAGGCTAGTGTAACACTACCCTTGAGTAACTTGCCTTTACCAGCATTTCAGACACATTATTCTAATTTTCTAATTTTCTAACCCCCCCTCTCTCCCTGTGTATCTGTGTGTGTGATGATGATGATGTATATGTAATATATATATTATAATAATTAGAATATTAGAATAATCTAATATCTACTCTCCCCTGCTACACTACCCTCAAGTTTCTTACCGTTTCTTTCCAAATCGGGACTTGGAATAAAGTTGGAATAATCTCTACGCCATATATTAATATTAAATATTACAATTAGTATAAGACCAATTGAAAGATACCCATACTTGATGAATATAAATTTGAGTTCAATATATTATACTTATTTTTTGAGTCTTAAGGTGTATGAAATCAGGTAATAGGCGTTAATGAATAGTTCATCTGCTGACAAAACGCTAAAAATGAACTATTGCGTCAGCCATTCACGCCTATTACCTTAAACCTAAAAAAAGGGGCATAAAGCCCCTAATTTTGTCCTTTTGACTCATTCAAAGTCATTGATGATACCAATAACCAAACTAACCATAGCAGTTCGTTGTTCGTTGAAGACTCCAGAATCTTTGATTATCTCAAAGATTTTCCTCAATAGCCTCTCTTCTTCCATTCTGTTGGGTAATTCGAAGTCATGGAGGTATGTTGCTCTATCTTCGATATAATCGAATACTTTTGCAAGTGTTTCAGCCGCTTTGATTATTCTGTCAAGTTGGGCATCTCTATCTGTCTGCATGATTATATTATATCTTTGAATATATAGTAGTAAATTGTCAAAGCATATGGTAAGATAAAGATTGTTCAACATGAACACACAATAAACACATAATCTGGTTCGCACCCTAAAAAAAGGAGCCTAAGCCCCTAATTTTATCCGTTTTGAGTCAATTGTGAGTTATTCGCTCTTAGCCTTAGCCCATTCAATCATTTCATGTGATTCTTCCATCGAAATATCATATTTTTCTGAAAGACAATGAGGGCATATCGCCCTTCTGTTATCAATGAAAATCATGTCTGTTTTGTGTTTTCTACAATACATGGAAACCGAACCAAGTTTTACTTTAAATTCAGACATAACGATAACTCCGCATTCTTTTCCATTCTCCATCCCACAGTTCACCGTTTAGAAACCATTCCCCGTTCTTTTGAACAATATCTACGTTAGGAAGTGCATTAAGTCGTTCTTTTGTAACGTTGGTGAAATGCCCTGCGTTGGTGATTGAAAGTCCTGTTTTCCATTCTTTATGAGCGATTAGGTTTCCGTGAAGGTATAGTTTTGTTGTGATTCCCCAAGGGGAATCATCCAAAACCTTGACTTCGGTGTTTCCTCGCTTGAATGGTTGTTCAGTCCTAAAAGCCCAGTATGCATCCTTTGTAATTTTGCGCATGATAATATGATAGTTTGGTGATATAAGCGTAAATTGCCAAAGCATATGGTAAGACGTATTGACGTAAGGCAATACAACAGAAATAAAACATTAAGTCGTCGCACCCTAAAAAAAGAGGCCTTCGCCTCAATTTTTGTCCGTTTTAGTATCAAAGGTTACTCATTCCTCCTCTAATACTTCCACAATTTGACCTTTGAGGTCTTTTGCTCGATTTAATGAAAGGATATGGTTAATAAAATCCGCTTCATCAATTGCATCCATTGTTATAGTTAGTCTAAATGTTCTCATTGTTTCATCTCCTTTGTTAGTGCGTTTTGAACGGCTACCTTGTTAAAGTATTCAATAATAGCCATGATAGCCGTGTGTTCATGAAAAGCGTCAATCATTCGCTGAAATTCTTTCAATTCTTCTTCAGCCATGATTTGAAACTTCACGCCTTGTTTTTCTAATTGTTTCATGGGGTCTTGCTCCATATCTACATAATACAATAGGATATATGAAGATAAATTGCCAAAGCATATGGTAATGGTCAAGCAACACGGTTTTTGAAAGTAACAAGCGTTTATGCGTAGCATAATGACCATTACCTCAACGAATAAAAAAACGGCTCGGAAACGTGCGTAAATGTCAGATTGTACACGTTTCCGAGCCTAAAGAGTAGAAGGGTGGCGCAACCCCGCTTAGAACCTCAAGCATCCTCCTTTAGTGGCATATTGTAAACTGGGTTGCCACTTTCTCCCCATGTGAGTCCGTTGTCAAAGTGAGCCTTTGTTCGATTGATTGCCTTATCGACAATACAATGCTGAATAAGTGCTTCAACTGTGCCGTATGTGTCATTCTTAGAAGGACTTCGGCATACTGATGAGAGAAGTGCTTTGTCTTCATCATCAAGGTTTTCGACCATGCGTGTAGCAATTTGCTTCATGCGACCTTCAAAAGTTCGCATTTCTGGGCCGTAGTCTTTTGTTGGTTGTCCCTGTGAAGGTACATCCAAATCAAGTTCTCTTGCGACTGGTGAGTTGTTCCGCCAATACTTAGCGATTTCTTTTTCATCAGCAGATTCAAGAGTACTGCGTTGGTTTTCAAAATAGTCTGAAAGGGTCAAATCCATGATTTGAGCCTTAAGAGCCAAATTGCTCTCAATCAGTCCATTGTCTTGCTTTTCTTTTAGACTGGCATGAATTCGATTCATGCGTTCGTCAAGTTGTTCAAACGTTATTCCTGCCATAATTTTCACCTCAAATGTTGGGTTTTCGCTGGGTTGCGCCATTCATTCTATGCTATTGGATATATAACAGCAAATTGCCAAAGCATATGGTAAGGAAAATCGCTTAAAACAAGAATAATCGTTAATAACGGTAAGCGATTGACGCACCCGAAAAAAATGGAGGCTGTGCCTCCAAATTCTTCATCCTTTTTCATTTCAGATTTGCTCAAAATGGTCGTTCTTCAAGCCAATTTTCAATTTCTTGACGAAGGTTGTCAGATGATTCAATTTCTTTGACCATCCAGCCAATGAGCGATAGAATCGGCTTAGGAAGCATTTGAAATTCTTCCTTTGAAAATTCATTTGTGTCAAGGTAGCCATGAAAGAAGACACGTTCTGCATCTCCGTGATTCCACATATAATTTTCAAGTGCCACTTTTGCGTCTTTTTCATTCATCCCACGTGAAATGTACATATTCAACATGAGTTCCTTCATATCTTCATCAATATTCAACTTTTTTCGTTGCATGTATTGATATTATATCATTGGAGATATAATGCAAAATTGTCAAAGCATATGGTAATGATAAGCGATGGAAACAACGCCAAGTATATCGCGCTTTATACGCAGTATAAATATCATTACCTCAAAAATAAAAAAAATCGGGGGGCTTCGGCCTATTTGATGACTACTAGGGCAAATGTTTTCTAAATTGGGCATTAACTAGTATTGCCACACTATCTATAACATGTGCGTTTTCGTTCATCTTTCGGCTTCCGCCCCCTGATGGTTTCTTATGGCCAATTATACGCCATTGGAGATTAAAGGACAGGTAAGGGGGGAATGCTTCAGTTATTGAATCAACTTGCACCACACCAAAAGGCTCTTGCTTTTGTGGCGAATCAATTTTTCACATTTCCCCCTTCCATTATATCATATTCTATGATACTTGATGAGTATGGGGTGACAAAGCGGTTTCAAACCAAAATCAACCTTGGGTTTCCTCCACGTTAAATGAAGGCATGTCGTTTTCTCCCCATGACAAAGTTTTATTGTCATGGTGCGAGCGCACACGGTTTCGTGCCTTTTCTACGAGGTTATGTTCAATACATGCCTCAATAGATGCATAGGTGTCGTTTTTGCTTGGGCTTCGAGGCATAGCCATCAAAGCGTCAGCAAGACGGGAATCCTCATGGTTTTGGATTGTTTCAGCCAATACACTGAGAATGACGGTAAAAATACCATCCCATGTAGCCATACTTGGCCCATAGTCTTTCTTTGGTTGCCCTTGAGACGGAACATCGAGTTTCAATTCTCTTGCGATTGGGGAAACATTTCGCCAATACTTTGCAAGTTCCTTAGAATCTGCGTCGCTCATATCAGACTGATGCCAGTCATCAAGGGTTAGTTGCATGATTTGAGCCTTAATTGCCATGTTAGATGGAATAAGGCTATTATCCTGCGCAGTTTTTAGAGATGCCTCAATGCGAGACATTCTGTCCGTTAGTGTTTCAATTGTGAGTTCTGTTACCATATTTTTTCCTCCTGTTGTTAAAAAGAAGGTTAAAATTGATTTGAAACCGCTAATGCCAACCATCCTATGTCTTTGGATATATAATGGGATTTTGCCAAAGCATATGATTGTAAATTTATGGTTTACCCAACCATATGGCTTTGTTGCAAATTTTTATTTATTATTCATTTTAAAGAATAAACGGCTTATTAGTTAAGATTACGTCACTTGGGCTAACTTATTATTACAGAAGACCCGCTACACTTATAATATGAACGAACTTAGAACAAAATGAGCCTGATGAGTAGTTCAGATACTCTTGAACAACAAATAAATAGAAACGTAGATACTATTAAATCACAATTAGAAGATATATTAGGTATCATTAAAGATAATAAAGATAAAACATTATCTGAGAAACAATTAAAAATACTTAAGAATATTCAAAGTAAAATACAAATACTTAAGAAACAAATAACTGATGTATTAAATATAGAAACAAAAACTAATCAAAAAACATTATTTTAAAAGAAAATAATAAATAAATAAAACATTTTTATTCTGGTTATACATAAAAAATAAAAAATAAAAAAACGCAAGTGCCAAAAAAATTCCAGCCCAAATTTTGAGAAATTTAAGGTGATATTATGGTAACTATAAGAGAAAAAAGAATAAAAGACAAGTATTCAGGATTAGACGACGAAGGCAAAGTTGCCGATGCTGTTAAAGTAGAACAGAAGATTAAACGAATCAAAATGATGGTAAAAACATTATTATCTGAAATTGAAGATATTGAAAAGTCGCTTTAAGGTGATATTATGACATGGGAAGAAATAATTAAATTAAGACAAGGGCCATTGAGAGAAAAAGACGCTGAACGTCTTAGATTAAGAACATCTCCTGATAAAAAAGACCGTGATAAAGCGGATAATGTTGGAATGAAAGAAAGAAAAGAACTTGCAAAGGAAATAGAAAGAACTGCAATTAGTATTGCATCGCTGTTTGCAAGAGAAAAAATGAGAATTACAGGAGCAGATGGCCGAGAATCTAAAAGAAGTTATCAGTTATTAGCAAAATTAATGGAACAAATAGCCGAATTATACTCAAGGATATATGGAGATGTTGATAGAGTAGATAATCAAGGTCAAAGCATTGCATCCTCCAATATTCAAGGTGATGAATATATGAGACGAACAGCCTCTAAATTCACAGAAGTAGCACAAGCCCTTAGAAAGAAGTGATATTATGTGGAAAGACATAATTAAAGAAGATAGCGAAATTCGCTCAATTTCCGAAAATATTCTGGATATGTGGAAAACCACCGATTGGAGAACCTCGATGTTGGATGAAATTAAAACGCTACCTAAAAAGGTTGATTCTTTGTCAATACGAGAATTAGAAAGAATAAAAGAAAAGTCAAGATTATATCTGTCAAATAAGGAACAAAGAAATAAATTCGAAAGAATGATGGATAAACTCATTGAATTGAAAAGGTGATTTAATGAATTGGGAAAGTATTCTTAAAAGAAGATATAGACGAAGAAAACCAGATGAACCTTTTAATCCATTTGGTATTTCAAATGAAGATATGGCGTATTCTGACAATAAAATAGCAAAGAAGAAGATTTTTAGAATTTGTAATAAATGTAATACTTGTTCACAATTCCACGATAGAACTCAACATATTGGTGGGCATGGAAAAGGAAGTAAAAGTTGGGGGCCAACATATAATAGTTATAAAAATTGTAGTAATTGTAGAAAAGATTATGAATATAAAGAGTTTTCAACATTACAGCCATGCGGTAGTGATAATGGAAAAGAAATTAAACGAATATGTAAAAATAAGCCCTGTTTAAGAATTGCTAATGGAACAGATGGAAATGGCTTTTGTATGGCTTGTGAGGATGATGCAAGCAATAATCGCTTAACAGACCCTAATAGCCCAAATACAAGAAAAAATCAAATAGAAAAGCCTACACTTCCAAATATTTATCGGTGATTAAAATGAGTTGGGAAGATATTATCAAAAAACAGTTCAGCATAAAGGACTTATATTTTGAAGAGAACTTTTCAATGGGAATGCATAGAGCAAAATATGAAGTAAATGATGATATTACTTTGTCTATTATCGGAGGGGCTTATTATAACAGTACGCCTGAAAAGATGTTAGGTGATGGTCAAGACTACAAAGAATGGGAAGTTGCAGTAATGAAGAATAATAAGGTTATTGACCAACATCCGTATATGGATGAAGATGATATTAAGAAACTTATTGAAAAACTTAGGAAAGATTAAAAATGTCAGAAGTTCCTATATTATATTTGACCTCAACCGATACTTTAGAATTATTACAGAATTTAACAACTTTGCATAAAGACATCATACCCGATTTGGTGGAAAACATTTATAGGTATTCAGAAGATAAGTTGGAACTAGAGGACTTTGAGGACATGATAAAGGCTTTTCTTTACTTTACAAGTGAGGCATTAGATTCATTAGTTAGATTAAATACATTATTGCACAATCAATAGGTGATATTATGTGGAAAGGAATTATTAGAAAAGGCGCAAGTTACGAGGAAAATTTCGTAAGTAAGCATAAAGGTAAGCAAGATGATTTCGGTATTTATGTTCGTTCACCTAAAAACGTTGATATTATCAAAGAAGAAGGAATATTAGAATGGACAGGTTCTATTGAAGTTTATTCTGCTGGGTTTGGTGCATTGAGTTCTTCATCCAATAAATTAGAATTAGAAATAGAATATATTAAAATGGATGATGATGACAAAGAAGAATACATTACTAAAGATTTCGTTTTTACTGGCGATTTCAAAGATGATGGAAAGGGTAATCCTAGTGATGTTACAGTTGATATGGATTTCTCGGATTTTAACAATCCAAAGATTACAAAAGTGGAAGTACAATATGAGGGGCGATTCAATGAGTGATTGGTCAAAACTACTTAAAAATCAAAAAGAAGCGTCAAGCGCACAAGGCCTTGCCACTTTACAACAAAATCTAAAAGATGCACCAAGATATATCAAAGTTGCATTAAATGAAATAGAAAGATACCTAATGGGTGAAAAAAATGTATAAGGACATATTGAAGAGAGATAGATTGCCTAAGCCTAAAAAGAGCAAAGGTTCTAGAAGACCACAAAAGCAAAAAAGAAAAGAAATAGGTGGTTTTCAAACAGATGACCCTACATTGAGAAATATTCTTAGTCGTGCAGATAAAGAAAAAGAAACAGAAGCAGCGCAGAAAAAAGGCGGAGTTTCTAATCCTTTTCCAAAGCCTATGAATTTTAAACCTAATATGGAAGGAATTGATGATACTGATTATACTGCTGAAATGATTAAAAGAGTTGAAGCATTAGGTGAAGAAATTAAGTTTTATACAGAAAAGCAATATAAAAGACAAAGTTCATTATCTGAACAATTGTTAGATGCGTTTAAGACAGAACAAAGCCCTGCAAGAATTTATAGAACTATTGATACTACAAACAAGTTTGCCTTAGATAAAATCAACGAAAAATTTGAGAAAGAAAATATGAAAATAGGTAAGAAAAATTATCCTGTTATTGAAGTCTTAGCCGCTATTGTTTTTGATGGCGACCCTGATGCAACAGTGAGAGAAGCATATAATGATGCGGCAGAATACTTAGAAAAAGAAAGATTAAAGCAACTTTATGAAAAAGGCTCTCTAAATGGTTTCAAATTTATGTTAGATTTAGCAATTAAATTAGGCGCAGAATTTCCAGACCTTTACGTTGGAAGAACAAAGGGAAGAGTTGATAGACAAAATCCTTCCTTCTTTGAATTAACTAGTGAAATTATGGAAAGGGATTGAATGGATTGGTTTGAAGTCTTGAAAAAAACAATGAACGCTTTAGAGTTCATTGAATATTTTCAAGAAAAGTTGGGAGGAAAACCATCTTATCCTAGCACAGCCAGTTTAAGAATACCTGAAAATAAACTTACAAGACCAATTGTTTATAGGCTTGATTATCCAAATGGTTACATTAAAGTAACAATGGGTAAAAAAGGTGAAAAACACGTTAATGTAAATGGCGTAGTTGTAGCAAATGTTTTTAACCTAAAGGATGCAGTAGAAGAAGTGGAAGAAGCCGTTGGCTCAGATACTTTTGAAAAGAAAGCAGGTGGTTTTAATTTCGGTGGTCATGGGGTAAATCCTGAATTTGGTATAAAATACGGAGGTGAAAAAGGTGGCAAAAAACGTAAGGAAGAAGACGAGTAAATATAATAAACAGTCTATTACTCAAACCTTTGAAGGTTCTGATTTCCAAAAGGATTACAATGATTGGGAAAAGCATTGTGATAGTATCAAGAATGATACTCTTAAAGTTAAGGAAGGAACTTTACTTGACTTTTTAGTTCAACACGTTGATGAAGCAAGAGATGGTTCTCAAAGAGATGGTGCAAGATTGCCAATCAAAGAAATACGTGAGATTTTAAATTCAGATATTATTACTAAGCCCGCTATTCAGAAAGTAAAAGATATGCGTAAGCATATTTCAGAAATGAAAAATAGCAAAGGTAAGGGTGGATTAGACCCTGCATTTATTTCATTTACAGATAGAGCATACGATAAAAGAAATAAGTTCAGGTCAAAGAGAACTGTTTATGGACATTACATGACTCAGAATTATGTTAATAGGAAAGTCTTCAAAGATAAAAGTTTAAAAGGTAAACTTGAGCCCGTTGATGGTGATTGGCTCACAGGAAAAAATCCCCCACATCTTGCATTGTTTTCAGAAACAGAAGGAGATTACAGCAAACCCTTTGGTTTGTTGAAAATTCTAGATAATGCCATTGATTCATTCAAAGATATTACAGTTCAACCTATTATTGATAATATTACTAGAGCAAACGCTATGAAACTTGATAGCATTTATCCAATTGAAAAGTTTTTTGACAATGTTGTAAAAACAGAAGGCTATTGGAAAGCAAGTGGGGAATTAAAAACTTCTTCTGTTGCTTCTGAATTTAAAGCAACTCAATTTGATGTAAAACCAAGTGGTGCAAGAATTATACAAAGCCTTGCAAATTTAGAAGATGTTGCGGGGAAAATTACTGCTTTTAAGATTAAAGCAACAATACCAATTAATTATTTGGTTGGTGAAGCACTTAAGCGAAAGAATAAGAAAAATGCACCTGCTGGAGAAAAGAATCGAGCATGGGCAAAATCAGGTTTTGATTACAGAAAGACTCGAAAAGAAGTATATGGCAAAGATACAAAGAGTCCAGACAAAAAGGTAATAAGTAAGTCGTGGCAAGAAATCATGAGGGCGTGATGCATATGTGGAAAGAAGAAATTAAAAAGGCAGACAAGTTAAACAGTTATGATGAAACTAATGCCTTTGCGATGGTTTTGAATGAATTGGGAGTATTTAACAATATTGAAGATGTTCTCAGTTTTTATGAAAAACCATATAAATATCAAAAGATGTATGAAAAGTTATTAAAACTTGTAGAAGAGCATTTTGGAAAACCTGCTTCTATCACAGAAATAGTTGAAGTTGATGAATTATACGAACCAGCAATTAAGATTATTTTTAACAATTAGGTGATAAAATGGTAACTCGTAAGCGTTGTGGTTTTTGCCAACATGAAAATAGGGAAGAACTTGAATCTTTGTTAGAAACAGGGCAAGCAAGTTGTGATGCCCTAGATTTGCAAAATGATTGGAGAAGCGGAACTGCCGCCCAACATCAAAGAAATCACATGGGAAACTATGAGATGGCTTCTAATCCACGTTGTATGCTATGCACAGACCCGATGAGGAAACACTATGAGATTGCGCTTTCGGAAGGTAATATTACAAGTGAGGCAGTTTCTGAGGCTCTAAACGTGTCGAAAGAACAGGTGCAACGACACATGAAGCACCACTTGTCGCCATTGGTACAGAAATCTGCGGCCTCCTTGATAGCGAAAAAGGAAGTAAATGAAGTTGATTTGTTATCAGCGAATGTTCAGCGATTAGATATGAAATTAGATGATGTATTCGCTATGGATGATTTAGACCCAAAGATAATTGATAGCCTCACAAAACTCGCTAGAGAGATTCGTGAGTCATTAAAATATCTTATGGAGTTTAAAGGCAAATTGGTACATAAGAGACAAGATACAGTTATATTCGCACAAATGCAAATTGTTCAAGAAGTTCTTGCACAGAACAATCCTGAGATTTGGCTTGACATTAAGAAAGAAATGCAGGAGAGATTACAATGAGTTGGGAAAATATAATAAAAGCAAGAAAATATCCTCAATGGGATAAATTAGGAATGCAGGATGGTTTAGGTAAAGCAAAATATTACGCTGAACTATTGCATGATTTTGGTTCAAGCAAGGATTCAATTAAACTTGCGTTGAAGAAAGTAGGCTACGGTCATATCAATTTAGATTTTTTAGATGATTAATGCAGGAGAGATTACAATGACTTGGGAAGGCGTATTGAAAGAATTTACACCCGATGGGGAAAGCAATGAATATTATAAAATAATGGAATTATTAGATCATATTATTGAGAACTATCCAGACAAGGCAAATAATGCTAAAAGCGTAAAGAAAGACGTAGAAAGAATAGTAGATGAATTTTATGAAATGAGAGACACAATGAAAGAAAAACTTTCGAAATTAGCACAATATATTACTAGAGGTAAAAGTAATACATTGAGAGATACCTATACTGAATATGTTGAGGAAATGCTGGAAAGGCTATTTTACTGAATAAGAAGGAGAAATTACAATGACACGATGTAAATTACTTGACCAATGGTTTGATGCAAAGTCTAAGGAATTAGACGAAGAAGAAAATAAACAGAAAAAAGATTTAATTACTGGCCAAAAGAAGTGATTTTATGTCAGAAATCAAAACTTTTCTGGAAACTGCAAGGGGTGATAAAACCCTGCGTAGTCTTTTGCAATATTTACTAGTAAAAGATATTAAAGAAGAGTTTGAAGATGCAAAATTATCTGATTCAATCAACAAAATATTTGAAATGTTAAATTCTGGTAGTTTAGATAAAAATGTTGAAAACATTTTAAACGAAACAATATTCAAGGGAAAGAAAAATGAAGTTCTTTCTCGATTAAATTCATTAAAAGAAGCATTTCTCTCCAAAGGAACTGGCACAGCATCAAGAACAAAAGAATTTAATGACATAATTAAACCAAAAATTACAAAATTAAGAGAACTTTCACAAGAATTAAGAGAAAATAAAGACAATAAAGCATTATTTTCTAAAATAAAGAAAGAATCAGAAGAATTAGTTACTGAACTTAACGAAGAAATAGAAAAATTTACTGAAAAATTCGGAAGAGAAGGCGGATTTAGAGATACCCCTAAGATTAAAGAGTTAATGGATGCTACAAAAAAGACAATTTCTGAATTTAAGGAGTTATTTTTAGCAAAAGACGTTTCTTCTGATGCTGGTTATTATGATTCTATCGTTCAGGGTAATATTTCTTTCGTTTTAGAGAGAGATATTGAGAATTTTACTTCAGATGACGTTGAAAATTACATTACAGCAGTAAATAATGCTGT
>VMHT01189891.1_pt1 | contig 12604 bp, 14 predicted proteins | sample 4693611 | NCBI WGS metagenome assembly VMHT01 (sample SAMN12280063, study PRJNA550983) | marine metagenome | isolation source: seawater sampled from same location over 5 years 0.02-0.2 micron viral filtrate | place: USA: collected off the coast of southern California halfway between the port... ... | reverse complement strand
TGTTGGACTAAAAGGTAATTTAGCTCCAGATGGAGCAATCGTAAAAATTGCAGGATTAAAAAAATTACAATTTACAGGAAAAGCTAGATGTTTTGACAACGAAGAAGACGCAATGAAAGCAGTACAAACAAAAAAATACAAAGATGGCGATGTAATAATAATTAGATACGAAGGTCCAAAAGGTGGACCAGGAATGAGGGAAATGCTTTCAACAACTGGAGCTATTTACGGACAAGGCAAGGGTGAAAAAGTTGCACTTATCACTGATGGAAGGTTTTCTGGAGCTACTAGGGGTTTCTGTGTTGGTCACGTTGGTCCAGAAGCTGCAATGGGCGGTCCAATTGCACTCCTTAAAAATGGAGATGTGATAGATATAGACGCAAAAAAAGGTTCAATTAATGTTAGGCTTACTAGCGCTCAATTAAAAGCTAGACGAAAAAAGTGGAAAGAAAAAAAATCAAGTTTTGGATCTGGTACTATTTGGAAATATGCTCAAACAGTAGGACCGGCTTATCTCGGTGCTCCAACACATCCAGGTAAGAAAAAAGAAGTTAAAGAATATTCAAAAATTTAATGAAAATACGTCCAGTAATTTTATGTGGCGGTTCTGGAACTAGACTTTGGTCTGATCAAAGTCACCATCAACCAAAGCAGTTTATTGATTTTGGAAATTGGACATTATTTGGAAAAACTTTAGAGAGGATAAAAAATTCAATATTTGATTATCCAATAATAAGTACTAATAAAAATTATATAATTGAAATTAAGAAACATCTAAGATTAAAAGGTTTTAAAAAATATAAAATTATTCTTGAACCATCAAAAAGAAATACCGCTCCTGCTATACTTAGTTCAGTATTAATAAAGGAAATACCTGATAATCAACCCTTAATTTTTTTAACATCAGATCATTTAATTGAGAAAACAAACCTGTTTAATAAATCAATTAAACAACACCAAAAATACTTGACAGATAAAAATATCTTTTTATTTGGCATAAAACCCTCCAACCCTTCTTCTGAGTTTGGTTATTTTTTATCAAAAAAGGTGAAAAATAAATACAAGGTAACAAAATTTATTGAAAAGCCAAATTTAGAAAAAGCAAAAAAAATTATTAAAAAAAATGCTTATTGGAATTCAGGAATGTTTTTTCTAACAAAAAAATCAATAATTAATAACTTCAAAAAGCACCAAAAAAGAAATTTTAATCATTGCTTAAATTCTGTGAATAAATCAAAATTCAAAAATAATATTTATTATCTGAATAAAGAAGACTTTTTAAAATGTAAGACAATTTCTTTTGATTATGCAATTTTGGAAAAATCAAAAGATATACATTCTATAAATTTAAATATACCTTGGTCTGACCTTGGTAGTTGGAAAGAAATTTGTATAGTCTTTGATAAATTAAAAACCAAATATCAAAAAAAGAAAAATATCTTCTACAGACCTTGGGGCAGGTATACAAACCTGTTTAATGGTAAAAATTTTTTAATAAAGGAACTTTATATAAAGCCTAAAGGGGTTTTAAGTCTTCAAAAACATTTTCACCGTTCTGAACATTGGGTTATAACTCAAGGAAATCCAAAAATTACACTAAATAAAAAAAAATTCATTTTAAAACCTAATGAAACTATTTACATTCCTGTAAAATCTATGCACAGAATAGAAAATCCTTATAAAAAACCAGTAAAGATTATTGAAGCCCAATTAGGTGCGATTTTAAAAGAAACTGATATAGTTAGGTACCAAGATATATATGGTAGGGTTAAGTAATTTCTAGTTCAACTGGTGTGTGATCAGATGGTTTTTCTTTTGATCTTGGTTTTCTATTTATATTAATTGATCTTATATTTTCAATTAAATTATTTGAAAGTAAAAAATGGTCTATTCTCATACCATAATTTTTTTGCCACGAGCCAGCAAAGTAATCCCAAAAAGTGTATTCTTGTTTAGTCTTATTTTTAAAACGATAAACATCTTTAAAACCTAAATTAATAAGTTCTCTATATTTTTTTCTTATTTCCAATCTTCCTAAAGCATCGTTTTCATATCTTTTAAAGTCATATACATCTATTTCTTCAGGAATAATATTAAAATCACCAGCAATAAGAATATTTGAATTTTTCTGAATTTTTTTTTTTACGTTTGATATAAATTTTTTTAACCAATTTTTTTTATATTCATATTTTTCTGTATCAACAGGATTTCCATTAGGAACATAAATATTTATTAGCTGTATCTTCTTTTTTTTTAATATTAAATCTGCGGTGATTATTCGTGATTGATTTAGATCATCCTTGATAAAGTTTTTATCAATATTATCTAATTCATTTTTAGAAATAATAGCAACACCATTATAGCTTTTTTGACCGAATACATATGATATATAACCTAAATTTTTAAATTCATCATTTGGAAAATTTTCGTCTTGTGTTTTAATTTCTTGCAGCATGAGAACATCAGGCGCAGAATCTTTAATATAATGTTTAATATTTTCTATCCTTGCTCTTACAGAGTTGACGTTCCAAGATATAATTTTCATTAAACAGAAAAAGAAAGGCCACAACCGCAAGAAGCAGTTGCTTTAGGATTGTCAATTACAAATGTCTCTCCAATCATCTCTTTTTTAAAATCGACAATAGATCCAGATATTATATCAAGCGAAGATTTATCAATAATTGCTTTTCCAAACATCACATCATCACCACCCAATTTTGAATCAAAACCAAAATTATATTTAAAGCCAGAACATCCACCGCCCTGAACGGTGATTCTAAAATATTTTTTTTCACTACCTTTAGTTATCAAATTTATTTGATTTAAGGCTTGATTAGTGAAATTTAATTTCTTTTCCATAAACGATATATTTCTAGTATACAATCTATGTAGTTAGCATGCAAAATAAATCAATTGGAAAACTATCTAAATTTGCTGTTCCCTTAGTGTCTAAAGGAAGATTTTTTAGGGAAAAAAAAAATGATTTAAGGAATGATTTTCAACGTGATAGGGATAGAATTATACATTCTACTGCTTTTAGAAGATTGAAGCATAAGACACAAGTCTTTGTAAATACATCTAGTGATCACTTTCGTACAAGAATTACACACTCACTTGAAGTATCTCAAATAGCTAGAACACTCTCTAAATATTTTAATTTAAATGAAGACTTATCTGAAACTTTGAGTTTGGCACACGACTTAGGGCATACCCCGTTTGGTCATGCTGGAGAGGAGGCGCTTAATAACTGCATGAAAAATTATGGTGGATTCGACCACAATATACAGACTCTTAGAATTATAACAATTTTAGAAAATAGATATTATGATTTTAATGGTCTTAATCTTTCATTTGAAACATTAGATGGCTTAATTAAACACAATGGACCAGTTACAGATTTATCCAAATTCAACAGAATTTTAGGAAATAATTTTTTCAAAAAAAAAATTAATTTCACTTTAAACTCATCTTTAGAAGCTCAAATTGCTTCAATAGCAGATGATATTGCATACAATAGTCATGATCTCGAAGATGGATTAAAATCTAATTTATTTGATTTAAACTATTTGACAAATATACCAGTGCTTAATGAAATTATATCAAAACATAAAATAAAATTAAAAAGACACTCCATTGACTTAGTTATAAGACAAATTATCAGAGAAATAATAAACGAAATGGTAAGCGATGTTATTAAAACAACCACCAAAAACATAAGTCTCTATAAGATAAAAAATTTAAACGATATTTATCGTACAAAAAAACAACTAGTTACATTCTCTCGAAACATGCAAAAATTTGATAAAGAAATTAAAAGTTTTTTAAGACAAAAAATGTATTTTCATAAAAAAGTAAATTCTAAAACAAATTATGGAAGAAAGATAATAACTGGATTGTTTTTACAAATAAAAAAAAATCCAAAAAAATATATCAATATTAAAAAATACAGTAATTCAAATATAGAACGAATTATTTGTGATTATATTGCTGGTATGACTGATAGATATGCAATAAATCTATATAATCAAATATAATGAATATTTTTGAACACCATTTGTCTGAAATAAGGGAAATAATTTTTTCTGAAAAAGACTCTCTTAAATTAGAAAATATCGACAATTTAAAAGGAGTCAATTTAGAAATACCTCCAGAAAAATTTAACTTTGATTTATCATGTAATATTGCAATGGTTCTTGGAAAAAAAAATAAGATAAATCCAAAAACTTTAGCATTAAAATTAAAAGATATTTTTTTAACTAAAATAAATAATTTTTCAGAAATTGATATCGCTGGACCTGGTTTTTTAAACATTAAACTTTCAAAATCAGCTTTATTAAATAATATAAAAACTATTCTTAGCAATAATGAAGTTTATGGTTCTAACAGAGGTAATAAAATTTATAATATTGAATTTGTCTCTGCTAATCCAACTGGACCAATGCACGTAGGTCATTGTAGAGGAGCTATCTATGGAGATGTTTTGGCAAATTTACTTAAGTTTAATGGAAATAAAGTCATTAAAGAATACTATATTAATGATTACGGTAACCAAATTAGAAATTTTGTGGAGTCTATTCATTACAGAATAATGGAAGTAAAATACAAAAAAGATTTTCCAAAAAAGGAAAATCTGTATCCAGGTCTTTATATTAAAGATATTGCTAATAAAATTATCAATGAAAATGTCAATCTTGACTTGACTGATTTTGACAAAAATTTTGAATTTCTAAAAATAGAGTCTATTAAAACATCAATGGAATTAATAAAAAAAGATTTAAAACTTTTAGGTATTTCACATGATAAATTTTCTTCAGAAACAGAAATAGTTAATAAAGATTTAGTAAAAAAAGCGGTAAACAAACTAAAAGAAAAAAAGTTTGCTGAAGAAGGTTTTCTTAAACCACCAAAAGGTGATGAAAATGAAAACTGGAAAAGGATTAAAAGGTTAATATTTAAGTCAACTTTATTCGGTGATGACACAGATAGAGCTCTTCAAAAAAATGATGGATCATGGACCTACTTTGCTAATGATGTTGCTTATCATATGGACAAAGTAAGTAGAAATTACGATAATTTAATAAATATTCTTGGTGCAGATCATACAGGTTATATTAAAAGAATAACAGCAGCTGTATCAGCAATATCTGAAAATAAAGTAAAACTATATTGTAAAGTATGTCAGTTGGTTAAACTTTTTAAAAATGGTGAACCTTACAAAATGTCAAAAAGATCTGGAGAATTCATCTCAGCTCAAGATCTACTCAAAGAAGTAGAAAAAGATCAAATAAGATTTATGATGCTTAATAGAAGTAATGATGTCGAGTTAGATTTTGATTTTGATAAAGTAAAAGAGAAATCAAAAGATAATCCTGTTTTTTATGTTCAATATGCATACGCAAGAATAAATTCACTTTTTAGATCATTAAACATCAGTTTATCAATAAAAGTTGACATAAAAAAAGAAAATTTTGAATTCAATCAAATTGAAGAAAAAATAATCAGAAAAGTTTTTGAATGGCCCAAGATAATTGAATCTGCTTCGAAACAATTTGATTTACATAAAATCCCATTTTATTTGTATCAACTTTCAACTTTATTTCATTCCTACTGGAGTAAAGGCAATGAAGATAAAAATTATAAATTTATAATTAATAAAAAAATTAATAGGGATGAAATTTTAATAGTAATTAAACTCGTTGCTTTAGTTCTACGAAATGGAATGAGTATTCTTGGCGTTTCGTTACCAAATAAAATGTAATGAGTAAAATTGTTAATACTTTTTTATTAATAGTAATTATAATATTTTTTGTAAGTGCTTTTAGATTCTACTCTTCAAAAAAGAATATAGAAGTTAAAAATTATAATAGAGATAATATTAATTTCATTATTAATTCAAAGATATCAAATTTGCCTATTATAGAAAATGACACTGATAATGTGATTATATTTAATGATGGATTATCAAATATAAACAATAATGATAAACCTAGAAGTTTTTGGAATTTATTAAAATTCAAATGAAAAAAAAAGCAATTATTGTAAGTATTAAAGGTTTAAAATTAAGTAATAAAGAAAAACTATTATTATCGGAAGAAAAACCTTGGGGTTTGATATTATTTAAAAGAAATATTAAAACAGTTAATCAAGTAAAGAAACTAACGCAAAATGTCAGAAAACTTACAAAAGATAGTAAATTTCCAATTTTAATTGATGAAGAGGGCTCAACAGTTACAAGGTTAAAATACATTTTAAATAATAATGTAGACGCTAATTATTTTGGCAATTTATTCAAATTCAATCAAAAACTATCTTTAAACTTATATAAGAATTACCTTAAATCAATTAGTAAAAAATTAAAAGAATTAGGATTAAATATTAACACAATTCCAGTTCTTGATGTCTTAAGAAAAAATACAAATAAAGTGATTGGAAGAAGAAGTTTCTCAGAAAAAAAAAAAATAGTCAAACTATTTGGAGAAATAACAGTTAAAGAACTTCACCTCCAAAAAATTTTAGCTGTAATTAAACATATCCCAGGTCATGGATGTTCAACTTCAGACAGCCATTATATTATGCCCAAAGTCAACATAATTGAAAAAAAATTAAATGATATAGATTTCTATACATTTAAAAGTTCTTCAGCAAAATTAGCAATGACTGCTCACATTCTTTATACAAAAATCGATTCAATAAATGTTTCGACTTTTTCTAGCAAAATTATAAATAAAATTATAAGAAAAAAAATTGGTTTTAAAGGAATTTTAATTTCAGATGATATTTCAATGAAGGCACTTAAATATGATTTAGTTACAAATGCAAAAAAATCCTTAAATGCAGGATGTAATTTAGTTCTTTATTGTGCTGGAAATATCAGAGACAACTATAAATTGATTAAGTCAATCCCATTTATTGATAAATTTACTTCCAAAAAAACTTCAGAAATTTACAAAATTTTAAGGTAAAATTATTAATGGAATCAACTAATCTGAATCAAATATCTATTAATATTCCAAATTATAATGGTCCCTTGGAGGTTCTTTTAGATTTAGCAAAATCACAAAAAGTAGATTTAGCTGAAATTTCTATAACTAAACTTGCAGATCAATTCTTAGAATTTATTAAGAATAGTAAAAATTTAGATTTAGAGTCTGCGTCTGAATATTTACTAATGGCAACTTGGTTAGCTTATTTAAAATCAAAATTACTACTACCTGATGATGATGAAGATGATTTTAAAGCTTTAGAAGTTGCTGAAAAATTAAAACTACAATTAAAGAAACTTGAACTTATACGAATTTTATCTGATCAAATGTTGCAAAAAAAAAGACTGGGCGTTCATATTTTTACCAGAGGAATGAATGGAGGCATAAGATCAATTAATAATCCAGTTTATGATGTTTCATTATATGATCTGCTCAAAAGTTATGCAGGTATTCAAATGCAAAAAACTTTTCAGAATATAAGTATTCCAAAATTACCAGTTTTTACTACCGAAGAGGCAATAAAACAAATTAGTGGCAATCTAGATAAAATTAAAGATTGGAAAAATATAGAAGAATTAATTCCTAAATACTATTTAAAGAATAGTATGAAACGAACGGGTATTGCTGGAATTTTTTCTGCGTGCTTAGAATTAACTAAAGAAGGTATTACTAAAGTATCACAAAATCAAACATTTGATAAAATAATGATTAAAAAAAACTAATATGCCGAATAAAAAAAAAAATAATATTTTAAACTTTCCCTCTACGCCAACCAAATTAGAACGTAAAGTAGAAGCAATTTTGTTTTCAGCTTCAGAACCTTTAGATATTGAAACTATTGAAAAAAGAATTCAAACTAATGAAAATATAAAAAAAATTCTTGAAAATATTAAAGATAATTATAAATCACGTGGAATTAATTTAATTTGTATTAGAAACAAATGGTCTTTTAGAACCGCAGAAGATTTATCAAAAACAATGTCACTTCAAAAATCTACACAAAAAAAATTATCCAAGGCAACAATTGAAACTTTAGCTATAATAGTTTATCACCAACCAGTAACTAGATCAGAAATTGAAGAAATAAGAGGTGTATCTTTTGCAACAAATACTCTTGAAATATTGCTTGAATTGAATTGGGTAAGACCAGCTGGTAGGAAGGATGTTCCTGGTAAACCTATACAATACGCAACTACTGAAAATTTTTTAAATCACTTTAATATTCAAAAATTATCTGATTTACCAACTATTGAGGAACTTGGATCAGCTGGATTAATTGATACTTCAACATTAGATAACTCTATATTTGGAACTGGTAAATTTTTCAAGGAACAGTCTATCAATGAAAAAAAAAATGATATTTATCAAGAAATCGATGAAGCTATTAAGAAAGCTCCCGAGAAAGAAAAATAAACATATTTATTTAAGCTAAATTATCGTATATAATTATCTAATGGGAAATATTGGTTGGACAGGCATAATCATAATAGCAATTCTAGTCGTTATTCTTTTTGGAAAAGGAAAAATTTCTAGTATTATGGGTGATCTTGCAAAAGGTATAAAAAGTTTCAAGAAAGGCATGTCAGATGATGGCTCTTCTGGAAACGATGACCATAATAATAGCTCAGATAACTCAAATTCCGAAAATAAATAACCTTATATGCCCCAAATAGGTTGGTTAGAGATTTTAGCAATTGTTGTAATTGCTATATTAGTTTTAGGCCCAAAAGAATTTCCAATAGCCTTAAAAAAAATCGGCTCATATTTCGGTAAATTAAAAAATACTCTTAGCAATGTTCAAAGAGAAATGAATTCTGTAACTGAAAATATAGATATTGAGAATGAGATAAATAACAAAAAAGAAAATAATAAAAAAAATAATGAGTGATAATAATTCTTTTACTAGTCACTTTGTTGAATTGCGTTCAAGATTAATAAAGTCAATTATCTTTATTTTTATAATATTCGTAATTTCATATACCTTTGCAGAACATATATATTCTTTTCTTGTTAATCCTTATGCAGAAGCTGTAAAAAATGATCTTACTTCTAGAAGATTAATTTTTACTGCATTACATGAAACTTTCATAACTTATTTAAAGGTTGCTTTTTTTGCTGCAATTTTTTTGGGAAGCCCAGTATTACTTATCCAAATTTATAAATTTATTGCTCCAGGTTTATATAAAAATGAAAAAAGAGCTTTATTACCTTATTTAATTTCTACACCAATACTTTTCTTAGTTGGTGGAATGCTAGTTTATTATCTGGTTATGCCTTTAGCTATTAAATTTTTTTTATCTTTTGAGACTATGGGTTCTAACACGAGTTTACCAATTCAATTAGAGGCTAAAGTAAATGAATATTTATCATTAATAATGAGATTAATTTTTGCGTTTGGTATAAGTTTTCAATTGCCAATTTTTCTTAATTTATTAGCAAGAATAGGGGTGGTTAATTCAGAATACCTAAAAAAAACTAGAAGATATGTAATTGTAATTATTTTTACATTGGCAGCCATCCTAACACCACCAGATCCAATCACTCAAGTAGGTCTAGCAATACCTCTACTATTGCTTTATGAATTATCTATAATAACTGTTCGATTTACTGAAAAAAAAAATAAAAAAAAAGATTTAGAGAATGCATAATTTAAAAGAATTAAGAAAAAATTTAGACAAACTAAAAAAAAAATTTGAGGATCGAAATACAGATTTTGATATAAATGATTTTAACAAAAAAGATCATTTAAATAGAAATTTAATAGGCAAAAAAGAAAAATTAGAACAAGAAAAAAAAAGTTTATCAAAATCAAAAAACAAATCAAATTTTGAAAAATCAAAAAAAATTTCTCATGAAATTTCAGATTTAGAAAAAAAACAAATAAAAAGTCAAAGTGAGCTAGATAAGATTATTTTTTCACTTCCTAACTTGGCTCACGATGATGTCCCTGTTGGGAAAGATGAAAAATCTAATAAATTAATTAAAAAAGAGGGAAAAATTAAAACATTTTCGTTTGATGTAAAATCACATATTGAACTAGGAGAGAAAGACCGAAACATTGACTTTGAAACTTCAACTAAATTATCTGGTTCAAGATTTGTCTTACTTAAAGATAAATATGCGATGCTTGAGAGAGCACTAATAAATTTTATGTTAGATACACATGTAAATAATTTTAAATATACAGAGATTTCTACTCCTTTAATCGTGAATGAAGATGTGATGTTTGGAACAGGACAACTTCCAAAATTTGAGGAAGATCAATTTGAAATAAAATTTGATATTTCTGATCAAAGAAAATTTTTAATACCAACAGCCGAAGTAGTTTTAACCAATATAGTAAGAAAATCCGTAATTGAGAAAAATTTGCTACCTATAAGGTTTGTTGCTTCAACACCGTGTTTTAGAAAAGAGGCAGGTAGTTATGGAAAAGACACTAAAGGCATGATTAGACAACATCAATTTTATAAAGTTGAGCTCGTAAGTGTAGTTGAACCACATAAATGTTTGGATGAATTAAATCGAATGTTAAATTGTGCAGAAAGTATACTTAAAAAATTAGAAATACCTTATCAAGTTATTTTGCTTTGCTCAGGAGATATGGGATTTAGTGCAGAAAAGACTTATGATATTGAAGCATGGATTCCATCTGAAAATAAATACAGAGAAATATCAAGCTGCTCTTCCTGTGGTACCTTTCAAGCTAGAAGAATGAGCGCTAAATATAAATCAGACAGTGGTAATGAATTTGTCGGAACCCTTAATGGATCTGGTGTAGCTGTTGGAAGATTGATGATTGCTTTATTGGAAAACAATCAAAACGAGGATGGTTCAATTAATATCCCTAATGTATTAAAAAAATACATGAATAATCTAGAAAAAATTTAATTATAATTTACTTGTTTATCTAAAGTTTTTAATATAATTGTTTTTCAATGAGTGGACAAGGAATAGCGCAGTTTATACCATTAATATTAATTTTTATAATATTTTACTTTTTTTTGATACGACCTCAGCAAAAAAGAGTTAAAGATCATAAAGCAATGGTGGAGTCATTGAAAAGAGGAGATGAGGTTATAACATCAGGTGGAATTATAGGCATTGTCGATCGAGTTATGGAAGATGACCGAATTGAAGTTACCATTGGTGAAAATACAAAAGTTCAAATCATTCGATCTACAATCACAAGTTTACTTAAAAAAGAAGAAGTTAAAAAATAATTCTTTTTCGTGTTAAATTTTTCTAAAATAAACGTATTAACCATTTACTTTTTATTTATATTTTTTGCTATATTCTCTTTCTTAAATTTTCAAAATGATAATAATCAATTAATAAAAAAGAAGATAAATTTAGGTCTAGATCTACAAGGTGGATCTTATCTATTACTAGAAATTAATTCAGACAGTTTAGTTAGAGAAAAAATTCAATCTAAAGTCATACCTATAAAGAAATTACTTAAAGATAATGGAATAAACTATAATAATTTCAAAATTAACGAGAACAATTTATCTCTGTCGATAGATAACATTGAAAAATTTGACTTATTATTTAACTCTAGAAAAGAAAACCTTATAAATCCTTATATTATTAATTATAGATCTCATGAATTAAAATATAAAAAAGTAAACAATAAACAAATTGAAATATTTTTTTCAAAATTTGGATTACTAACCATTAACAATTCAGCTCTTAAACAATCTATAGAAATAGTTAGACGTAGAATAGACGATGTAGGCACGAAAGAACCAACAATACTTCAAAGAGGTGAAAAAAGAATACTTGTAGAGTTGCCAGGATTAAAAGATCCTGAAAGAATAAAAGCCCTTTTAGGTAAAACGGCTCAGCTAAATTTTAGACTTGTATCAGATAATAATGAATTTGGAACAGATGAGTTAATTTCCGAAAATGGAGAAAAACTTAATATCAGCAAAAGAATAATTATGAGTGGTGAAAACCTAATTGATGCACAACCCAGTATTCAAAACCAAAATAATGAGCCAACAGTATCTTTTACATTAGATAGATTAGGAGCTCAAAAATTTGGAAGAGCGACTACTGATAATGTTGGAAAAAGATTAGCTATAGTTTTAGATGGTGAAATAGTTAGCGCTCCAAATATTAATGAACCTATTACATCTGGTAATGGAATGATTTCAGGAAACTTCACATTTCAAGAAGCTACGGACTTAGCTTTGTTACTTAGATCTGGAGCACTTCCTACGCCATTAATTGTTGTAGAGGAAAGAACAGTGGGACCAGATTTAGGAGAAGACTCAATTAAATCTGGAATAATATCTTTAATTGTTGGCTTTATTTTAGTTATCTTATTTATGTTGTATAAATACAAAATTTTTGGACTTATTGCTAATACAGCTCTAATAGCAAATTTATTAATGCTAATGGGTGTACTCACAATTTTAGAGGCAACTCTTACATTACCTGGTATTGCTGGCATTATTTTAACTGTTGGTATGGCTGTAGATGCTAATGTTCTAATCTTTGAGAGAATTAGAGAGGAACTGAAAACAGAAAAATCAATAATTCATGCATTTGACTCAGGTTATACTAGAGCAAAAATTACAGTTTTAGACGCCAATATAACTACTTTAATTGCTGCAATT
>VMHT01202128.1_pt1 | contig 12608 bp, 10 predicted proteins | sample 4693611 | NCBI WGS metagenome assembly VMHT01 (sample SAMN12280063, study PRJNA550983) | marine metagenome | isolation source: seawater sampled from same location over 5 years 0.02-0.2 micron viral filtrate | place: USA: collected off the coast of southern California halfway between the port... ... | reverse complement strand
GGTGAAGGTGTTAAGGCTCTTATGCGTACAGAGTTTGGACAGGAGAAGCGTAAGGATAACCGCAAGCTACGCCTGTCTAACATTGGACGCACTGATCGCTACCTTTGGAATCACTTTAATGGAACTGAGGGTGAGGACATTCTGCCCCATACGTATGTAAAGTTTATGTACGGTCACTTGATTGAGGAGATGTTGTTATTCCTTACTCGTATGGCAGGACACTCAGTTACCGATGAGCAGAAGGTGTGTAAGGTAAACGACATTGTAGGTCACATGGACTGTAAGATTGACGGTGTTGTTACTGATGTTAAGTCTGCCAGTAGCTATGGGTTTAAGAAGTTCAAGGATGCTACTTTAGTTAATGATGATTCTTTTGGTTACATAGATCAGATCAAAGCTTATGCTAAGTCTGAAGGAGAACGTCAAGTAGGTTGGCTAACGATGGATAAAGCCAATGGGCATTTAACTTATCTTAAGTATGACTTAGATAACACTGACAACGATAAGCTTAAGGAAGACATTGGGGATCGTGTTGATCACATCAAAGCTTTAGTTTTAGGTAATGAGCCAGAGGAGTATTGTCACAAGCCAGTACCTGATGGTAAGTCAGGCAACATGAAGTTAGCTGTAGGTTGCTCCTACTGTCAGTTTAAAAAACATTGCTACCCAGACTTAAGAGTATTTAACTATTCCTACGCTCCTAAGTTTCTCTGTAAGGTAGTTAAGGAACCTAACGTACAGGAGATCATGCTAGATGAAGAAGGTTTTTAGATCGGGACTTGAGTCTGCTCTTTATGATCAACTTAATAAAGAGTTTAAGTATGAGCCGTACAAGCTACCTTACATCATACGTAAGAATTATCTTCCAGACTTTGTACATGAAAGCAAGAAGATATTGATTGAGGCTAAGGGTTACTTTAGAGTAGGGGACACACAGAAGTACACATCCATAAGAGATTCTATCGGAGATTGGGAGTTAGTATTTGTGTTGTCAGACCCTAACAAAAAAGTAAGGAAGGGTAACAAGATAACTATGGGGCAGTGGTGTGATAAAGAAGGTTTTGCTCACTTCACTGTGAAGACAACTAAAGAGTTACTGAAGTATGTGAGGAATAAAAATGTCACTAACACTTGAGGAATTAAAGGAAGAAGTAATCAGGGAGTATGATGTTGTTCTATTGTGTGAAGTGTTGGACATAACCCCTGAAGATATTTTAGATGCTTTTGAAGATCGTTTAATTATTAATAGAGATAAATTCACAGAGGATGATGATTATGAGACTGAATGACGCGACACCTGCTGATTGGGACAGAGTGGCTAGGGAAATACCTGCGATAGACCCTAATGATAGTGTGACATTAAAGCCTTATACTGACATGGCAATGGAGGAGGCTCACGATATAATCAACAAACCAAAGCACTATAACACTGGCAACATTGAATGTATTGAAGCCATTGAAGAGTCCATGTCCTCAGTAGCATTCAAGGGCTATCTCAAGGGTAACTGTATGAAATACCTTTGGCGCTACGACTATAAGGGCAAGCAGGTAGAGGACTTAAATAAAGCTAAGTGGTACTTAAACAAACTAACCATCATGGTTTCTAAGGAGAATAATTAATGGAACAGTATCAGTCTTTTATACACAAGTCTCGCTATGCTCGTTGGCTGTCCGATGAAAACCGTAGAGAGACTTGGGAGGAAACAGTACAGCGTTATGTGGACTTCTGGGTAGGTCGTAAGCAGATAGACAAGAGAACAGCCACTAGGCTTTATGATGCTATCCACGCTTTGGAAGTTATGCCCAGTATGCGATGCTTAATGACCGCAGGTACAGCCTTAGAGAAGGACAATGTAGCAGGGTTTAACTGTAGTTATCTGCACATAGACTCACCTCGTAGCTTTGATGAGTTGATGTATGTCCTTATGTGTGGCACTGGTGTAGGCTTTAGTGTTGAACGTAACTTCATCAACAAACTACCTGTGGTTGCTGAGTCCTTTCACCCTACTGACACAACCATTGTTGTAGCTGATAGTAAGATAGGTTGGGCATCTGCATTCCGTGAGTTGATAGCGATGTTGTACGCAGGGAAGATACCTAAGTGGGACACAACTAAGGTACGTCCATCGGGCGCACGTTTGAAAACCTTTGGTGGACGAGCGTCAGGCGCTGAACCCCTTGAGGATTTATTTCACTTCTGCGTAGGTGTGTTCTCTAAGGCTCAAGGACGTAAGCTGACATCCATTGAGTGCCATGACATCTGCTGTAAGATAGCTGACATTGTAGTAGTCGGGGGTGTGCGTAGGTCTGCTTTGATTAGCCTGTCTAACCTGTCCGACCCACGTATGGCTAAGGCTAAGTCAGGGGATTGGTGGAGACACGAAGGGCATCGTAGGTTAGCTAACAATAGCGTAGCGTACACAGAGAAGCCTGACTTTGAGTCCTACTTATCTGAGATGCAGACCATGTATGAATCCAAGGCAGGTGAGCGAGGTATCTTTAGTAGAGTTGCGGCACAGAAGATAGCCGCTAGGAATGGACGTAGAGACCCTGAGCAGGACTTTGGTACTAACCCATGCAGTGAGATCATATTACGTAGTAATCAGTTCTGTAATCTATCTGAGGTGGTTGTACGTGCTGATGATACAGTGGAAAGCCTTAAGAAGAAAGTTGAAATAGCTACGATCATTGGCACACTACAGTCTACCTTGACGGACTTCAGATACCTGAGAAACATTTGGAAAAAGAATACTGAGGAAGAGGCTTTGTTAGGTGTCAGCTTAACAGGCATCATGGACAACAAGCTGTTGAACCAACAAACGGAGACCATTGCAGATGATTTGGGAATACTTAGAAGAGTTGCTGTTGACACGAATAAAAAGTGGGCTGAAAAGCTTGGCGTTAATCACTCTACAGCTATTACTTGTGTTAAACCAAGCGGTACTGTATCTCAGCTTGTTGATTCTGCCTCTGGTATTCACCCTCGTTTCTCTCCTAACTATATCAGAAGAGTACGTTCGGATAAAAAAGACCCACTTGCAATCTTTATGGAAGCGGCAGGTTTCCCAGTAGAACAAGATATAATGTCTAAGGAATCGGTGGTATTTAGTTTCCCTGTGAAATCCCCTGAAGGTTCTGTAACTGTCAACCAAGTAGGTGCAATGGAACAGTTAAAACTTTGGAAGGTTTATCAAGATCACTGGTGTGAGCATAAGCCAAGTATCACTGTTTATTATACAGATGATGAGTTCCTTGAAGTTGCTCAGTGGATTTGGGAAAACTTTGATACCGTTAGTGGTATTAGTTTGTTGCCAGTAACTGATCATGTGTATCAGCAAGCCCCTTATGAGGACATTAGCACTGAGAAGTATGATGAGTTAGTAGCACTAATGCCAGTTGGTATTGATTGGTCAAACTTAGAATACTTTGAGAAGGAAGACAACACTACAGGTTCTCAAGAGTTAGCGTGTACTGGAGGAGCGTGTGAGATAGTGTAGAGTTATAACAAGTTATAAAACTAAAGCCCTTTAGGTTTCCCTAGAGGGCTTTTTTTATTCTTCTCTGGTAAGCATTCCAACACCTGCTCTAGGAAAAGATTTAATGACATCAACAGCTTGCATACCTGTCATAGGTATTTCTTGTTTTAACCCTCTCTGAGCCGATTGTTGAAGTCCTGTCTGACCTGCTAAAAACTTTTGGGCAGAGGGACTAGCTAAACCTTTAGCAGTTGCTACAGTCCCTATAATACCACTCATACCTGCTCCTGCTCCTGCCAACCCTCCTCCTGTAGCTAAACCAGTAGCCCCTGTAAAAGACCCTATAATACCTGAAGCCGCCATTTGATGAAACCACGTAGGAGTTTCTGGTGTTCTTAAACGAGATATGTCGTCTAACTCTTTCTTACTAGACTCAATAACATCAGTTAGCTCGTCTTTTCTCTTAAAGTTTCTTGCTATTCTTTCAGCAAATTCTGGATTATTACGTAAATTTCTTTCAAGACTAGCTGTTTGTTTTAATATAGCAGATTTCTCAGCGATTGCTTTGTTTCTAACTCTTTTTATTTCGTTTGCTCTTCTAACTGCTAACTTTTTAGAAAGAGCATTAGCACTAGTTACAACAGCTTCTTCTTGCTTTGCAGTTAAAGCGGCTATCTGCTCCGCTTCTGCTCTTAGCGGCCCTTCTCCTCTTCTGGCTTGTCTTGGAGAGTTGCTTTTAATTGATGTTATCCACTCATCAGGAGTAAATCTACCTTGTCTCCCTGCTTTTGTAGAAGCTTTAGTTACTGCGTTTCTAAGAACAGATTGTGATGCCCAACCAGATAAATCAGCTTCAAAGGAAGCCAACCTCTTACCACTTAATTGCTTTTTCATGTTCTCATCTATAACATTTTGTATCTCTCTATAGAGACCTTTCATTAAAACAGCTTGCCCACCTTCGTCAGACATTTTAGAAGCCGCCATACCAAAAGAGTTTCTAATTGCTGATAAATCTTCTCCTTTAACTCTACCTGTCTTAGGATTTCTTTTTGCAGATAAAGTTGATAAACCGTCTTCAAGCAAAGAGCGAACACTAGACTTTCCTGCTAATAAAGAAAGCGTAGTGTCCTCTGCTACTCTTTTTTCTATTTGAATAAGCAACTCTTGTGGCTTCATCCTAAAGGAAATATCTTTAATAGACCTGAAGCCTTCTTTTTGCCAGAGTTTTTCAAGGCGATGCATAGCTACGTTAGGAGTAGGAGACTCTAACACGTTTGAAACGTCTAACTTCTTAATCCCAACAGGTAGAGAGCTTTCAAAAGCCGCTAAACGTAACATATCATTGTTATTTTCTACGTTTCTTTTTAACTGCTCTGTTTTACGAGAAATAATATCTCCTTCTTTACCTAAGAATTTATCATACCTGCCATCAATAACTTCTTTAGATATTTCTTCTTGTGTTTTTACATCTGCTATTTTTATCTTACCTGTTTCTTTAATATCAGCCACTGCTCTATTTAACTGAGCAGACGCTTCAGCGCCTTCAGCTTTAGAAGCCCTAATAAAGTTTTTAAGTTCTTTCTTTCTTTCGGCTTGTTTTAAAGCTAAAGGAGCAACTATAACTTCCTCTTGTCCTCGTATAATTCCTTTACCACCAAAACTAGGGCCAACAACATCTCTGTAAAAAGACTGCAACAATGCTTCAGAAGGCTTATCTTTTTGAGCGGCTAACGTGATTGGAGTAAAAACACCATCTGTTTCTAAAGGAGAGGCCACTTTACGTTTTAACAGCCAACCACCTGATCCTATGATGCCTCCACCTATTGCTCCAAAACCTGCACCCTCAACAAATTTTGAAGGTATTTTTTCAACGCTTTCTGCGCTTCCTGCTCCATAGATACCACCTTCTGCCGCCCCTCTTGCCACTAACGATCCAAGAGTTGAAGCAGTTTTTATTTTAGCCACTGGACTAACAACAGCACCTGCTATTTCAGCACCTGTACTAACAACAGGTTGTCTTTTTTTAAAATTTTCAGCTACTTCATCATATTCAGCCCTGTTTCTGTCGTATGCTTGTTGATATGTTTCGTCACCAAAAGCACTTTCAGCAAGAGCAGTTATACCTACTCTATACTCATCATACCAACCAAGGGAAACACCTTGCATAAAAGCCATAGCAGTAGAAAAGTTATCAGTTTCTAACCATTCTCCGCTTTCTATTTGAACTTCTTGTTCTGTCTTGTCTGCGTCTTTTATATACTTAGCAAATCGGTTGTTATCATCAAGAGGTTTTACGTCTTGATCGACAGGGGTTTTATATTTATCAAAACGATTAACCATTATTAAAAACCTCTGTCAAGTTCATCAAGAATTTTGTTTGATCTTTTTAACCTTTCACGCATATCTAAATAATCTACGTTAAAAGCCGCATTAAATTCCTTTATAGTTTCATCAGACATATTTGATTCTAGTTCCGCTATGGCTCCTGAAGGAAACCCTGCAAAACTTTCTTCTAGTCTTTCTTTTTCTGAATATGAACTAAAACCCCTAGCGTCTCCATAAAGATCATACCAAGAATTCTCTAACATAGCGTCTTGTTTAGTTATTCTAGCTAGTTTAGCTATTCCTCTGGCATAACTGATAATTGCTTCGGGAGAAGCGTTAGCAGGAAGTTCACCTTTCATCACTAATGCAACATCTTTATCAGAAGCAGGGCCAACAGGTAAGTTTTTAACACCTCTTCCAACTCTAAGTCTGTCTGCGGCTAAATACATCTCAGTTATTTTATCCTGCCTACCAAGTATCTCTTTTAAACCTTCTTCTATACTTTTATAAAAACCACTATTTACTTTATTTAACATTCCTTCATAAGAGTCAGCTAAATCAGTTGCCATTGTTTCTGTTGCTCTTTCTGTTGTTATTAAGTCACGATTACTCATTGTTCTTCTTTTGTCAGCGTCAGACATTTCTCCATCTTCTGCTTTAGCAACTGGCGATCTTTGTAACACGATTTTAGGGTCTTGTGCGTCTCTCCAAACAAGTTCATTTTCATTTGTTTCAGGATTATATTCTTTTTGCGGTGTACCTGCTTTTGATGATGTTGGCCCTTTTATAAATTTTCCTGTACTAGGTATGTACACACTATTGCCTACCACTGCATAGTCTTTAGCTTCCTTAGCTTCCTTAATAAAGTTTTTCATGTTTGCAGGAGTAATTAAACCTTGTAAGGCTAATGCACCATAACCTTTATTAGGGTAGGTTCTATCTAAGTATTCTGCAAACTTCTCACGACTTGTGTTCTTCGCATCTATCCCTGATTGTTTTTCATCCCTTTGTCTCTTCTGTTGAGCAAAGGCCGCCACTAACTTAGGTGCTTGAGCAGGATTAATTGAATTGACAAGCTGAAGTATCTTAGGTTGGTCGTTTGGATCGTTTATGTCCAAGTTTGCCATCATAGCCTGTGCTTTCTCAGCAGTAGTCCTAGTGTCTGAGCCTGTTAATGCTCCCATGCCTCTACGCATAGTCCTAGCGGCATCAGCACCGTGTTGCAACATACGCTGTTCATAAGTAGACGGAATAGCCGCTTGTGCCTGTGGTTGTAATAGCTGAGAAGTCAGCATACCTTGTAAATCTGTTGGGTTAGCCATTGTTCTTATCCTTTATGTTTTATTAGGGTCGTTAGGAAAGCTATCAAACATATTGATTGTGCCGTCACCATCATCATCATCCATAGGGCCACCAGTAGGAGAACCAGATAAACCCCCTAGAATAGAGCCTAAATTATTAATCCCACCGCTAAGACCTGACTGACTGCTAGAGGTTGACCCACCCCCTAATCCAAACGCATCTAAAATACTTCCTACTACACCACCACCAAAGCTTCCAGTTGTTGGGTTTTGTGCGCCTAACACGCTTTGTAATGAAGCGGCTAACTGCTGTTGTCTCAGTTCATTAGCTAACTGACTTCCCTGCATTAAGGACTCAACACCTGCCGTACCAAGCTGTGCCTGTAGGTCAGCACCTTGTAGTCTTCCTGCGCTTGCAAGCTGTGCAGGGACTTGGCTTAGTCTCAGCATCTCAAGGGCTTGGTTTTGTGGCATATATCCTGCCTGTAGCATACCTGTGCCTAAACCTAAGTTTCCTTGCTGTAGTGCTTGCTGTATCTGTGCACTGGACATATCGGAACGCTGTAAGTTCATCAGGTCTTCTAGTTGCTGTCTACCCATTGTGTTGCTTGCTTCTGTCCCTGCAAGACCTAAGTTAGCTAAGGCAGTACCTCGCCCAATACCTGCTGTCTCAAGATCAGACGCTATACCTGCAAGCTGTCCTGCTGTTGTACCTGCGGTAGTAGCACGAGACAGTCCTTCACTACGTAACTGTGATTCAATCTGCTCTGCACTCAGTCCTAGCTGAGACAACTGTGTTGCCCTTGCTTGTGAGGCTGAGTCAAGATCAGACCTAATTCCTGCCATCTGTCCTGCCGCTTGCGTTGTTTGCAAGCCTCTGGACAATCCTTCGCTTTCTAACTGAGACTGTACCTGATCAGCACTTAAACCTAACTGAGTTAGCTGTGTTGCTCTTGCTTGTGCAGAGGACTGTAGATCAGAAAGCATACCTGCTGTTTGACCAGTGGTTTGTGTAGCTTGTAATCCTCTACTTAAACCTTCACTCTCTAGCTGAGATTGTATTTGATCAGCACTTAAACCTAACTGCGTCAACTGAGATGCTCGTGACTGTGCCGCAGATTGTAAGTCAGAGGAAGTACCTGCTAGTCCTGTAGTAAGCCCTGTTAGAGACTGAGCAGTCGCTAGTCCTTGCTGTTGTTCTGCCATAGCTTGCTGTCTAGCTGACAACCCTGCACGAGCCATTGCTTCCTGACGAGCAGTTTCCATAGCTAACAGTTCTGGGGAAGCACCACCGTATGCATCGGAGGAAACACCAGTACGTCCTTGAGCCAACATACGCTCCTCTAAAGCTAAACGCTGACGTTGTTCTTCAGGAGTCTGTGTTGCTCTAATAGACTCATATATGTCAGCCTGTCTTTGTTCAGGTGTAGAAAGAAGCCCTTGACCTGCTTGACCTGCTAGTCCTGCGTACTGTGAACGTAAAGCCTCTATGTCTGTAGGGGCTGACCTGTCCTGTAAACCTTGCATGCCTAGTCCGTATACTTGACTAGCTACTTGAGAAGGTAAAGTAGACGCGGTTTGAGAAAGTAAATCACTTGCCCTAGTACCTACTTGTTGTTGTAAACCCGACAACGTAGGATCAGGGGCAATATTTTGTAAGCCCTGACTACCTAAACCATAGGCTTGTCTTGATACATCTGTAGGAGCAGTAGTTATAGGCTGTTGTAACCTGCTTCCTGCCTGTGAGGTAAGTAAACCCTGTAAGTTACCAAAACCTTCCTGTCCTTGACCAGACCGTCCTAATCCTTGACTACCTAAGCGAAGTGCTTGTTGTCCTAATGCACCAATACCTGCATCAGGTTGCTGACCTAAGTAACTACCAACTTGTCCTGCAAATTGACCACGTAGTTGATTAATGTCAGAGGGCTGTCCTGCTCTACCTAATTGTCCCTGTGCGCCTGAGATACCTGCTTGAGTTAAACCTTCCAAACCAGTGGGTTGACCGTACTGTCCCATTGCTTGACCAAACAGACCGCCCATTGCTCCACGCTGTGCGGCTATGGAAGGATCATAAGAACCTGCTTGACCAAAGAATTGACCTGCCTGTCCCAATGCTTGATTCTGTAATGCTTGTTGTTGTGGGCTAAGGTTTACGTTGTAACCGCCCGTTGGATCAGTCTGTACTTGAGCAAGGTTACTTGTGACCGTGTAGGGTTTGAACTGAGAACCTTCAGCCGCACGTTGGCCTATTTGTTCAGCTAAATTAAAACCTGCTTCACCAGTACCATAAGCCGCCTCTATCCCTTCCTTACCTCTATAATATCCTCCTAATGTCCCTAAAAAGTCCTGAAGAGAACCTCCAGTAAATAAACCACCTAATCCTGCTAAGGCCATTCCTGTGTCTAAGCCACCAGTGCTAGAAGACATACCTGAGTAGTCCAAAGGAGCATAAGGACTAGTACCACCAGTACCAGTGTTACCACCAGTTAGCACAGGATCGTTAGCTATGCCTGTTGGTGGTACGTCTTGTCCTGTTTGTCCTAAGTTAGGATCAGAGAAAAGGCTAGTGTTAACTTTAAAATCATTTATGTCCATTCCATTAGTTACCTGATTACTTGGCATCTTACCTAATGTTCTACCAAATTTAGACTGAAACTCTTCAGGACTAAAGTACGTATTAGCCGCATTCCCTGTAAGACCAAATGCAGAGGAGTCTTGCATATACTGGTTTGTGTTTGGGTCATAACTAAACGTAGGAAAAATAGAACTACCATCAGAACCAACCTGAGCATTCTTCTGTGCCATTTGATTCATAAAGTTTACGTTTTTTGTAAACATTGACATTAGTAGGATCCTCCAGAAATAGTATCAGCAGTTATCGTGCCTGTGACATTTAAAGTAGTAGCTGTAACAGTTCCTGTAAACGTAGGACTAGCTGTGTTTGCTTTTGTTGCACTGGCTGTAGCAATGTTATTAAATTCAGAATCTATTTCTGTACCTTTAACAATTTTATTTGGGTCTCCTGAACTTAGAGAGTCCTTAGTTGCAAAGTTAGTTGTCTTTGTATAATTAGACATTAGATAAGTCTCCCTAGTAAAGCGTGTATGTCAATTTTTTGAATAGAAAAAGCAGAAGCATTTATCTCAGCTTCAATGCCAATAGTTACAACCTCTCCGTTACCACTTGTATTTACCTTTGGAGTGTTTACAACTATAGAGGCTGAGTATTCACCAGTTGTATTGTATTCCGAAACCCCATATTCAGCAAGGGAGGACGAACCAAAAACAAAAGCTTGTTTAGTGTAACTTGAAGTATAGTCATAGCCCCAGTTAAGAGTCGTAGGTGTATTCTGTCCACCTACAATAGTTAAGTTAAACTTCTTTAAAAACTTAAGGTTTGATGTATTACCAAAATCCATTGCATTGCTGAAGTACCTAAGCTGATACTTAGTAGCACCGTCTAAATAAGAAGCATACTTAACAATCCCTGAGTCTATGCCCATATAAAGTTCACCTGTCTCCTGTACGGAAAAAGACAAAGGATATAAAGCAGACCAAGTAGTTGCTCTGTTAGAACCGTCCTGTAAAGTAGTTCGCATATCAAAACAATAAACTATGTTACTGTTTGGAAAAGTAAGTAAATAAAAAGAATCTTCAGGGGAATATACAGATTTAATAGCGTATGTCTGTAAAGGTATTAAAGCCAGTAAATCACTTCTTACATTCTTACTAATGTCTCTCATAGGTAGAGACTTTTCTTGTATTGTTCTACCAAAACTACGTACACCTGAATCAGATAGGAATATAATGTCCGTACCTGTCTGCTGTACAGAGTCACGAGCAATACAACCAATGCCCTCTATGGTGTCTGTAAGGGTCATAGAAGCAGGAGAGGAAGCCCCTGAGTACACAAGTATAGACTTCTTACCAAAGATGATTAGGAAGCCATTGTGAGCCGCTAGTGCAACTATCTCATCAAAACCACTAGGCCATACAGTAGTAATGTCTATTGACCCTGAAGAACCTCCTGTCCATGCGTGTCCTGTTAATAGATCAGACCAGTAAACAGTGTGCTTATTACCTGTAACATCCGCTACCCAGAGTCTACCGTATGCAGACAGGACTTCATTACCATAAGGAGGTGTTCCTGTGGCGTGTGAGTGGCTTGAGAACTTCTCAAGAACTCCTGACCCACTTTCATCAGTATAGATTAAGGGTTCATGTCCTCTTTGGAATAAATAAGCATGGTCAGCTAATGACACAATCTTCCAATTATTTCCTGAAGGAGAATAACTAGAAGGTGTTATGTCCGTTAAAGTTGTAGTCCCTGAGAATATTTTATTGTTACCTGCGGATAGTACAACCTTATCACCTGAAGTATCAATATACTCATATATAGTCTCTATGCCACGACTTGAGCCTAGAACGGATGAACCATTAGAACTAACAGCAGTCCAACCTTTCCTTGCACCTACTCTACCTAGCTTGTCTATTACACAGTTGTCCGCAATGGAAGCATAGGAAGGATCAATGCCAACAGGAGAATCCTGAGTATTTATACCCAAGAAAGCAGGTGCGGCTATAGTAAGGTTTTGTAGTTGTTGAGCCATTTAAGAATACCAGATGTTTTCTTCAGGATGTTGAGATGCATCTATAGCTATAGCATCCGCTAACGTATTGTCTGCTAAAGCAAACAACTCAGCCGCACTTGTTCCTCCTGTCTCTCCTCGCTCTCTTGCTCCCAATGCTGTAGCTAGTTGTATTACAGGAGAGGAAGGAACACCCAGTCTTTCTGTGTCCGTTGTGAAGTCCTCTGTACGCAACACTACGTTGAACCTTAACTGATAAACACCATCAGGCTTAGGGTAGACATCTACACCATTATCACCATTTGCATCTACACCATTAAAGCTATAGAACTGGGGTGAGCCTAAAGGTGGAGTCTCTATTAAGAAAGCATTGTCCATCCAACGAGAACCACGGTACTGCATAAAGAAATCAGAGGTGTCGTTAATGACATCCAACACTTTCATTCTGTTTTGTGAACCAGTTAGGATATAGTTAAAACTAGTAGTGTCTGTAGAGACTGTCAATGTAGTACGTAAAGCTGTCCAATCGTAGGAATCTTCCACTGTACGTTTTGCATCATTGACAAACTCTCCTATAAGTTTTGAATAGCTATTCTGTGAGACTGAAGATACTTCGTCCTCTCGTAGTCTCCGCAGTACACTATTAACAAGCTGTAAGTAAGTCATTATTATTCCTATGCGATTGTTGACTGAAACATGGATTCAAAAGGGTCGCGGTATTCTACTTCCTCAAACTCTGGTAAATCTACGCCCACTTGTGTTTTAAATTTAAAGAGATCATCAGAGCCAGTTTCTGCACCTGCGGCTAACAAAGCACCGCCCCCTGCTCCTCCTAATGCGCCAGACCCACCTAATGATATGTTCTTGAGTATTCCTTCAAGTAAGTCTTTTAATGGTTGTAGAATGTAATCATCTTTC
>VMHT01145284.1_pt1 | contig 12610 bp, 8 predicted proteins | sample 4693611 | NCBI WGS metagenome assembly VMHT01 (sample SAMN12280063, study PRJNA550983) | marine metagenome | isolation source: seawater sampled from same location over 5 years 0.02-0.2 micron viral filtrate | place: USA: collected off the coast of southern California halfway between the port... ... | reverse complement strand
GAGTCAGCGCCGTTGACGGTCCCGTTGTACACGTGGTAGAGGAGGATGTTGCGAAGCGTCTCTTTTCCTTCGGGGGTGTTGAGTGTTGCGAGATCGATGCCTGCTGCAGCAAAGGCCTCATCGGTCGGTGCAAAGACGGTGAAGGACCCCTCGCCGCCAAGCGTTTCGGCCAGATCGGCTTGCACCAGCGCTGCGAGCAGCGAGGTGTGGACACCCGTGCATCCAGCCGTTTCCGGGATGTTGTTCGGGGTGTTGCTGGGTGTAAGCACGGTGTCAATGACGTGGATGATGCCGTTGCTGGTCATCACGTCCGCAGCGGTCACGGTGGCGTCGTTGACCATGACGGTGTCCGACACGCTGAACGACAAGGGTTGACCGTTGACGGCCGTTGCCGTCATGCAGTTGCTGACCTCGGCTGCAGGAACCGAGCCGGCCACGACGTGATAGAGCAGGATGTCAACCAGATCCGCCTTCCCTCCGGGCGTGTCGTACTCCGCAAGATCAATGCCCGCTTCGGCAAAGGCCTGGTCGGTTGGGGCGAACACCGTGTAGGGACCTTCGCCCTGAAGCGTTTCAACCAATTCGGCTTGGACCAAAGCGGCAACCAGCGACGTGTGGCTGCCCGTGCATTGAGCCGTGCGGGGAAGATCGTTGGGCGTGTCGGTCGGGGTGAGAACGGTGTCGATGACGTGGATGATGCCGTTGCTGGTCATGACGTCGGTGGCGGTGACGGTGGCGCCGTTGACCCTCACGTCGGCCCCAACGGCGAACGACAGTGCGTGGCCGCTCACGGTTTGAGCGTTCATGCAGTCCGAAACATCGGCCGCGGGGACAGCTCCTGAAACAACGTGAGCGAGAAGGATTTCGGACAACGCAACGACACCGTCAGGGGTGTCCATGGATGCAAGGTCGATCTCCGCATCGGCGAAGGCTTGGTCGGTTGGAGCAAAGATGGTGAAGGGGCCGTCGCCCTGCAGCGTGCTCAGGAGGTCGGCTTGGACAACGGCGGCCACAAGGGTGTTGTGAGCGCCCGTGCACGCCGCTGTGCTGGGAATGTCCCTCGGCGTGTCGGTGGGCGTGAGCACCTCGTCGATGACGTGGATGATGCCGTTGCTCGTTGGTACGTCGGTTGCGGTGATGGTTGCACCGTTGATGGTGACGTTGGTTCCAACGCTGAACGCCAGCGGATGACCGTTGACGGCCGATGCCGTCATGCAGTCGGTGACGTTGGCTGCGGGAACCGACCCGGCAACGACGTGGTAGAGCAGAATGTCGGAGAGGGTTTCCTTTCCTTCCGGGGTGTCGAGGGCAGCGAGGTCAATACCGGCGTTGGCAAAGGCCTCATCCGTCGGTGCGAACACGGTAAAGGGTCCTGGGCCCTGGAGGGTTTCGAGCAACCCAGCCTGCACCACGCTCGCAACCAGTGAGTTGTGAACGCCCGTGCACTGAGCGGTCCGTGGGATGTTGTTGGGCTTGTCGGTGGGCATGAGCACCTTATCGATCACGTGGACCACACCGTTGCTGGTGTTGACGTCGGCCATCGTCACCGTTGCTCCGTTGACCATGACCACATCACCCACCGAGAACGAAAGCGGGTTCCCGTTGACCGTTGGGGCCGACATGCAATCGGAGAGAGCGCTGGACGGGACCTTCCCTGCCACGACGTGATACAGCAAGATGTCTGAAAGCGTCTGCTTGCCTTCGGGTGTGTCAAGCGCTGCGAGGTCGATGCCTGCATCGGCGAAGGCTTGGTCGGTCGGTGCGAACACCGTGAACGGGCCCGGGCCTTGGAGGGTTTCGAGCAGGTCGGCTTGAATCACGGCAGCGACCAGCGAGTTGTGAGCGCCGGTGCATTGAGCCGTTCGGGGCACGTCGTTGGGGGCGTCTGTGGGCATCAGCACCTTGTCAATGACGTGAATCACACCGTTGCTTGTGAACACGTCGGCCTGCGTGACGTTGGCGTCGTTGACCATCACGCCGTCGGCGACGGAGAAAGCGAGTGGCTGACCGTTGACTGCTGCTGCGGTCATGCAGTCGGAGACGTTGGCGGCTGGAACAGCTCCGGACACCACGTGATAGAGCAGAATATCGGAGAGCGTCTGCTTGCCTTCGGGTGTGTCAAGGGCTGCGAGATCGATGCCCGCCTCGGCGAAGGCCTGGTCGGTCGGTGCGAACACCGTGAAGGGTCCGGGACCCTGAAGCGTGGTGAGCAGTTCGGCTTGAATCACGGCGGAAACCAGCGAGTCGTGCACGCCCGTGCACTGGGCCGTTCGCGGTACGTCGTTGGGGGTATCTGTGGGCATGAGTACCTTGTCGATGACGTGGATGAAACCGTTGCTTGAGATGACGTCGGTCATCGTGATGTTTGCGTCGTTGACCATGGCACCGTCAGCGACCGTGAAGGCAAGCGGATCTCCGTTGGCAGCGGTTGCCGTCATGCAGTCGGTAACGTTGGCTGCGGGAACGCCAGCACTCACCACGTGATACAGCAGAATATCGCTGAGCGCTGCCTTGCCCTCCGGTGTATCAAGAGCGACGAGGTCAATACCGGCATCAATGAAGGCCTGGTCGGTGGGTGCGAACACCGTGAACGGGCCCGTTTGTTGGAGGGTGGCGAGGAGGTCAGCTTGGATGACGGCAGCAACCAAGGAATCGTGAATTCCCGTCGTCTGCGCCGTGGCGGGAATGTCAACCGGTGGAATCAACACCGTGTCGATGACGTGGATGATGCCGTTGGAGGCTTGGACGTCAGGTGTTGTCACCGTAGCAGCGCCAACGGTAACGGTGCCGCTTCCAACGCCGAATTTGACGTTGTCGCCGTTGACGGTGGTGGCGATCATGCCGTCCGTAAGGTCGCTGGAGGCGACCTCTCCGCTGATGACGTGGTGAAGCAGAATCTTGGAGAGGGTGGCGTTCTCCTCTGGCGTGTCGAAGTCGTTCAGGTCAATGCCTGCGTCGATGAACGCCTGATCGGTGGGTGCAAACACCGTGAACGGGCCGGGTCCTTGGAGCGTGGCCACCAAGTCGGCGTGGGTTAAGGCGGCCACGAGCGAATCATGAACGCCCGTCGCAACTGCATTGCTTGGGATGTCTTGGGTGGCGTCGGCGCTTGCGTTGAGCGGCAGTGCGGAGGCGGCTAAAAGGGATACGAGCACGAAGGCCAATGTCTTGTTCATGGACGTCGGATTTCGCTCCCCCCGTTATAATAGGCTGTTTTTCTTTAACACTTCCAGGTCTCGTATCTTGATAAATCGCTCAATTTGCGGGTTTGTTCCCGCTCCCTCCCGCTCAGCCCTGCCGTATCTGATGTGTTCGAACATCCTTGTGCCCGCTTTGACATCCGAACGAACGACGGGTTTTCCCTGCGCTGAGAAACCCGACCGCATATTGAGTTAGTAACGTACGCCTGAAAATTACAAGATGGGGCGTGAACCATTCCGGATTCCGGTAGTGGATTTTGCATCCCCATGGAATGGTGTCCAAGGCCTTATATTGAACACAAAACGGGGTCGTGTCATGTCATTTGCACCAGCACACTACGACTACGGCGCCGAATCGAACTACGCCTTCGCTACGACGGTTACCTGCGCCAACGATGAAGCACGAAAAATGTACGTTGAAGCGCACGGCCACATGCTGAACTACAACCACGAACAGGCCATTGCCTGCTTCATGAACTGCACCGAACTTGACCCCAATTTCGCCATGGCGTGGTGGGGCATTGCGTACTGCGTTTCCTCGAACTACAACTGGTCCCCAGGATTGGGTTCCGGCCACGACCCCATCCAGCAAGCCCTGAAAGTGATGGACCACTGCACTGAGCTTGAGCAGGACCTCATTCGTGCCCTGTCCACACGACACTCGGAAGAAGCCCGTGATGCAGCCGACCCCACCGTTCTCAACATGGGCAACGACATGGAACTGAACGTTGCTTTTGCTGAAGCCATGGCCCCTCTCCACGAGAAGTATGCAGGAAACTTGGACGTCACGGCCATCTACGTGGAGGCCCTGATGAACCTCAAAGCCTGGCAACTCTGGGACAAGAACACGGCAACCGGAGAAATCACTCCGGCCGACGACAACACCTTGCTCCTCGTTCAGATCATGGAAGACGCCTTTGACAGCAGCGACGAGGCCAAGGTTCACCCGGCCCTCTGCCACCTGTATTGTCACGCCCTCGAACTCTCCCCCTTCCCCGAGAAGGCGCTCCCCGCAGCTGACGTGTTGCGAACCCGGATGCCCGGTCTCGGCCATCTGGTTCACATGCCCTCTCACATTGACGCATGGGTTGGGCAGTGGAAGGAAGCCATTGAGTGCAACATCGCAGCCGTTGAGGCCGACGACCACTACGTGGCTACCACCGGAAACGAATCCCAGTTCTACAAGTTCTACCGAATGCACAACCATCACTTCGTGGTGTGGTGCGCCATGTTCGATGGTCAGTATGAGACCGCCCTAAAGTACGCACGAAAGGCGGTTGATACGCTTCCTGCAGGCGACGCCGATCACGGGGCTCAATTCATGCTGGCAGGCATCATTCCGATGGGCGCCATCTTCCTGGAGTCCTACGTCACGATGCCCTGGCACGTGATGATTCGATTCGGCAAGTGGGACGAGATTCTGGCCGAGCCAATGTACTCCGACAAGGAGGTCTTCCCGGCCACCATTGCCACCCAGCATTACGCACGAGGCGTGGCCTACGCATCCAAGGGCATGGTGCCCGAGGCCGAAGCCGAGCAGGTGCTGTTCAAGGAAGCGCTGGAGAACCCAGCCCTCGCTGGACGATTGATGCACAACAATCTCATGTATCAAAACCCAGAGGACGGCCCGTCCATTTTGAACGTCAACGCCGCCATCTTGGAAGCTGAGATCGAATACCGCCGCCAATTCCTCGCAAAGGAAGCCGGCGAGCCAAGCGATTTCACCGCTGCCTTTGACGAACTCCGACGGGGCGTGGACCTTTCGTTGAACCTGGCGTACAACGAGCCATGGGGCCAGATGCAGCCCGTTCGCCACATTCTGGGAGCGCTTCTGTTTGAGCAGGGTCACACCGAGGAAGCAGAGGAAGTCTACCGCGCAGACATCGACCTTTGGAAGGACAACATGTGGGGTCTTCTCGGCCTCAAGCTGTGCCTCGAAGCCCGTGGCGATGCACCCGAGGAACTCGCTGCGGTCACCGCACTGTTCGAGGAGCGCAGCGCTCGTGCCGACATCGTGCCGGCCAAGACCTGCTTCTGTGCTCAAGACGCGCTGGCAAAGAGCTGCTGCGATTGAATCTGGTTGCTGGGGACCGACGGGTGTTCACCCGTCCAGCGCTTGGAGCACAACGTTTTGCCAAAGGCGTTAAATTTGAATGCGGCCATTCAAGCCCATGCTTGAGGAGCAGTTCACCAAAGCCTGCGCCGAAGTTGAACGCGTGTACACCCGGCTTGACAACGCTACCATCAGGAAAATCTACGCGTACTTCAAGCAAGCCACGGAGAGCGACGCTTTGGGAAAACGACCGAGCGTGCTGAAGCTCAGGGATCGCATCAAGTACGATTCATGGTCGTCCATTCGAGGCATGTCGAGGCACGACGCCATGCTTGCGTACGTTGAACTGGCTGACCGTCTCGTGCTGGAATCCGAAGCGGTCTCGTGCGAAACCCGTGAAGCACGTCTTCAGGAATGAATCCAGCCCACCGACGGTCGACCTTGTCATTCCTCTTCGAGCATTGAGTCGTATTCTGTTTCAATCTCGTCAACACGTTCCTTGCTGATGCTGTAGGTCCTGGCCAGCGTTTGCAGCAATTTCCGCTCTTCTTTTGTGATGATGCGGTCGTCCATGGCCGTTTCGTAGGCTTCCAAGTAAGCGGTTTCCTCGGGCGTGTAATTGGCGGGAATCAACCGACTTGACATGCCATCGATCACCGAGAGAACGGGTCCGCGGAGGCCCAGGAAGAGGACACCGACCGCCACACCCCCAATCAGGCCCTGCCCGAGCACCTGTTCCATGAATTCGGTCGCCGTGATGAAGAGAAGAGCGCCGGTTCCGGTGAACATGGCCGTTCTGAAGGTCTTCCGCAGATTTTGATCGATGCCGAAGACCGAATCGTTGAGCGCAGCGTGAACAAACATCAGGGCTTCAAAGCCCATGGCCAGGGGCGTCATCAACAACGAGAGTGTCCAAATCAGGTACTTGAGTCTGTCAAGCGATGAGGCGTCTTCTCCGTATCTCCACAGGGTTGATTGAGCGAAGGTGGCCATGCTTCCGTCGTTGAGGAGCGGAATGATGACCATCAGCGTGATGAAGTAAAGCATGGTTCCCGAAACTTTCCCGAGGAATCCGATGTAAAGCGACCTCGAGGTGAGATGGCGCGATGTGCCGTCTCCTCCTGCGGCTTTTTCAGATTTCATCGAGGCACGGATGAACAGCAACGCACCGAGGGTGACCAGCGGTGATGCAAGAGCAATCGCCCACAACCCTCCAGCGGTGCTGTCGTCAACCAGGTGAGTTTCGTAGTAGCCAGAACAGGTGCCAATCTGGTCGACTGCATCCGTCATGAACGGTTGGACTGAACCCCACCACACCTGGAGGGTTGGTTCAACACCCGCCTCGGAGCAAATCAACCAAGCCGAATTCGCCATGTAGAAGCCGTTGACGTCGCGAACCGACATCCAGATGGCCAAACCGATGAGCGGAGCAAGGTACCATGCGTGCTTTTGCAAGGTTGGGTTGAACATGAAGTTGAGTTTCTCGATTCGATAGTAAATCGGTAGGCACAGGTACAACAGAATGGCGGCGGTGTGGGCGTAGAAGAACACCTCTATTTTGAACACCCAGAGGTAATCCCACAACCACTCCCAATCACTGTCGTAGGGAAAGACGTCCGGAACCAAAAAGCCAGCCTTGATCCCTTCGATGATGAGCAGGACCCCCATGAATCTGTTTTCGGTCGACTTTGAATCCGCCTTCCAGACCAGATAGCTGAGGCTGAGGAGCCAGATGAAAACGGCCACGGAAATCCAAGAAATGATGAGACGAAGACCGTAGAGGCCTTCGGCATCAAAGGAGTTGGCGTAGAACTCGAGTGCCGACGCCATGGGTTGGTGGTTCACCTGCCCAGTAAAAGAGATTTTTACGGTAAATTACGGGGATTCTCTTTCTTCGGGCAACGATTCGTCCCGGCTTACCGAGACAGCGACGTTGGTTTTGCTGCACGAGACAGTCTCAGACCTTCTGCCAGTCCGTCCCGTTCCACCATCGGTTGGTGCCGTCGGTCATGACCCGCCAAGTGTTGCCGCTTTCATCCGTCCATTGCTGGACGACCGTGGGTTCAGCAGGTGCGGCCACTGGCTCGGGGACAGCCGCTGCGGGCTCCACCACCGGTTCAGGGGGCATCGATGCGGGTTGCGCCGTCATGCTGGGCATGACCGGTTGCGCCTTCATGTCGGGTGCGCCAGGGGGCATGCCGCCGGCGGCGAAGTCCTTGGGAAGATCGTCTTCACTGGCCATTCGCTTCCTCAACACAACCACGACGGCAGCGGTGATGAGAATCATGATCACGCCGACGGCGATGAGCATTTGCTGCTGTGCGGCAGCAGCCTCTTCTTCTTCCTGAGCGAGTCGTGCCTCAAGTTCCGCTTGCTCGTTGTCTCCCATACCGTCTCCGTCGGAATCAAGTGTTTCACCGGCGTCGTTTGGGAACGCGTCGGCGTTGTCGCCCACGCCATCACCGTCGGTGTCGGCCCATTCGGTGCCGTCGTTGGGGAAGACATCGGCGTCGTTGCCGTCGGGGTTGTCCCCGTAGCCGTCGTTGTCGCCGTCGGCCCACTGGGTTGCGTCGTCGATGAATCGGTCCGGTGTGGTCCCCTGCGGACTGTCGCCGTAGCCGTCGCCGTCGCTGTCGGCCCACTGGCTGGCTTCGTCGGGGAAGGCGTCCCCGTTGTCGCCGTAGCCGTCGCCGTCGGTGTCCGCCCATTCGTTGGCGTCGTTGGGGAAGAGGTCAGGGTTGTTGCCGACAATGCTGTCGCCGTAACCGTCCCCATCGCTGTCCACGGTTTGCGTGGCGTCTTCAGGGAAGGCGTCGGCGTTGTCGCCGAGGCCGTCATCGTCGGTGTCGATGGTTTCCGTGGCGTCGTCTGGAAAGACGTCGGCGTTGTCGCCAACATCATCGCCATCGGTGTCGATGGTTTCCGTGGCGTCATCGGGGAAGACGTCGGCGTTGTCGCCCACGTTGTCGCCGTCGGTGTCAGCGCTTTCGGTGGGGTCAAACGGGAAGACGTCGGCGTTATCACCTACTCCGTCTTCATCGGTATCGGCGGTTTCGGTTGCGTCCTGTGGAAACGCATCGGCGTTGTCGCCCACGCCGTCGCCGTCGGTGTCGGCCCATTCCGAGCCGTCGTTGGGGAAGGCATCGCCGTTGGTGCCGGTGGCGTTGTCGCCGTAGCCGTCGCCGTCGGTGTCCGAGGATTGCGTTGGATCGTCGTCGAAGAGGTCCGTGTTGTCGCCCACACCGTCGCCGTCCGTGTCGGTCGTTTCGGTTCCGTCAAGCGGGAAATCGTCGGCGTTGTCGCCCACGCCGTCGTTGTCCGAATCGGCCGTTTCGTTGGCGTCGTTCGGGAAGGCGTCCTGCCCGTCGAGAACACCGTCTCCATCCGAATCCACATCGCCGATGAGGACTTCATTGCTGAGCACCGAAGTTCCGAATTCAAGTCCGTCGTGCGGCGTGACCTCAACCTTCCACTTCTCCCCGGCTTGGGTGTCGGCAGGTTGGATGGTGGTCTTTCCGTTGTGCGACGTCTTGTGGGTCCCGTCAACGTACCAGTGGAGCTTGGTTTGACCGGATTCGGGATCGCTGTCGTTGTCGCTGTAGGTGTAGGTAAGGGTCAGTGATTCGGTCGCTTCTGCATCCGGTGAGGGTGAGATCAACACGTTGGAGACGATGGGGGTATCGTTTGGAGGCAACCCTTCTGGGATGGTGACTTGGGTCGTCGCCCATGAATCGCCGTTGTTGGCGCCGTTGCCGTTGGTTTCCATAACGGCGATGTCGAGGACGGCGGCGCCCGTTCCTCCCATCGGAGCCATCCAGTCAAACGACCAAACGAATTGACCGCCGTTTGTGTGAGTGGCGCTGGAGCTTTGCTGGTTGATCTGCACGCCCGGACCGGCGTTCATCAGTTGACCTTGACTCGACACGACGTTAAATCCTCCTCCGGAGGGGTTGCTGGTGCCTTGGACGGCCACCTGAATGCTGTAGCTGGCTCCAGGGGCGTAGGTGGAGGGAAAGTTGTGCGAGACGGAAACGCCGCCCATGTTGCTGTGGCATCCGCACCCTGAACCAGCTTGACTGTGCTTGCCCGAAGAGTTACCTTCGATGGAGGGCACTGCAGCGATAAGCAGCGCCACGGTGGTTAGGGTAAGAAGACGAGCGAGGGTGTTCATGGGTGAGGGAACGGTTCATCGCACATAATAAAATTGGTCTGTCGTCGGGTTGACCATCCTCGCCAAATGGGCTGCGGTGGTCGACCGCGGCGCGATTAAATAGGGGTGTTTGGTCGGAGGGCTGCCTACGTTTGTGAGGAAGGAGTCGATACGATGCCAAAGCCGTGGACCTCAAAGCTGATCATCAAAGCCTTGGGAGTGCCAAAGTGCAACGGCAGCATGGACGCCGCTGTTGAGGACCTGCCCCTCGAAAAGGCCATGGACGTGGCCCGAGAAAAAGCAAGTCTTGGACACTTGACCGGTGCTGATTTGAAGGCGCAGACTCGCGAGGTCATTGGGACCTGCGTGTCCATGCGTGTGAAAATCGACGGTCACTGGGCCAATGAAGCCCTCGAAATCATTGCAAAAGGAGAATGGGACGAGCGCTTTAATTGAACAATCACGAACTGCGGAAGAGGTTTCGGCCTCGCTGACCGCCGAGGTGAACCAACATGGAAGAAAAAATCAGTGAAGCCATCAAGGCCGCCCTCGAAGCGGCCCCTGAGCGTAAGTTTGTCGAATCCGTGGACATTTCGTTCACCATCAGAGACGTGGACTTGAAGAACCCGACCAACCGTATCAAGGAGGAGATTCGTCTTCCTTCCGGACGAGGACGAGAGCTCAAAGTCGCCATGTTTGCTGCGGGCGAAGCCGCCACCAAGGCCAAGGCTGCTGGAATCTCTGTGTTCACCCCCCAAGACATTGAAGACTTCGGCGGAAAGAAAGGTCAAGCCAAGAAGGTTGCCAATCAGTACGATTTCTTCCTCTCTGAAGTCCCTCACATGGGGCTCATCGGTCGACACCTCGGTATCGTCTTGGGTCCCCGTGGAAAGATGCCTCGTCCCGTGCCCCCGACCCTTGACCCCGCTGTTCTCGCAGCCGGTCTTTCCAGCACCGTTGTGGTCAAGTCTGGCGACAAGATGACCTTCCACGCCTCGTTTGGAACCGTCAAGCAGTCGCACGACGAACTTCTGGCCAACGCCATGGAGGTGTACAACCGTGTCGTAGGAAAACTTGAACGTGGCATCGGCAACATTCGCTCGTTGTTCATCAAGACCTCAATGGGTCCTGCACAACGCATTGAGGTGATCAATTGATTCCAAAGATCATGTCCTGGAAGAAGGACACGGTGAACGACCTGCACGCCCTCTTGACCGGTGGGGAAACCCTCGCTGTCATCGACATTCACGGGGTCCCCGCCTCCGCTATGTTTGGCATGCGGGCCGAACTTCGAAGCTCGATGAAGATTCAAGTTGCAAAGAAGCGTTTGATGAAAATCGCGTGGGAGCGTGCGGGCTACGACCTGGGCGACCTCGAGAAGCTCTACGAATCCGCCGTTCAGCCCGCCCTTGTCTCCACCGCTGCGATGAATTCCTTCGACTTGTTCACGGAACTCAAGAAGACCGAAGCAGGTCGAGCGGCCAAGCCCGGCGACATCGCACCTCACCAAATCGTGGTTGAGAAGCAAGACACAGGCATGCCGCCCGGTCCCATCGTTGGTGATTTGAACTCCGTTGGTATTCCTGCAAAGATCACGGGCGGCAGCGTCCAAATTCAGAAGCGCACCGTCGTTCTAGAAGAAGGCGAGGTGTTCGAGGGCGAACTCGGTATGATGCTCTCGAAGATTGGCATCAACCCCATGGTCACGGGCCTTCGCCTGTGCGGAACTCTTGAAGGTGGCACGCTCTTTGAGCCGGCCACCCTCGACATCGATTACGAACAATTCGAGACCGATTTGATCGGCATGGCTGCTGGCGCCTTCAACCTCGCCTGCAACATCACGTGGTTCACGCCAATGACCATGCCGACCATTCTGTCCAAAGCCAGCGGAGAAGCGCTGGCTGTCGCTATGGAAGCAGCAATCGCCACCGCCGAAACGCTGCCCCACCTGGTGGCTCGTGCCCACGCCAGCGCACTTGGCGTTGCTGGTACACTGAGCCCCGATGCACTCGACGACGATTTGGCCGCCATGATGGGCGCTGCTGCCTCGGCAGCTGCATCCGCCGCAGCCACCGTCGACACGAGCACTTCCGAAGCCCCAGCCGAGGCGGAAGAAGAGGAAGAAGAGGAAGAAGAGGCCGGCTTTGACGGCCTCGGGAGCCTGTTCGGCTGAACAAACAAACACATTGAGGTGAAAAAAACATGGAATACGTATACGCTGCTATGCTGTTGCACGCTGCTGAAAAAGAGATCGATGAGAAGTCGGTGAAGGCTGTCCTGAAGGGCGCTGGCATCGACGCTGACGCTGCTCGAGTGAAGGCCCTCGTGGCCTCCCTCTCCGGCGTCGACATCGCCGAAGCCATGACCCAAGCTGTTGCTGCACCCGCAGCAGCAGCTGCTGCCCCTGCCGCCGCTGGCGGTTCCGACGCCCCTGCTGAAGAAGCAGAAGAGGAAGAGGAAGAAGAGGAAGGCGGCTTCGACGGTCTTGGCTCGCTCTTTGGTTGAGCAAGGTCCGATCGCTGCCGATTCGCACGCCGGCTGACGCCGGTTTTCGTGTGCGCGCGGCCTGCCCATCGGTCCTTGTCCACGGGAACACCTCGCCCTCTGGGGCGAGGGCCGTGAGAGCGCCGCAATCGCACGCACGAAACACGCCCAAGCCCATGAGCGAAAGCCATGCGACGAAAGGGTTCATCCCTTGACCACGTCTCGTACGTCCATGGTCAGGAAGATGACGCTTGACCTCGAGGTCAGCGTGTCGAGCATTCAGGCCATTCGTCTGTTTCGTGAACTTGCCGAAGAAGCAGGCTGGGAACTTGAACGCCATGAAGGGTCGCGACTCGTCGATCGATTTGCCATCATCATGCCGATGGCCCAATCCACACGAACCCTCGGACTCAAGGTGTTGAACGGGCCCATGCGTGGCATGGAATTGACGTGCTGGTCGGAAACACGTGGTTCGTCGGGTGCGGTCAACATCGCTTCGTGGCTGGTCCCCGGCGGCAACGACGAACCCCTGTTCAGAACGCTGGTTCAGCATTGGGTTTCCCGCATGGATCGTTGCCCCTGGCGATGGTCGTTTGGTGAGCGGTCAAAGGTTGGCTACATGCTACCGGTGTGGAGGCAATCGCGTCGACGGTTTTCCGACCTCGGATTCAACACCAAAAAATCCGGTTGGCCAGCGGTGGCTGACGAGTCTTGGCCACCGTC
>VMHT01043893.1_pt1 | contig 12610 bp, 10 predicted proteins | sample 4693611 | NCBI WGS metagenome assembly VMHT01 (sample SAMN12280063, study PRJNA550983) | marine metagenome | isolation source: seawater sampled from same location over 5 years 0.02-0.2 micron viral filtrate | place: USA: collected off the coast of southern California halfway between the port... ... | reverse complement strand
CGGTGACCATTTCCGTGTAAAGCCGCGCGCGCTTCGACATGAGCCGCAAACAATAGCGGTCATGGCGGTCGGTCCAATCCATCATCGGCGCGACGGAAAAGCGAATATCTGGCGCGGTTAAACTCATGGTGTCTTTGTCGCCTTTTTCTGGCGATTGGGCAAGAAAAAGCCCGCGAGGTTACCCCCGCGAGCTTTCAAATAAGACAGGCGCAAGATTATTTCTTGCTACCGGCGCCGGGCAATTCATTGAACGGCACTTTTTTATCAACGCGAATATCCTGCGGCAGACCCAAAACCTGCTCGGAGACGATATTGCGGAGAATTTCATCCGTGCCACCGGCGATGCGATAACCGGCTGCGCCAATCCACTGATTTTGGAACGCACCGGCCATCGGGCTTTCTTCCGTGTCTTGCATGACACCGCCCTGGCCTTGAATATCCATAGCGAAACCGGCGAGGTCTTGCATTTTCGGCCCTGATACGATTTTACCGATGGAGCTTTCCGGACCGGGCACTTGGCCTTTCGACAAAGCGGTCAAAGTGCGGAATTTGGTATATTTCAGCCCTTGCGACTGCACATACCAATCGGCCAGCTTTTCGCGAACATTCGAGTCCTTAATCGCCGGACCGTTTTCCAATTCGGTTTCGCGCGCCAATTTCAGCAATTCTTCATAATCAACGCCGCTGCCCTGACCAATGGCCAGACGCTCATTCATCAGCGTTGTCAGCGAGACTTTCCAGCCCTCACCGACATCACCCAAACGTTGGCTATCCGGCACACGCACATCATTGAAGAACACTTCATTAAAGCCGCTGCCGCCTGAAATTTGCTTAATCGGGCGAATGTCAATGCCCGGCGTTTTCATGTCGAGGAAGAAAAAGGTCAGACCTTTATGCTTCGGCACGGTCGGGTCTGAGCGGGTAACGATGATACCGTAATCGCAAAAATGCGCGCCGGAGGTCCAGACTTTCTGGCCGTTAATCACCCATTCATCGCCATCTTTCTCGCATTTTGTGCGCAAGCCCGCAACATCAGAACCGGCAGCCGGTTCGGAGAACAGCTGGCACCAAATTTCTTCACCGAAAAGCGCAGGCTTCACATAGCGGTCGCACTGCTCTTTGGTGGCCCATTTCATCATGGTCGGAATGCACATGCCGAGGCCGATTTCAAAGAACCCGCCGGGCACATCGAATTTCGACTCTTCTTGGCTGTAAATCACCGACTGAATCGGTGTGCCGCCCAGCCCGCCATATTCGGTCGGCCAGGTAATGGCGGCATAACCGGCTTCGGCTTTTTTGGCCTGCCATTCTTTGGCGCGCGCAAGACGCTCGGCCTCAGATTTTTGCGAGACACCGGCTTTAACTTTGCTCGGGTCTTTCGGTTTGGCATTGGCACTCAGCCATGCGCGCGCTTCGGCGCGGAACTTGGCTTCTTCTGGGGTATCGTTAAAATCCATTTTAACTTTCCTTCCTCATCATCACTTCTTCAAATGCTAGCTGACACGAAATGTGCTGCATCAGGCCACGTTACTTTTTTCAAGCTCGGCCACGAGCCTGTCTTTCCACCGGCTGGCACTGCCCAAAGCGAGCGCCAATAATTTTGACCGGCGGTAATGGAATTGCGGATTGGCTTCCCATGTAAAGCCGATGCCGCCATGCACTTGGATACATTCCTGCGCCGCAAAGCGATAGGCTTCGGTTGCTGAAATGCGCGCTGAGGCTGCGGCCAATTCAAGCTCGGCCCCGTCCTCTGATAAAATCATCGCGCCGTAATAAGCATTGGATTTGGCCAATTCCAGCTTCACATACATATCGGCCAAACGGTGTTTAATCGCCTGATAAGAGCCGATTTGGCGGCCAAATGCGTAGCGGTCGAGGGCATATTCCTTGGCCATTTCCAAAGCCGCTTCCGCGCCACCAACCTGCTCAAACGCCATCAGCACGGCGGCACCGGCCTCAACGCGTTTCAGCATCGCCCAGCCATCGCCTTCATCACCGATGAGGGTGGCGTCGGCATTGTCGAAATTAATTTCCGCATGGCCGCGTGTCGGGTCAATCGTATCAACCGCAGAGCGCGCAACGCACTCTTGATTAAGGTCAACCAGCACCAAAGATAAAGCCTGCTCGCCCGCGCCGCCCGTATTGACCAACACAACGGCAACCGATGCGGTTTCGCCATCCGGCACAGGCAATTTGCGGCCGCTTAATTTGCCGCCCGCGAAACTTGCTTTAACCGTGCGCGGTGATGGCGCTTGTGTGCCCTCAGCACCGGCCAATGTGCCGATAATTTCGCCACTGGCGATTTGCGGCAACCAAGCCGATTTTTGCGCGTCCGATGCGCCCAATTTCAACGCCTCGGCAAACATGTAAATGGATGAGGAAAACGGCACCGGCGCCGCAGCGCGACCCAATTCCTCAGCAATCACGGCCAGCTCCAAAGCGCCCAGCCCCAGCCCGCCAAATTCTTCCGGAATGGCGGCACCGGCAAAGCCCAATTCGCACAAGCCGTTCCACACGCCATCATGATGGCTGTCATCGCTTTCCAGAATTGTCCGCACATCATCATAGCTGCACTTGTCTTCAAGAAACTTGCGCGCTTGATCCTTCAACATTTTCTGGTCGTCTGAAAAATCGAAATTCATTTTACTCTCCCAAATTCTTTGCAAAGGCTATTGGATTGCCTATTCGGGGTCAATCTTTGGCGCGCGCTTTTCAGCCCTCAGACAATCCGCGCAAATGCGCCATGCTGGCCTCAAAACAGGCCGCAACATGGGCGCGATGTTGCTCAATAACATGGCTTAAGCGGCTCATATCCGGCTCATTCAGCGCTTCCAGCAAAAGCCCGGCAATAGCGGCGGGCGGCATGGTCTCATCATCTTCAAGGCAAAGGCTGGCAATTTGTCGCAAGCTCAAAAAGCACGCGGCGGCGGCTTGCAGCCCATCATGCGCGTCCCGCTCGAGACAATCGGCGCTTTTGAGCGCGCTTAAAATCTGCGGCAAGGGCTGCGGCACCAACAGCCCGTCATGCTGCGCGCCATGCGCCAATTGCAGGCTTTGCGCGATAAACTCAACATCGACCAAGCCGCCATCGCCGCGGCGAATGTCAAAGGGCCCGGCTTGCGGCTGATGGGTGCGGAGCCTCTGGCGCATATCCTCGGCATCTTGCGCCAGCTTGGCCATGTCACGCGGCGCGCTCAGAATATCACCAATCGCCGCCTCTACTTTTTGCCGCAGCTTGTCGCCACCGGCCAAAACCCGCCCACGGGTCAGCGCCATATGTTCCCAATTCCATGCCTGATTTAATTGGTAATCGACAAAGCTGGTAAATTTCGTGACCAGAGGTCCGGCATTGCCTGACGGGCGCAGCCTTGTATCGACCTCATAAAGCTCGCCCTCAGCCGACGGGGCGCTGAGGCCGCTCGTCAAACGTCGCGCCGCACGGGCAAACCAGCGATCGGCATCAAGCGGTTTATCGCCATCGGATAGCGCGCTGAAGTCGGGGCAATCGCATATTAAAATCAAGTCGAGGTCAGATTGCAGGGTCATCTCACCACTGCCCAGCTTGCCCAAACCCAGCACCACCATATCGCCCTCGGGCAGGCGTCCATATTGGCGCTCAATATCGGCCATAGCCGCATCATAAATTGTGCCAATGGCGGTTTCGGCCAATCGGCTATAGGCGTCGCCATAGCTTATCGCCATGGTCGGGTCGGCCAATGTTTTGGTGCCGACACGAAATTGTGCCTCATGCACATAACGGCGCAAACCATCCATCGCCGCCTCAAACCCGTCAAAAGCGACGGGCAATTCTTGCGGCACATGGCCCGGCACCAGCGCATCAACCAGACCGGCATTGCCCGATAAAAGTGCGGCCAAGCGCGGCGCAGAATTAATGATATCAATCAGCAAATTCAGCACATGCGGGTTTGATTGAAACAGCGAGAAAATCTGCACACCGGCGGGCAGCGCGCTAAGGAATTGGTCAAAGCAAATAAAACCGTCATCGGGCGCGCGCGCTTCGGCCAGCTTATTCAATATGACGGGCTGCAAACGGGTGAGGATTTCCCGCGCCCGCGCGCTACGTGTCGCCGCCATGCGACCGGCATGCCAGCCACGAATAATGCCGGAAATATCTGCCGGACGGCGAAACCCTATATTGGAAAGCGTCTCCAAGGTTTCCGGGTCGTCCTCGCCGCCGGTGAAAACCAAATTACCCGCCTCGCCCGACAGGCTTTCGGCCTGCTCAAATAGCTGGCCATATTCCGCCGTCACGCCCGTTAAATGGCCGATAAAATCGGCGCTAAAGGCTGCCGCGCTGTCATATCCGGCAAAGCAGGCAAATCCGGCAAAAGCCGCATCATCTTTCGGCAGGGTTTGGGTTTGCTCGTCCAAACGCATTTGCAGGCGATGCTCCATGCGCCGCAAATAATAATAAGAGGCGGTTAATTTCTCCGCCGTCTCGTGGCTTATCCAATCCTTGGCGGCCAGCATGGCCAGCATCCCAACCGTGCGATGGCCGCGCAAATCCGGGTCACGCCCACCGGCGATAAGCTGCTGGGTCTGCACAAAAAACTCAATTTCGCGAATGCCGCCACGCCCCAATTTGAGATTATGACCTTGCGCGACAATTTCCGCATGACCGCGCACGGCATGCATTTGCCGCTTCATGGAATGCACATCCTCAATCGCCGCAAAGTCGAAATAACGCCGCCAAATATAGGGCTGCAAATCATCGATAAATTTCTGTCCGGCCTTCAGGTCGCCGGCAATCGGGCGCGCCTTTATATAAACAGCGCGCTCCCAATTTTGCCCCATGCTCTCATAATAACCGAGCGCGGCATCGACCGAGATGGTGACGGGCGTCGCGCCTGGGTCAGGCCGCAAGCGCAAATCAACACGAAAAACAAAGCCGTCCGCCGTCGGGTTTTGCAGCAATGCCGTTAAATCCTGCACCAGCTTAATATGAAATTTGCGCCGGTCTTGCCCCTCAGCCAGAGGTAGCGCATCGGGCGTATAATAAATGACAAAATCAATATCCGAGGAATAATTCAACTCCTCCCCGCCATGTTTGCCGAGTGCCAGCACCACCAAACCATCACGCGAAAAAGCAGTGAGCCGCGCCTCGGCCACAGCGGCGCGCAATAAAAAATCAAGCCCGCAGCGCACCGCCACATCGGCAAGACGGGTGAGATAGCGGGTCACGGTTTCGACATCCCACGCATCGGCCAAATCGGCCATGGCAATGGTCAGCGCGGCGCGGTTGCGGGCATGACGCAAGAGAGCCATCGCCGCATCCTTGTCGCTGGCGGCGGCCATCTCATCGTCCAAACGCGTATATAGCGTGTCGAGATAATCCTCCGGCGCGCTGTCTTGCAACGCCAGCATGACCTCGGGATAGCGGCGCATCAGCCGCGCCAAAAACGGACTGCCCTCCACCAACCATGCAAAGAAGTTTTCATGCGCTTTTATGAGCGGCGTCAAAGCCTCTTGCGCGCGCGCATCTTGCAGCAATAAATCGGCATGCGGTGCATCGAGCGGTTGAAACGGCGGCAATTTGTCAAATAGAGATGCCATGAGCGGCCTCAGCTTTTTTGCGGCAGATGTAATTCTGCCTTCAGACCGGGGGCATTATCACGCAATACCAGAGCGCCGCCATGATGGGTGCAAATCGCCGCTGCCAGCGATAAGCCCAGACCGCTGCCGCCTTGCGCGCGGCTTTCATCCAATTGCACAAAGCGCGCCATGGCCTGCTCGCGTTGCGCCGGAGCAATGCCCGCGCCGCCATCGGCCAGTGACAAAATAACCGCATCATCGGCGCGCTGCGCGGAAAGCGTCACCGTGCTGCCTTTAATCGCGGCATGGGTCAGAGCATTTTCCAGCAAATTCACCAGCGCCTGCGCCAGCAAGTCAGCATCGCCCGACAGACTCAAACCGTCAGCGCAGCTTATGGCGAGCTGCATGTCGCCATCCTCAAAAACCGGCGCGAATAAATCATGCACATCAGCCAGCAAAGCGGCGACATCCACCGGCCCGGCGGCTAATTTAGTGACGCCGCTATCGAGGCGCGACAAGGCCAGCAGCGCGTTAAAACTTTTCAGCAGCCCATCAACATCCTCTAAAGCCGCCGCCATATCGGGTGTATCGGTTTCGGCCAATAATCCCTCAAGCCGCGCCCGCAAGCGCGTTAATGGCGCGCGCAAATCATGCGCCAGATTATCGCTGACTTGCCGCGTCGCGCCCATCAGCTTTTCAAGCTGCGCCAACATGGCGTTAATCTGCGTCTCCAAAGCCTGCCATTCGGCACCCTCGCGGCGCAGACTCAGGCGGGTCGATAAATCGCCATCCATGACCGGCTTCAGCGCCGCGCCAATCGCATCAATTTGCTGCAAGCCGCGCCGCGCCAAAAACGCGCCGCCGCCCAGCCCGACCAGCAACATGGCCAGCAATGCCAGCGCAAAGGCCTGACGAGACGCCGCCAGCAGATTTTCACCATCGGCGATATTATGCCCGACCAGCAGCACTAAATTTTTGTCCAATTGCAAAACCCGCGCCCGCACCGGCGCGCCCGCCTCGGCAAAGCGCAGCCAGCCATCAGCATCGGTTGTGTGCAGCGTCGGAAACGCCCGCAAATTACCGGCGATAAAATGGCCTAAACCATCCGACAAGCGCACATAGCTGGCGCGATAGCTGTCTTGACCGCCCAGCGCGTCCACGGCTTGCGCCAGCCCGCGCAGCCCGTCGCGTTGATGCAGAAACGATAAAGCCGCCGCCTCGCGCCAGATGAGATTGTCTTGCGCCAGACGGGTATTATTGGCCAATCGGCCATAAAGCAGCCCCAGCACCAGCGCCATGGCCAGCAATAAAAGCGTGGTGTAAATCAGCGCGGCGCGAAATCCGGCAAGGCGCAAAAGCGTTCTCATATATCGGCCTGTAAGACAAAGCCCCGGCCGCGCTTAGTGTGCAGCAGGGCCGGGTCAAAGCCCTTATCAAGTTTAGCGCGCAGGCGCGAAATATGCACATCGACCACATTGGTTTGGGTGTCGAGACCGTAATGCCAAACATTTTGCAGCAGCATGTCGCGGGTCACAATTTGCCCTTGATGGCTCAAGAGATAAGCCAGCAGGTCAAACTCGCGCTTGTTTAAATCAAGTTTTATGTCGCCGCGAAAGGCCGTGCGCGCCAATAAATCGAGCCGCAAATCGGCAAGCTGCATTTGCGTCACTTGCCCCGCCTCATTGCGCCGCGCCAGCGCCGTCACGCGGGCGTGCAATTCGGCAAAAGCATAAGGCTTGGTCAAATAATCATCACCGCCCGCCGCAAATCCGGCAAGCCGGTCATCGACCTCGCCCAAAGCAGACAGAAACAAAACCGGTGTCGTGTCCCCTTCATCGCGCAATGTTTCAACCAATTGCGTGCCGCTCATATGCGGCATCATGCGGTCAACCACCAGCACATCAAAAGCGCCGCGCCGCGCCGCTTCGAGACCTGCCGCGCCGTCATTGGCATGCTCAATATCAGCACCGTCAGCGCGAAAGCGGTCGCACAATAAAGCCGCCGCTTTGCTGTCATCTTCGATTAATAAAAGGCGCAAGTTTTGTCCCATAGGCTGAGACTAGCTTTTATTGCGGAGGGGTTGAAGTGTTTTGACGCGCCGATTGTCGAACCAATCGCCATGCCAAAAGCCCGCCGCAAAGTAAAATGACCAGCGGCATGGCCCAGAGCACCATTGTGTGCGGCGCAAGGCGCGGGCGGAATAAGGCAAACTCGCCATAGCGTGTGACCACGGCGGCGCGAATATCTGCGTCCCTGTCACCGGCTTGCAAGCGCGCGCGCACAAATAGGCGCAAATCTTTGGCCAAGGGCGCGTCGCTATCATCAATGGATTGGTTTTGGCACACCATGCAGCGCAATTCTTGGCTCAGCGCACGGGCGCGGCTTTCCAATATCGGGTCGGCCAATGCCTCGCCCGGGTCAAGCGCTTGCGCCGGAGCCAGCATCAGCAAAATCATCAGCATCACCCGCATCACGCCCTCTTTAATCTTGTGACCAGAGCAAAGCTGCCGCCCAAGGCCATCAGCAATGCTCCCAGCCAAATAAAGGCGACATAAGGGTGATACCAAACGCGCAAGACGCGCTTATCGCCGCTTGTCTCGCCGACCACGGCATAAAGATGACCGGTCAGATCTGTGGTGATGGCGGCCTCGGTTGTTTGCGCGCGCTCGGCTTCATAAAAACGACGCTCGGGAAAAATATGCCTTTCCTCATGCGGGCCACTCAAATAAGTCAGTCGCGCTTGCTCGGCGCGATAATTCGGCCCGTTAATCTCCCGCAGCCCGTCATAGCGCAGGGTGATACCGGCAATGTTAATTTGCTGATTTGGCGCGGCGGCGACAACCACTTCCTCGCGCCATTGGGTGGCCGCCAAAATGCCCAAAAGCATAACCGCCAATCCGGCATGCGCCAGCGGGGCGGAAAACGCATTTGCGGGCAATGTCCAAAATTGCACCAAGCGGCTGCGATAGGGCGCGAGACGCTGCGCCAAATCCAACCCCGCGCCAAACAGCAACCACAGGGCCGCCGCAAAGAGCGCAATAATCATGAAAGAGGTGCTGCCGCTGGCCACGCCGCGCGTCAACATAATGCCGCATGTCACCAAAACCGCCGCGCCCGCCGCCAATGCCAAGCGGTTTTGCAATGGCTTGAGGCTGGCCTCACGCCAATTCAACAGCGGCCCCAAGGGCAAGAGCAGCGCGAAGGGAATGGTGAGCGGCGCGAAAACCGCATTGAAATAAGGCGCGCCGACCGAGATTTTACCCATGCCCAGCGCGTCCAGAATGAGCGGATAAATCGTGCCGAGAAATACCGTGACCGTGGCGGTGGCGAGAAAAATATTATTGACCAGCAATAAGCCCTCGCGGCTGACCGGCTGAAACGGCTTATCGGCGGCAAGGCGCGGCAGGCGCAGGCCGTAAAGTATAAAGCCGACCAATGAGAAGCCGCCCAAAATCGCCAGAATAAACAGCCCCCGCTCGGGGTCATTGGCGAAGGCATGGACCGAGGTCAACACGCCCGAGCGCACCAAAAACGTGCCCGATAAAGACAGCGCGAAAGTGATGATGGCCAGCAGCAATGTCCAGCGTTTCAGCGTGTCGCGCTTTTCGGCGACCAAGGCGGAATGCAATAAGGCCGTGCCCGCCAACCACGGCATGAGCGAGGCGTTTTCGACCGGATCCCAAAACCAGAAGCCGCCCCAGCCCAGTTCGTAATAGGCCCAATAAGAACCCAGCGCGATGCCGAGTGTCAGGAAAATCCAAGCCGTCAAAATCCAAGGCCGCATACGCTTGGCCCAATTGCCGCCATCATCTGCACCGGTCAGCGCGGCCAGCGCAAAAGCATAAGCCATCGAAAACCCGACATATCCGGCATAGAGCAAAGGCGGATGCGCGGCCAAGGCCGGGTCTTGCAAAATCGGCGTCAGCCCCTGCCCGCTAAACGGTGCCGGTAAAAGCCGCGCAAACGGGTTTGAGGTGAACAGCAAAAACGCCAAAAACGCGACGCCGAGCCAGCCCTGCACAACCAGCACACGCGCCGCAAAGCCGTCTTTGGTATCGGTAAAGCGCGCATAGGCCGCGCCATAGGCGGCGATAATCAAAACCCAAAGCAGCATAGAGCCTTCATGATTGCCCCAGACACCGGCAATTTTATAAATCATCGGCTTGGCGATATGGCTATTGGCGAAAACCACGGCCAGCGAAAAATCGGAGCGCACAAAGCCATAAGTCAGCGCGATAAAGGCCAGAAAAATCAGCGCGCATTGAATAAAGGCAGCGCGGCTGGCGACCGCCAAAGCAAGTTCAGGAGCGCGACGCGCCAGATAAATCGGCGCGACAGCCTGCACAGTGGCGACCACCAAAGCCATGACCAATACAAAATGACCCAGCTCGGCAATCATCGCCCGCCCTCATCTGCCTCGGCATCATCGGTCGCGGCTTGGCCGGGATGGGTTCGGTAAGCGCCCGATATGGCCCCTGACTTTTCAAGCGCCTCAGCCACTTCCGGCGGCATATAGGTTTCATCATGCTTGGCCAGCACCGTATCGGCAATAAACCGCCCCGACGCATCAAACCGCCCTTCAGCGACCACGCCCTGCCCTTCGCGGAATAAATCGGGCAACATGCCCTCATAGCTCACATCAATGTGATGGGCCAAATCCGTCACCTCAAAATCGGCGCGCAAACCATCGCGCGTGACCGAACCTTCGCGCACCAAACCGCCAATCCGCAAGGCTTCGCCAATCGCCGCCGGTTTGGCCGCAATTTCACTGGGCGAGCGAAAGAAAACGATATTGTCTTCCAGCGCGGTGAGCGCAATGCCCGCCGCCAAGGCCAAAAACGCCAAGCCGCCGCCAATCGCTGCCAATCTGATTTGTTTCGGTGTCATGCCTTAAACTTCATGCCTTAAACTTCATGCCCTTAAGTCCATAGCGCGCACTATACGCAAAGCCCCGCCATGATGACCATGCCTTTTGGCGCGGCATTTTAGGCGCGTGTCATTTGGCCAAACGCTTATCAAGCATAAGCGCCAACGGCATATTATCGGGCAATCCGACGCGCATTTGCCGCCATAGAATTTTTGCTTTGGCCGTCTCGCCCAATTGGTCATGCGCCTCAGCCCGCCAAAAACGCGCCGCAAAGTTTTCCGGCTCACGCGCCAAAGCCGCATCCAGCAAACCGACCGCAGCCGCGCTGACAATGCCGCCATCTTGTTCAATCAAGGCCTGCGCCAGCCCGACCATGGCCTCGCCATTATCGCGCTCAATATCCAAAACACGCTGCCACGCATCCGCCGCTTTGGCGTAATCCTCAATCGTCATCCGCAGCCGCGCCATCAGCAACCAGCCCGTCGCATCATCCGGTGCGGCGCGCAAACGCTGTTCCAGCTTCGCCATCACCGCGCCCGGCGGCAGTTCTTCCAGCGAACCAGAAAGACGCGGCGCGAGCGGCGCATCGGGCGATTGCGGATTGCCAAGGCTCAGATAAATGCCCAGCGATACAAGCGGCACGGCAGCCAGCAGCGTCAACGCCGTGCGCTTTTGCGGCGAGGCGTGAAGCGGCGCACTGAGTGCATAGCCGATAGCGCAGGCCAATAACCCGCACAGGCTCCAAAATATGGCTGTCGAAACCAGCGCTTAAAAGCCCAGATAAGTAGTGACTTCGCCCATTGGCGCGCGCGGGCTTTCCAAGCCGTTCACCGGTGCGTCAGGGTCGGCATAGCCGAGCGCCAGCCCACAAAATAGGGTGTGCGTATCGGGAATGTTTAAATATGCCTTCACGGTCGGCGCCCAAATGGCCCAAGCCTCTTGCGGGCATGTATGCAAGCCGCGCTCACGCGCCAATAGCATCATAGTCTGAATGAGCATGCCCATATCCGACCATTGGCCTTCTTGCATTTGTTTATCGAGGGAAAAGAACATGCCGACAGGGGCATTGAAGAAGGTGAAATTACTGGCCAACCAAGCCAGACGCGCCGCTTTGTCTTCGCGCGCGACACCCATAATCTCATACATGCGCTCGCCAATCTCAAACCGGCGGCCATTATAAGGGTCTGTTAATTCAGGCGGATAAATATGGTATTCCGGCCCCTCGCCCATTGGCTTTTCTTGGCCTTTTTCAGCCACCAGATTGACCAGCTTATCGCGCGGTGCGCCTTGCAGAATATGCACATTCCACGGCTGCAAATTGCCGCCCGATGGCGCGCGCATGGCAGTTTCCACGATATATTTAACATCATCCTCGGCCACCGGCTTATCGAGAAAAGCGCGGCATGAAAAACGCGACTGAATGGCGTCGCTGACGGAGGGGGCAGTATCGGTAAGTCTACTCATTTCGGTCTCCCATTTGACGGCAGGATAACCGCCGCCGAAACAGAAGACCAGAGCTATTAAGACAAAAGGGTCGGCAAAGGCAGGCGAATAGAATGAATGGCCACCGCCACGCGCCCGCCGGTGAAACGACCATGACCCGGCGTCAGGGCAATGGTCTCGCCGGTCCAATAAACGGCGGGCGGGTCAGCCGGGCCGATAATCTCCGCGCCCTTAGCGGTTAATAATCCATGCCCGAAACGCGCATCAGCAGCATCTGTGCCAAGTTTCCAATTTGACGGGCCGGTGATTTTATCCAAGACCCGCGCCGTGACGCCCAATAGGGTGATATGTGACGGGATTTGCAACACGCCATCCTCTGAGGCCAGATCAAAAACCGCCTCTTGCGTTTCAAAAAAAGACGTGGAGACAATCTCAATGGTCGTCGGCGTGGCAGGTGTCGCATCGGCCGCCAGCGGCTTCCAATCCGTGCCGTCAAAAACCAAAAGCACCTCATCAGCCGCATCCCATAAAGACCATCCGGCTTGCGGGGCGATGAAGGCCCATCCGGTATCCTCATACAGCGCCAGCTTGGCGTCATGGCGTTGCCACGCGCCGGTGGCATTGGCGGCAATAAGATAGCGGTCACCATTTTGCGGGTCGCTGGGCGGCGCGGTTCGGCTACGGTCGATAACGCTCAATTGCACCAGCCTTGCCAGCTTCTGCTCAATATCCGTGATGAGCGTCTCT
>VMHT01219688.1_pt1 | contig 12611 bp, 2 predicted proteins | sample 4693611 | NCBI WGS metagenome assembly VMHT01 (sample SAMN12280063, study PRJNA550983) | marine metagenome | isolation source: seawater sampled from same location over 5 years 0.02-0.2 micron viral filtrate | place: USA: collected off the coast of southern California halfway between the port... ... | reverse complement strand
TCTAGAAGATCATCCCCCTCGCCCCCGCGAATGACCGTCCGTTGTATCCTGCGTTCAATCGAGACTCTGATGGAGTCGCAATCGACTCTTACCGAGGTCCGTTCCTTGTTGGGCGCTGTGAGCAGATCCTGGTCCCCGTCGCGAGTTAAAGCGTCTATTTCTAGCATCATGGTCCTTGACGATATCAAGTCTTTATTCAGATTTACTATGCATGTTGCAATGGTAGTCCCGCCAGGGTTCGAACCTGGGTCCCCGGGACCAAAACCCGAGATGATGGACCACTACACTACGGGACTCCAACCCTCATGCCAACGACTCCCGTTTAGGACTTATCGACTGACTCCTCCGTAACCATCATGCATCGCAAGGCTCTGGACACCCTCATGGCAGTTAGTAGAATAGGAGTTCTTGGAGCGGGGCAGATGGGTGCAGGGATAGCGCAGGTAGCATCATGTTCGGGATACTCTGTAACTATGGTCGATATCGATGAAAATGCAGTGGAGCGAGGTATGAACTCCATAAAGTCATCACTTCAGAGAATCGTTTCAAAGGGGCGGATGGAGCTGAAAGACTCACAGATCGCAATGGAACTCATAACCCAATCCACGAATAGGTCGGACTTCTCTGAGTGCGACTTGGTGATAGAGGCAATCCCGGAAATACTCCAACTCAAGATGGATGTCTTCTCCGATCTGGATGCAATATGTCGCGAGGACGCCATCATGGCCACAAACACTTCATCCATATCCATAGGTGCAATCGCGAAAGCAACTAGTAGGCCAGATCGTATTATTGGCATGCATTTCATGAACCCCGTCCCGATAATGAAGTTGGTAGAGGTAATCAATGGGCCTGAAACACTCTCCGAGGTGACTGATGTGGTCATCTCAGTCGCTGAGTCAATGGGGAAGGTCGCACTGTTGTGTAATGACTCCCCCGGCTTCGTCTCTAATCGAATCCTGTGCCCCATGATAAACGAGGCGATCCTGACGTTGGAGGAAGGGGTCGCTGAACCAGAGGCGATAGATGGGATAATGAAACTCGGTATGAATCATCCAATCGGACCTCTAGCCCTTGCGGATTTGATCGGCCTAGATACAGTACTCCACATCATGAGGGTATTGCATGAGGGGTTCGGAAATCAAAAGTACGAACCCGCGTCACTTTTGGTGTCAATGGTGGAAAAGGGAGAGTTAGGCAGGAAAGTCGGAAAAGGCTTCTACGAATACTGAAATTATATTGCCTATATACTTCTGTTTTATTTAATATAGCAATGCCACCCAGTACAGCGATTTTGTCATTTTGTTATTTTTATACGAAAACACAGGTCCCGCCGTCTACAAAAACAACGCCAAACACCTCTGCAGACACCTGTTATCCTGAAGAAAGAATTCGACATTTTTATATCCATCTTGAGTCGTGAGCACGCCCAGTGACGTCTATGTCGAACGACCGCAGCCGAACCATCGTCCTTGCTACACTAATGATTGCCGCCCTAATTTCACCAGCTCTTTCTGCCATGGAAGAACGAGTGGAAATGAAGGAAGAGCCCATACCTATGGAAGCTCCACAGAACCCATGCCTCGGCTTCGACGCCTGCACGGGACAGGACGCAGGAGGTTACAACGGCAACAACCTAGTCTGCCCGGAAGGCGGACAGTGCCTTCCCATAGACCTCACCCCATATGCGGACATGGACCAAACCACGTCATTCTACGGCTATATCAACGGTTACTCGAATTGCGGATCGGCAACCGGTGTAAGCTGCGACGATGACGACGTCTATCTCCTCGATATCCCGGCTGGATATCAGGTCAACGTCACGACTGCATGGAATTCGACAACCACACATCACACTCTTTCCCTTTACAACGGCGATGCATACACTGGCGGATCCGGGACTAGCGGCATGTCCTCGATAGCCAGTGGACCGTGCTCCAGCACAGCATCCACTGGGACCTGCACCGCCGCGGCTCCCGGAGGGTCCGCGGAAGTCCTAGTCATCTACATCGACTGCTCGCTCTCTGGATGCCAGGGCTCGAACCCCCAAGACTACAGGCTCGACATAGAGTTCTGGTTCGCAGGCGATAACGGGAATGTCGGAGACTACACTCAGGAGGAATCCATCGTCATCGACACGCTCCTGGAGACCGTGCAGACAAGCATATACGCTCCTTACACGGGATCGGCGACCTCAGACACAGGGACATTCGACGTGGCTGCTGGCGATACCGTCGGCATCATGCTGTCATTTTGTGACTCCTTCTGCGACACAGAGAGCAGAATCTCAGTAACCGGACCAGGGACCAACGACGTGTTCTTCCCGCTAGGTTACCAGCCCAGCGATGTCGGCACAATAGTCACGACATACACAACTCCAGGAACATACACCCTCGAGGTCGATGACCCTGGGTTCGGGGATGGTGGAATCGGCGCGGATGCTGTGAGGACCGCAAATGCCGGCAACGTCACCGGATTCTTCACCACCGACGGATTCGAACTCTCAGGATCAAGCAGGGGGATGCTGACGGACACAACGGATGAGCAGGACGTATGGGCCGTGCACATACCAGAGGGATACCTCATCGACGTCACACTCTCCTGGTCAGCCTCAGCTGACCTGGACCTCTCACTATACAGCGATTACGCACTCACCAGCATGATAGACGAATCCATCTACACCAACCCGGAACTCGTGAGCAGCACAGATACGGACTGGGATGCCTTCGCATGGATATCCGTAGACTGGTGGAGCTCATCTTACCCAGCCTTCGACACCGAGGCGATTTATCTGCTCGAAATCGACTTCATACCGGTTTCAGGCGTCCCCTGCTACAACCAGGATGACGGCGCATCGCCAAACGACTACTACAGCGTCTTCAATGGAGACGCAGGATACGAAGACGTTCCATCGACAAAGGTCATAGACACCTCGGCCGGATATGGCACCTTCAAGGGTATGATATGCGGCGGCTACGATGATGTCGACGCATTCAACCTCACCGTCCCCGCCGACACAGGCATATTCGCAACCTTGGAGTTCGACTCCGAGCATGAGCACGATATCGGCTTCGACCTCTCAAAGGAAATAGCTGCTAACCCTGGAACATGGGTCAGCATTGAAGACGAAATGATACAGCAGGAAGGATTGAGGTCAGTAACCTCGAACGCCACCTACAACCCGGGCTCCGGGCTGTCATGGTCACTCGAGATGTACGACTCCTTCGGTGACGGCTGGAACGGCAACTCGATCGATGTCATCGTCGACGGGGTCGTCGTACTCGACGACGCCACCATAGGATACGGAAGCTATGAATCGATTTCATTCCCAGTGGCCTGCGGGTCCCTGGTGGAGACAGACATAGACTGGAACGGATCCTGGGACTCGGAGGTCTCCTACGAGATACTGAACCAAGACGGCGCGCAGGCCGGCACTGCAGATTACTACACCAACTCCGGAACACCCGAACACGGGGACATCATGGGCACAATGGTGGTGCTCTGCTCAGGTGGCCCACCGCCACCAATAACATACATCCTAGGACTCGGCGGAGATCTACCTTCTGACGACTTAGAGTACAACTACACGATCACATGGAGCACATACTCCCAGTCCGCGTCCTGGACTAACCCCTCAGATGATGCCGAGACAGGCATGGACGCCGGCGACGACTACACAAGTCGGGCTACCTTGCAGACGAGGAACAACACGTACTCGGCATCAGCACACGACGTCTGGGACGATGTAGACCAGTACGAGATATACATCCCTCAGAACTACGCAGTCCGTGTTACCCTGGACTACCCGCCTGAGAACTACATGATGGTAACCATGGGGCTCAACGACTCGATGGACTCGATATCCGCCTACGACGAAGGCGAATACCCCCAGGTCGCCTACTCCCTATTCTCGGACGGAGGCGACACGATCGTCATCTCCGTCGATATGATGAGGGGCAGCGGCGACTACTCGATGATGGTCGAGATGCTATGGCCAGGAAACTCGCTCAACCCGTCGAACGACTGCGGCACGGGCGAGGACTTCTCACACACCCCATGGGGCACACCAGGCGGCAACCCGCCAACGGCGCCATGGAGCCAGAGCTGGCTCAACCACACAGGCATGGCCACGGCCAACGCACCGTTGATCGGGCCCACGGGAGGTACATGCACTGCATGGGTCGACTACAGCTGGGACGCCTACGACGGCGTCAGGATTTCCATACCCTCCGGACACTTCGTCAACGTGACGGTGACCCCCCTCGACGAACTCGAAGAGGAGGAGGACAATTTCGGAGTGGAAGAGGACTTCCTCGCATACGCGCTCTTCGCATGCCCGCAGTTCACGTACAGCTGCAGCGCCAGTGAGAGCTACCAGGTTTCAGGCTACGGAATCTCCTACGACCAGGGCGAAGGATACACAGTATCCAGCGGCGCGGCGCCGCTAGATGGCAACTATGTGATACTCAACACCTACATCGACCAGTTCGGCGCAGGACCGACGACAGAGGATCTCACATACGAGATCCAGATCGAGTTCAAGCCGTTCTCAGAGTTGTGGTTCCCCACAGACGACGCCGGATCTGGGTCTGACGCCTGCGCTCAGGTCGCATGCTCGATGAACATCACCGACCTAATCGGAAGCGCCAACGCCGACGTATTGGCGGCATACAACAGCACAACCGGCGATCTCGAGTCCCTCAACTGGTCCGGATGGGTCTCTGCTGCGGACGACAAGGACGACGCATACGGATTCCATGTGCCTGCCGGCTACAGCTACGAAATTTGCATGACATGGGACGGACAGAACTGGTACGGCTTCGACGCCAACACCATGATGAGGCTCTTCGCGCTATCAGACGGTTCCATGGCGGTCCCGGCACTCACCGCCAGTTGGACAGCTGCACCGAACTACGGTGCTTCTGGCGAGGTATGTACCGAGAGCTACACCAACTTCGGCGACATGTCGGACAAGATGAACTACCTATGGGTGAACGACTACTCAGGAAACGTAGCATGGCCATCCAACGTGGACATGCTGGAGGAGGTCCCATACTGGATCGACATCACTTTCAGCAGCCTCGACAGAGACGGTGACGGATGGTTCAACGACGATGAAGACGCCTGTGGAACAGATGCTGACGATCCCGCATCAGTGCCAGCGGACACCGATGCCGATGGAATATGCGACACGCTGGACACTGACTCCGACGGCGATGGTGTGCAGGACGTTGATGACGCCTTCCCATACGACCCGAATGAGTCGGTGGACTCCGACAACGACGGCGTCGGGGACAACACCGACACAGACGTCGATGGAGACGGGTGGCTCGATGAGGACGAGATGGCTTGCGGAACAGACAGCAAGGACGCCTCCAGCATCCCGGTCGACAGCGACGGGGACCTCATCTGCGACCCCCTCGACCCCGATGACGACAACGACACGTGGACCGATTCACTCGACGACTTCCCGTTGGATCCCGCTGAATGGCTGGACAACGATCGTGACAACATTGGCGACAACGCCGACACCGATGACGACAACGACAACTTCGAGGACCAGCTCGAGATAGACTGCGGGTCGGACCCCCTCTCCAATGGAGATATCCCGTCCGACCTCGACAGCGACGGGACATGCGACGCGCTCGACACCGACAGGGACAACGACGGCGTGGACAACACCGCCGACGTATTCCCCGAAGACGCCACGGAGTGGGCTGACTTCGACAGTGACGGCAGAGGAGACAACGCGGATGCCGATGATGACAATGACCTCGTCGCCGACGGACTCGACCTTTTCCCATACGATGCCACAGAGTGGGCTGACAACGACGCTGACGGAACTGGCGACAACGCCGACCTCAACGATGACGGCGACGCCTGGACCGACCTCGAGGAGATAGCCTGCGATACGGATCCAATGGACGCCTCCTCCGTGCCGACGGATTACGACGGCAACATGGTCTGCGACAAGCTCGATCTCGACGACGACGGCGATGGAGTACCGGATGATCAGGACGACTTCCCCTTCGACGCCAACGAGTATCTCGATTCTGACGGGGATGGCATCGGAGACTACTCCGACACCGATGACGACAACGACGGATGGTCCGACGTCTCCGAACCCAACTGCGGCAGCGACCCGATGAACAGGCTATCAGTTCCCAGCGACAATGACGCTGACGGCGACTGCGACGTGACAGATGCGGATGACGACAACGACAACGTCCTGGATGGCGACGACGCATTCCCGTTCAACCCGACTGAGTCCAAGGATACGGACGGCGACGGGATCGGCGACAACACCGACATGGACGACGATGACGATGGATGGCTCGACACCACCGAGAGCGTCTGCAGGAACATGGGCGGATTCGGCGATCCGGATTCAGATTCCATAACCCCTGCCGACCTCGACAGCGACGGCGTCTGCGACGCGCTCGATCAGGACAGGGACGGCGATGGAGTGCCGAACCCCGCTGACGAGGGGCTGATCGACACATGCGAGATCGAGGCGTGGGAGGATGCATTCCCCGACGACGCGACCGAGCAGTTCGACGCCAACTGCGACGGACAGGGAGACACATCAGTCCCACTGACGATACGCGACGACTTCGACGCCGACCCAGCACCGTTCATCGGCGCTGGAGCCGGGCTCCTCGCCCTCATAGGCGGTCTCGGACTTGCCATGAGGTCCCGCGGAGGAAGCAGCGGGGACGACGACTACCTGGATGAGACGGATGACTTCGAAGAAGAAGAAGAAGAAGTCGATGAGGAGGGGGCCTGATACTATGAAGACCGGCAACAGATCCCCTGAAGGACGCGGCATCACCGCGGCCACCATCGCCTTCGTCGCCATGCTGATGATAGGCCAGACCGCGCCAATGGAGTACGTAAGAGACGCCTCCATGTCCGCGGACGCAGTTTCCTACGACACAGTTGATTTTGCGGTAGCAGAGAACACTGAAAGCACGGTAGTCATCGACCTGATGTCGACGGTCTCCAATGCCGCCGACTGCAAGATGTACGTCTCGGGAATCAGCGACAAGGACAACCTCCTCTTCTCTACCACGGGCAATGGCGTGTCCTCCTACGACGTGACCATGGCATCGACGGCTCTCGATTACGAGAACCCCCTCGACAGCGACGGGGACAACTCATTCGGGTTCGATGTTAAGGCCGTCTGCCCAGGCAACGTAGCATCTACAGCGACATACTTCGTCAATGTGACCAACACTGTCTTCGACTTCTACGGGTCCAACACAGCGGCAATCACCGAGGACGTTGCAGCTAACACGAGCGTCTGGTCCCCAACTGGGATGAACGACACGACTGCGAACTGCGCGATCGTGACCGGAGACGACAACGGGAACTTCGACGTGAACGCAACGACATGCGAGATCACCGTCAGCGAGACTGCGAGCTTCGACCACGAGACTTCGCCGACCATCGCTCTGACCGTGGAGGCTTCCACCGGAGTCAATCCCCCGACAGCTGCTACAAGCAGCGCAAGCCCAGTCCACGAGAGCGCCTCGCAAGTCATCACGGTGAGTGTAACCGACGTCAACGAGGCACCCTCGGGAGACCTGGCAATCACAGGCACCCTCACCGAGGGCCAGACCCTCACTGCGGACGCAACAGGCGTCTCAGACGAAGACGGCATGAACATGACTGACGAGACGTACCAGTGGTACAGCGGTGGCGCGGCTATCGCCGATGCCATCTCCTCGACCTACACCCTCGTGAACAGCGATACAGGGAACCTGATACAGGTGTCGATGACCTACAACGACTCTGACGGAAGGACCACTACAGTCCTGAGCGCGAACACCACCGCCATAGTCGGCATCGACAACAACGACCCTTCGTCGACAGGGGTGCCCAACCAGGCCATCCTCGAGGACGCCTCGACGATCATAGACGTATCCTCTTACTTCACAGATGACGACCCAGATGCAACCCTCACATACACCATCAGCGGAGCCGGTTTCGCCACCATCGACGCCGCTACAGGGACAATAACGGCTTCTCCGCTCCAAGCGGATGTCGGCGAGAACACCGTCACTGTCACAGCAACTGACGATGATCCATCGGACACGACGACATCGCAGACCTTCTACCTAAACGTCACCAACGTCAACGACGCATTCTCGCTCGGTAGCTACACGCTATCGGTGGCCGGTGACGTCCATGACGGAGCGACCCTGACACCAGGTTACGCCGACGTAGTTACGACAACCCTGTGCAGCATCACGACCCCAGCCCAATCCGGCACGGTAGTATGTCCGGGTTCAGTCCATCCTGTATACGGCGGAATCACAGTCCCTGCGGGCCAAACTGCAACAATGACGTTTGGAGACACCACATTCTACCAAAGTGAGTTCTCCCTGTCAGTATACAACTCGGATCTATCGCTATACGGTTCTTACACCACAGCAGATAGCCCGGCTTCGCTGCCATCAGGAGACTACGTCCTGCTAATGTCAGATCAGTACAACGACGGAGACGGCTACCTCACTGTTGACTACTCCGAGGTGAGCACCTTAGCGCTTGACCCATCACTGCTAACCGACGGGGATGGCATTGGCACGCTCGCATACCAGTGGCATCAGGACGGCAACCCCATAACCGGGGCGACCTCCTTCTCATACACGCCAGAGGCCAACAACCTCTCGCTCATAGGCAACACATACACGGTCGAGATAACCCAGACCGATGCCACCGGCACCGACGAGTCGATGATGTCCTTGAGCTCGGCAGCGCTCACGCTGAACCCAGCAGGCGACCTCGACGGAGACGGGACCACAAACGACGTCGACACTGACGTCGACGGCGACGGCACAGACAACGCTGCTGACGCCTTCGAGTTCGACGAGCACGCATGGTCCGACAACGACGGTGACGGAATGGCCGACACGCTCCACAGCAGCCTCACAACCGTCGTGGTTCCGACCGTGACGCTTTGCGACATAACGAACCCCTCGGGCAACGGCGGCGAGAGCTGCACATTCACCGTCCCGGCGGGCGTTACAACTGACGACGTATCGTTCGGAGACACCACGACCTACCAGAATGAGTTCTCGATGACCGTCGACGATGGAACCACATCGACCTCGTACGGAGCCGGAGACACCCCGTTCACCCTGAGCGAGGGAACCTACACGATATCCATCTCAGATGCGTATGACGATGGAGACGGGTTCGTAACCGTGACTTACGCTGACACCGACAACAGCGCTGTAACCGCTGCATCAGTCACGCCGTATGGCACGGTATTGGACACCGACGACGACAATGACGGAACACCGGACACGGAGGATGCTTTCCCCTTCGACACGACGGAGGACACAGACGCTGACTCCGACGGCATCGGTGCCAACACGGACGAAGTCGAGAACGACGCATGCTACTCAGCCGACACAGACGGCGACGGATTCCCCGACGCCGGCACGGGCTTGGCGGGATGCACCCCGACCCTAGTCGAGGACAGCGACGATGACGGCGACGGCATCGCCAACGTGGACGACTGCAATGTCAGCAATGCCACACAGATGTTCGACACGGACGGCGATCTAACGTGCAATTCCGTAGACGACGACGATGACGGTGACGGTGTCGCCGATTGGTATGACGACTACCCGCTGGACGGCGACGCTCAGTACAACGCTGACGGCGACGCGTTCAACAACACGATAGACGCGGACGACGACAACGACGGAATCACGGACGACCTCGACGTGGACACGGACGGCGACGGGTACAACAACACGGACCAGGGCGACGGAATTGTCGACTGGGCGCCTGATGACCCCGACGAGTGGTCCGACACGGACAACGACGGACTAGGCGACAACTACGATACCGATGACGACGGCGACCTTGTCTTGGACTCCGCGGACGGATGCCCGCTAGACGGAGCCGCTTCTCTCGACACGGACGGCGATGGCCTATGCGACGCCACGCTCGACGATGACGATGACAACGACGGCGTCCTTGACGTTGATGACGCGTTCAGACTAGATCCAGACGCTGACACGGACACCGACAACGACGGCAAGGCTGACACGATCAACCCGAACCTTCCGACCGAGGACGATTACACGACGGTAACCCTGTGCAGCATCACGAACCCAGCCGGATCCGGATCCCTTGGAACGTTTTGCCCGGGTTCAGTCCATCCTGTATACGGCGGAATCACAGTCCCTGCGGGCCAAACTGCAACAATGACGTTTGGAGACACCACATTCTACCAGAGCGAGTTCCTCCTGACAATATACACACCTGCTCTATCGGTCTTCGCGCAATACACCACAGCAGACAGTCCGGCCTCGCTGCCACCAGGAGACTATATCCTGCAGGTAAGCGACCAATACGATGACGGAGACGGCTATCTAACTGTAGACTACTCCTACGTATCCGGTTCGCAGCCAGCCCAGAGCACGCCTTTCGGCACTCTACTGGACAACGATGACGACAACGACGGCGCAGAGGACACAGCAGATAATTGGCCTCTCGATGACTGCGCTGACACAGACACAGACGGCGATGGAGCACCTGACACGGTTTGCGTAGCAGATGATTTCAACTCGGGCTGGAACGTTGGTAGCGGATCCGGCATCGGCGCAATGGAGATACTCAGCTCCGGGAGCGGCTTAACGGTCAATTTCGCCGAGACTTTCGAGACTAATGATACCGATCCCAGCTGCGTCTCATCCATGTCATGGGCTGGTTACAACACCTCCACAGGCGTTTGGGACGACATAGATACAGTCGGACTTTGCAACGGAGACACATGGGGTCCAAATGACGTTGATCAAATCACATGCCCCGCAGTTTGGGGATGCGACGGCACTTACGGCCACTACAAAGTCACTCTGGTCGGTAACGGAACCGGAACATCGGTGGCCTACACAGCGTTATTCGGACAGCCGGCCGATACCGACGACGACAACGATGGCACGCTTGACATAAGTGACGATTTCCCGCTGGATGCCAGCGAGGACACGGACACAGACCAGGACACGATTGGCAACAACGCTGATTTGGACGACGACGAGGACACCGTTCTCGATGCCGACGAGGTATCAGGATGCGCCCTAGTGGTTGACTGTGACAGTGACTCATACAACGACTCAGTAGATGCTTTCCCAACTGATCCGACAGAGTGGTTCGACACCGACAATGACGGAATCGGGAACAACGCCGACATCGACGATGACGGGGATGGAGTATCGGACGCCTATGACTGGGCACCGCTAAACGCATCAGAGTGGAGAGACTTCGACGGAGACGGATTCGGCGATACCGCAGATACCGACGACGACGGCGATCTCGTCGCAGACATCGAAGACACCTTCCCACTGGACGCAACCGAGTCAGCCGACACTGACGGCGACATGGTCGGCGACAACACCGACATGGACGACGACAACGACGGCGTGGACGACTACGACTCCAATGGCGCTCAGCTCGACAACTGTAGAACCACGGTGAACTCGGACCAGGCAAATAATGACGGCGACACTGCCGGCGACCTGTGCGATGAAGATGACGACAACGACGGCACGCCCGACGTCCTCGACGCCTTCGAGATGAACGACGTTGCTGACACAGACACCGATGGAGACGGGATGCCAGACGATTTCCTAGTCTCGAACGGTGTGACAGTTGAAGCTTGCTCCGTGACAAACACAGCCGGAATCGCATCCGCCGATTGCTCGGGGACGATCACGACGGCAGGGGAGAGCCTCGTCTACACCCTTGTCACAGCAAACACATGGGCATCAGACTTGGTGCTCACAGCTGTCATGCCCAATGGCGACATAGTGACTCTGGCCGACAGGGACCTCGCTGTGGGTACAACCTACAGCTGGAACTTCACATCCGTCGGAACATACGTGCTGACACTAGCGGACTTCTACTCAGACGGCGGAGATGACGCGACTCATTATCTAGCCAGTGCTGCGCTCTCAGAGACGCTTGTCGGTGACCACACGACACCAGAGGACGAATCTGGCGGGCTATTGCTCGACACAGACGATGACGATGACGGTTATTTGGACGTTGATGAGGTCTCGGCATGCGGCGGCGAACAGGCATACGCGGGATACGAGTCCACAAGCGATCCACTGGATGCTAACTCGATACCAGCTGACATGGATTCAGACCTGATCTGCGACGGCCTGGACATGGACAGAGATGGCGACGGTGACTTCAACTACGACGTGGATGGAGACGGATCGGTCAACTACGTCCATGGAGACTCAGAGGACGTCTTCCCAGACGACCCAGCGGAGAAGGACGACAACGACAACGACGGCACGGGCGACAACGCCGATACCGACGATGATAACGACATGTGGACCGATGTGCTCGAGAACACTTGCAGCGGCCTCGAGGCCGACGGGCACTCCAACCAGTACGATGCAAGCTCCCTGCCCGATGACTACGATTCCGACATGGACTGCAACACCTTCGACATCGATGATGACAACGACGGGGTCAACGACGGCCCAGACCCTCACCCGCTAGACGAGTGCTACTGGTCCGACAACGACCAGGACGGCATCGCCGACTACAACAACGAGGGCAACTGCGTCGCTCACATGACC
>VMHT01094104.1_pt1 | contig 12615 bp, 12 predicted proteins | sample 4693611 | NCBI WGS metagenome assembly VMHT01 (sample SAMN12280063, study PRJNA550983) | marine metagenome | isolation source: seawater sampled from same location over 5 years 0.02-0.2 micron viral filtrate | place: USA: collected off the coast of southern California halfway between the port... ... | reverse complement strand
TGAAAACATTTTATGAAAAAGACGCAGATGTAAATTTAATTAAAAATAAAAAAGTTGCAATTTTTGGTTACGGAAGTCAAGGACATGCGCACGCACTTAATTTAAAAGATAGCGGTGTAAAAGAAGTGGTCGTAGCTTTAAGAGAAGGCTCAGCAAGTGTAAAGAAAGCTGAAAGCGAAGGTTTAAAAGTTATGTCATTATCAGATGCTGCAGCCTGGGCAGATGTTGTAATGATGTTGACACCTGACGAACTTCAATCAGAAATTTATAAAAATCACATTGAACAAAGAATGAAAGAAGGAACAAGTTTGGCTTTTGCTCACGGTTTGAATATTCACTTTGATCTAATTAATGCTAGAAAAGATTTAGATGTATTTATGGTTGCACCAAAAGGACCAGGACACACAGTTAGAAGTGAATATCAAAAAGGCGGTGGTGTTCCATGTTTAATGGCAGTTCATAAAAATAGCTCAGGCAAAGCAAGAGATTTAGCGTTATCATATGCATCTGCAATTGGTGGAGGCAAATCTGGAATTATAGAAACAACTTTTAAAGATGAGTGCGAAACAGATTTATTCGGCGAACAAACAGTTCTTTGCGGAGGTTTAGTTGAATTAATTAAAAATGGTTTTGAAACTTTAACTGAAGCAGGCTATCCACCAGAGATGGCTTACTTTGAAACACTTCATGAAGTAAAATTAATTGTTGATTTGATTTATGAGGGTGGAATTGCAAACATGAATTACTCTATTTCAAACACCGCGGAGTATGGCGAGTATGTTTCAGGCAAAAGAATTGTTGACAGCAAGACCAAGGAAAAAATGAAAGAAGTACTGAAAGATATTCAATCAGGTAAGTTTACTAAGCAATGGATGGACGAACATAAATCAGGTCAAAAAAATTTCCTCAAAATGAGGGAAGATTTAGCAAAACATCCTATTGAAAAAGTAGGTAAAGAGCTTCGTGCAATGATGCCTTGGATTGGAAAAAATAAATTAGTCGATAAAGACAAGAATTAACCCAATCTGACTCCGTAATAGCTCTTATTGAATACATAATAATTTGCAAATTCTATCTTTGATTGTATTATGAGATGCTTTTGAATTAACAAAAGTTTTACTATGAGCGATAAAAATAGAATTATAATTTTTGATACTACAATGCGTGATGGTGAACAGTCACCAGGCGCTTCAATGAGTTTAGAAGAAAAATTACAAATCTCAAGAGTGTTTGATGAACTTGGTGTTGATGTCATCGAAGCAGGTTTTCCAATAGCTTCACCAGGAGACTATGAAGCTGTAACAGAAATAAGTAAAACTCTAAAAAAATCTATTCCTGCTGGCTTAGCTCGCGCAACAAAAAAAGATATTGATGCATGTCATGAAGCTTTAAAACATGCAAAAAATTTTAGAATACATACTTTTATTTCTACAAGCCCTCTTCATATGAAACATAAGTTAAATAAGTCTCCCGAGGAAGTTTTAAGGTCAATCAAAGAAAGCGTCACTTATGCAAGAAAATTTACTGATGATGTAGAATGGTCTTGTGAAGACGGAACTAGAACAGATATGGATTATATGTGTAGGACTGTTGAACTTGCAATTAAATGTGGAGCAAAAACTATAAATATTCCAGATACAGTTGGTTATACAGTGCCATCGGAATTTAAAAAAATTATTGAAACTTTATTAAATAAAGTGCCAAACATTGATAAAGCAATTATTTCAACTCATTGTCACAACGATTTAGGATTAGCAGTGGCAAATTCATTAGCTGGAGTAATGGCCGGAGCAAGACAGATTGAATGTACAATTAATGGAATAGGCGAAAGAGCAGGAAACGCCGCCCTTGAAGAAGTTGTGATGGCAATGAGAACAAGACATGATTTAATGCCGTACTCAACAAATATTAATACAAAACTTTTAAGCAAAGCATCTAAAGTTGTCTCAAACGCAACAGGTTTTCCTGTTCAGTTTAATAAAGCAATCGTTGGAAAAAATGCTTTTGCGCATGAGTCAGGCATTCATCAAGATGGGATGTTAAAAAATAGAAACACTTACGAAATAATGACCCCAGAAAGTGTTGGAGTTAAAAAAACTTCTTTGGTGATGGGAAAACACTCAGGCCGACATGCTTTTAGAGATAAATTATCTGACATGGGTTACGTAGATGTTACAGATGATATTATTGATACAGCGTTTGGAAAATTTAAAATTTTAGCAGATAAAAAGAAACATATTTACGATGAAGACATAGCTGCAATCATCGATGACAGTTTGGTAACTGAAGATAATGTGATTAAATTAAAATCACTTAAGGTATTTGCTGGTACAGGAGAGCCTCAAAAAGCAGAGATGACGTTAGAAGTGTATGGAGAAGTAAAAAGTGCCTCCGAAACAGGAGATGGTCCAGTAGATGCAATATTTAAATGCATAAAAAACCTTTACCCTCATGATGTTAACTTACAATTATATAATGTTCACGCAGTAACGGAAGGAACTGACGCTCAAGCAACGGTAAGTGTAAGAATTGAGGAAAAAGGAAAGTCCACTGTGGGTCAGGCAGCTGATACTGATACGTTAGTCGCATCTGCTAATGCATACTTGAATGCATTAAATAAATTAATTATTAAAAGAACAAAAACTGCACCAGATCAAACGATCAGTGTTCAAAACTAAAAGGAGAAAATATGTTTAAAGGTTTATCAGGTTTATCATCAATGTGGTCACAAGACATGGCTATTGATTTAGGAACAGCCAATACGTTAGTGGTTTTAAAAGAGCAAGGAGTTGTGTTAAACGAACCTTCAGTGGTGGCAGTAATCGAAGATGGTGGGAGAAAATCTGTTTTAGCTGTAGGCGATGAAGCAAAAACAATGTTAGGGAGAACTCCTGGTAATATCTCAGCTATAAGACCTTTGAAAGACGGTGTTATCGCAGACTTCGTTGTTACAGAAGAAATGATTAAACACTTCATAAAAAAAGTTCACAAAAAGAGTGCATTTGCAAATCCTAGAATTTTAATTTGTGTGCCAACTGGTTCAACTCCAGTAGAAAGAAAAGCTATTCAAGACTCAGCACTTGCAGCTGGAGCCAGAAAAGTTCAGCTTATTGAGGAACCAATAGCTGCTGCAATTGGTGCAGGTTTACCTATATCAGAAGCAACAGGATCTATGGTTGTAGATATAGGCGGCGGTACTACTGAGATAGCTGTAATGTCCTTAGGTGGCGTGGTTTACTCTAAATCACTGAGAGTTGCTGGTGACGCATTAGATGGATCAATTATCGCTTATATGAGAAAAAAAATGAACCTAATGATAGGAGACTCTACCGCCGAAAAAATAAAAAAAGAAATAGGAACAGCAATTCCTTCTTCAAATAATACATTTTTAATGAAAGGTAGAGATATAAGATCAGGAACACCAAAAGAAATTGAACTTACAGAAAAAGATGCATGTGAAGCAATAATGCCAATTTTAAATCAGATTTTAGGAGGTATAAAAGAAGCTCTAGAAAACACACCTCCAGAATTGTCAGCTGATTTAATTGATATGGGATTAGTACTTACAGGCGGAGGAGCTTTATTAAAAAATATTGATAAATTAATCTCTCAAGACACTGGTTTGCCCGTTACAATTGCTGACGACCCTTTATCGTGCGTAGCTATTGGAACTGGTAGAGCGTTAGAAAATGAAGAATTATTTTCTACGATGTTGTCTGAATATTAATTTATTTTTGAATGAATAAATGTCAGTCAGTAGAGATGATTTTAGTATAGCTTTTCGTTCTGCTCTTTTACAAAGAGGAGCAACCCAAAAATTTTCAATTTTTTCACTTATAATTGTAGCATTAGTAATCTTTTTTTTAGATGTTTACGGTTTTACAGTTGTAAAAACAGCTAGAAGTTTTATTAACGATGTAGTTTATAGAGTAACTTATTTAGCTTCTGCACCAACTAGATTATTTCCAGGCATTAATGAAGGTATATCAAGTCATTTTAATTTAAAAAAAGAAAATGAAGAATTAAGGCAAGTCATAGAGCGTTATAAGGCACAAGATCTAAATTTAGAGTATATATCAAATGAAAATAAAAATTTGAAAAAAGTTTTAGATACAGAAGATGTACAAAGTGTTTCAAATGTAGTTTTAGCTAAAGTTTTAGTAGATAGAAATAGTCCATTTTTAAAATCAATCATTATTAATAAGGGAAGCAAAGAAGGTATCATAAAAGGAATGCCTGTTACTCAAAATAAATATTTAGTTGGACGTATAGTTGAGACAAATTATTTATCATCAAGAGTATTACTACTTAATGATTTGAATAGTAGAATCCCAGTTACATTTGACGAAAAAAGCACACAAGCGATACTTACTGGAGGAGGAAAACGTAAACCTTCATTGTCTTACCTACCTGAAGACTATCAATTTGTAGAAAACATTACTGTATTCGCTTCTGGAAAAGATGGAATTTTCAATGCAGGTACACCAATTGGAAAAACAACTGAAAATGGAGAAGTCGAGTTATTTGTAGATCCTAATCAACTGTCTTTCGTTACGGTGAATTTAATCAAACCAAGTAAGGAAGTTTTTTAATGGCTAAAGGAAATGTAATACACAAATTATTTGCATCTGGTCCTTTATTTTTATTGTATTACTTATCAATTAGTGAAGTTGATACAAATCTAGAAAAATTATTTGAAGTTTTTTCTTTAAATCTTCAAATAATAATAATTTATTTTTGGATAATAAAACGTCCAGGTCTAATGGGGCCAGGACATATATTCTTAGCAGGGCTTATTAACGATGTTGTGATGGGATTTCCATTAGGAATTAGTTCATTATCTTATCTTGTAGTTTGTTTTGTTGGTAATTATGTCAGGAATAAAAGTGTTAATACTACAATAGCATCTGATTGGTTTACATTTTTAATAGCTTTAATATTTGCAAATTTACTTTTCTTTTCTTTATTGAATAATTTTTCAGAAGTGGGCATTTCTTATACAAAAATTGGTTACAATACTTTTTTTACTCTTTTTTTATTTCCAGTTTTTTGGCTTTTATTTAATCTTTATCAAATGAGTTTTATAGGATCCCAAGATGCTTAGCCCGGGATCAGGTAATACCGTCATAAAATCAAAGCTAATTGGTAGAAGAATGTTTTTAATAACTGCCGCAAAAGCTGTAGTAATGGTTGGATTAGTAGGCAGACTTATATCTCTTCAAATTAACCAAGCTACAAAATATAAATCTTTATCAGACAAAAATAGATTTAGAGAATGGAAGTTAGCACCAGAGAGAGGTGCTATAAAAGATTTCTATAATACAGAAATTGCTTCGAGTAAGCCACTTTATCAAGTGCATTTAGTTCCAGAAAACGCCAAAGACTTAGATAATTTATTTGTTAGGTTAAAAGCAATTTTAAATATAACTGACCGCAAAGTTTCCTTTTTAAAAAGAGTTATAAAAAAACAAAAACCTTGGGAACCAGTAATAATTTCTGAAAATTTAGACTGGTCTTATTTTTCAAGAATAAATCTATTTTTGCATGAACTTGAAGGTGTAGAACCCATAGTATCTGTTGCAAGAACTTATCCCGATAATTCTTCAGCTCATATTTTAGGTTATGTTTCTCAAATAAGCAAAAAAGATTTACAAACAAAAGATTATCTTAAAGATTTAGCTGTGCCAGGTATGGCAATTGGAAAAACTGGTTTAGAAAGAAAACTTGACGAACAGATAATTGGTAAAGTTGGTTATCAACGTTATGAGGTAAATGCTTTTGGAAAAAGAATAAGAGAAATTAAAATTGATGAGGGTCAAGCGGGCAAAAGTTTCAAAACAACCCTAGATTACGAAGTACAAAAATACACAAATGAACTTTTAAAAGATAAAGCAGCCGCTGTATGTGTAATGGATGTTTATAATGGAGATATTGTTTCTTTAGTCTCATCCCCAACGTTTGAGCCTAATGAATTTGTTCATGGACTTGATCGGGCTTATTGGAACAGTTTAATAAAAAACGAAAAGAAACCTTTGGCGAATAAAGCACTGTCAGGACTATATCCCCCGGGATCGACAATTAAAACTTTGGTAGCCTTAAGCGCTCTAGAAAATAAAATTATTAGGCCTTTGGATACTTTTAGATGTAAAGGAAAAATAGAGCTATACGGAGAGAAATTTCATTGTTGGGAAAAAGATGGACACGGAATTGTAAATCTAAGAAAAGGAATCCAAAGATCCTGCGATGTATATTTTTATGAGGTTGCTAGAAAACTTGGCGTTGACCGACTATCAGAAACAGCAAAACGATTTGGTTTAGGAAAAAAAGTTTTAGACGATTTTATTGAAGAAAGGTCAGGAGTAGTACCGAACACAAAATGGAAGAAAAAATTTATTGGACAAAATTGGTACTTAGGTGAGACTCTTCACTCAGGTATTGGTCAAGGATATTTTCAAAGTACTCCTTTACAACTATGTTTAATGACAGCTCAAATTGCTAACGGAGGTTTCGAAATAAAGCCAAGAATAATAGTTGATGGAAAAAATGACAACTTACGAAATTATTTAAAACACAAAAATGAAAATCCTAATGAACCTCTTCCTATTGATCTATTAGTATCGAATTTTGATTTAAAACCTTTATTTAAAAACCAAGAACATATAAATCTGATTAAAGATGCCATGTTCTCGTCATCGAATGAACCTGGCGGAACTTCTTATAGACATAGATTAGAAGATCCAAAATTTACTTTTGCAGGAAAAACTGGGTCATCGCAGATAAAAAGATTTACAGAAGCACAAAGGGAAGCTGAAGTTAAACAGGAAAGTTTACCTTATAAAGATAGAGATCATGCTTTGTTTGTAGCATTTGCTCCATATAAAAATCCACAATATGCAATTAGTGTTTTAGTTGAACATGGCGGTTCTGGTGGTAAAGCAGCAGCACCAATAGCGAGAAAAGTAATCAAAAAAGTTCTTGAGAGGCACGAGCAAAGAAGAACTATAAATAATGAAATTGGAGACTCAGTTTAATGCTACAACCAAGATCAATTCAATCTTCACTAGGTATTAGAGATAAAATTTTATCTTTAGATTTTGTCCTAGTTATTTCAATTTTGCTTTTAGGCATAATCAGTATGTTTGCAATGTATTCAACTGACGGAGGAGAATTTAAATATCATACTAACAGTCATATCTTAAGATTTTTTGTTTTCTTTGGAATGTTTTTTATGGTTTCATTTATTTCAATAAGATTTTGGCATGAGACAAGCTACTTAATTTATGTTGCAATTTTTATTTTGCTTCTTGGTGTAAAATATTTTGGTCTTACATCCTCTGGCTCTAAAAGATGGTTAGATTTATATTTTATGAATTTACAACCATCTGAATTGATGAAAATTGGATTAATTTTATTTCTGGCAAAATATTATCATCGTATTTCAATAGAAAGTATAAATAGCTTCAGGCATTTGCTTTTACCCATTACCGTACTAATATCCCCGTTAATATTAGTTGCTACACAACCCGATCTTGGAACTTCTATATTAATTGCTGCGGGCGGTATAGTCGTGGCATGGTTAGCTGGAGTTAAAGCAAAATTTTTTGTTTTTTCTGGAATAAGCATGATTGCACTATTACCTATAGCCATATCATTCCTAAAACCGTATCAGAAATCTAGAATTTTAACTTTCCTTAATCCAGAGAGAGATCCATTAGGTGCAGGTTACCAAATTATTCAGTCAAAAATAGCTATCGGATCAGGTGGATTGTTCGGAAAAGGATTTTTAAATGGATCACAAAGTTATCTTGATTATTTACCTGAAAAACATACTGATTTTATTTTTACTCTTTTTTCTGAGGAATTTGGATTTTTTGGATCATTATTTATATTGCTTCTATATGCTTTGATAATCTCAAGAATTATTAGAATAGGCAATCTTACTCGAAGTAATTTTGGCAAATTATACTGTTATAGTTTTGCTACAGCTTTTTTTATATATGTTGTGGTTAATATGATGATGGTGCTAGGTTTATTGCCTATTGTAGGATCTCCATTACCTATTATGTCATACGGCGGTTCTTCAATGATGGCAATTATGTTTGGGCTTGGAATAGTTATGTCATGCAAGATTTATAAAGACGTTCCAGTTAATTAAATTTTAGCCTAAAATGATCAAATTTAGTTTAATAAATATCTTGTAAGTTAAACAAATTAATGATTAGTTAACATTATAAATATTATGTTTGGTGATAAAAAAATTAAAATCAAAGACTCTGAAAGATCGCTCATTAGTGAAACTGTGAGCATTGAAGGAACAATTAATAGTTCAGGGGCAATCGATGTTGCTGGTTTAATTAAAGGACCAGTTTATTCTAAAGAGTTAATCGTGAGAGATACAGGTTCTATCACTGGAACTATTGAAGCTGATAATGTTGAAATTCATGGTCATCTTGATGGTAAAGTTTCTGCTCAAAATATTGTTATTGGAGCAACAGGAACTGTTAAAGGTGATATCGAATTCGGAAGCAATTTGAGAACTGAAAATGGAGCAGATATAGATGGCTACATTAAAAAAACGAATAACTCAAAATCCAAGTTAACAGGTGATTTCTTGTTTAAGAAAAAAGATAAGAAGGAGACTTCAGAGACTGAAGAAAGACCAGAAGTAGTAAATAAAGAAGCTATCGCCTAATCTACCGCACTACTAATTTTCAATACATTGCAATATAATTTTCGAATGGAAAACTATAAATGTAAGTCAGTTGGTATTGTAGGTTCAGGAATTCAAGGTGTTTGTACGGGTCTACAATTAATTAAAAAAGGTATTCCTGTTACCATTTTTGATAGACATGATCCTTTATCAAGTGAATTTAAAGCTGCATCGTACGGCAACGCTGGTCACTTCTCTCCTTATGCCGTTTTGCAGTTTAATCGTCCAGATGTTTTATATGATGTTCCAAAAATGCTATTTAGCTCTTATGGGCCCCTAGCACTTAAATGGAATTATATTCCAAGAATGTTAAAATGGTTTTTATATTATTTAAAAAATTGTAATCAAAATTCAATGATGCATACGAAGAAATTTTTCAAGAGATCGACACCACGGGATTAATTGAAAAAAAAGGTATTATTTATATTTGGACTAATAAGAATTTAAAAAGTAGAAATCTAGAAATTAAAGTTCGTAAAGAATTAGGTATAGAACAAAAACTTCTTACACAAAAAGAGGTTTTGGATTTAGAACCAAATTTAAAGCCCGTATTTGATGCAGGCGTGATTTATGAGAGCGCCATGCATGCAAGAGATCCGCATGGAATTCTTAAAAAAATATTTAAATTGTATTTAGAGCGTGGGGGGAAGTTTATACAAACTAATGTTAAAAATTTAGAACAAATAAATACAAATGAAACAGCAATAAGATCAGAAAATGAGGAATATAAATTTGAAAAAACTGTTGTAGCTTCAGGAGCTTTTTCCAAATCTCTAACCGATCAATTAGGAGAAAATATACCCTTAGATACAGAAAGAGGATACCATGTTCATTTCAAGGGAAAAGATCGCCTTATTAGTCGTCCTGTAATTTTTTTGGATAGAGGTTTTGGAATGACGCCTATGAATCAAGGTCTAAGAGCAGTAGGTACAGTTGAATTAGGAGGATTAAAAAATCCACCATCAAAAAAAAGGATTGATTACATCATTAAATGTGCAAAAGAACTTCTACCCGATCTTGGCGATCACGAAGATGAATGGTTAGGATTTAGACCAACACTTCCAGATTTTCTTCCAATTCTAGGACCATCACTTAAAAATAAAAATATAATTTATGCTTTTGGTCACCAGCATTTAGGCTGGACATTGGGTGCTATAACAGGCAAAATTATTTCTAAAATAGTTTCAGGAGAAAAAACAAACATGGATTTAACTCCATATAGCTCAAAGAGATTTAATTAGGAATTTTCTGTCAAAAAAATATTTAGCTTACACACTATTAATTGTAGCTTCATTATGTTGGTCAGGTAATTTTATTATAGGAAAATTTGCAACTCTATTTGAAATTCCCCCACTTACTTTAAATGTTTTTAGATGGATTTCGGTTTGGATTATTTTAATACCTTTTACTTATAAAGAAATTTTTAAAAATATAACTTATATTAAAAAAAATTTTTTTGTTATTAGCTTTATGGGTGTGATCACCATAAGCACATTTAATTCTGTTGTCTATTTTGCTTTAAATTATACACAAGTAATTAATGCTGTTTTAGTTCTCGCTGCTATTCCGGCTTTAACAATTATTTTATCCTCTTTAATGAAAATTGAAAAAACGAACTTGTTTCAAATTTGTGGTTTAATTTTATCAATAGTAGGTATTGGGGCTATAATTTCTAACGGCGAATTACAAAGAATTATTAATTTAAATTTTAATAAAGGAGATCTTTGGATGTTAGTTTGTGTTTTAAGCTGGGCTTTATATTCAACTCTTCTTAAAAAGTACAAATTAAAAATTTCTCAGTTCTCATTAATTCAATTAATGGTCACAGTCGGTATACTTTTTTTGATACCACAATATTTTTATGAACAATCTATTGATCTTGCTGTAAATTTTAATAAAGCTTTTTTTCTTATTCTTTTTTATGTAGTGGTCTTTCCAGCGATCGCTGCTTATTACTGTTGGCAAAAAGGAGTTGAAATTATCGGACCAAATAGAGCTACAATGTTTATTCAACTGATGCCTTTATTCAGTGCAGCAATGGCGATAATTATCTTTAATGAAAAATTCGAATTCTATCATTTAGCTGGAGCAATTTTTATAGTATCAGGTATTTATCTTTCTAATAAAAAAATCAATGATTAAAGTTGCAATTTTAGATGATTATCAAAATGCTTTTCAACAAATTGTTGAAGTAGAGAAATATAGAGATAAATTTGATTTTAAAATTTTTAACAAACCTTTTGTAGATGAAAAAGAAGCTATAGTTGAATTAGAAGATTTTGAAGCTTTACTTATAATGAGAGAAAGAACCCCAATGACAAAGTCATTAATCGAAGGGTTACCAAAATTAAAGTACATCATGACTTCTGGCATGCGAAATAAATCTATCGATTTAGAAACCGCGAAGAAAAAAAATATTACTGTTTGCGGAACAGATATCAATTCTAATCCCGCAGCTGAAATTACCTGGGCATTAATTTTAGGTCTTTATCGAAATATGAAGCAAGAGATTGACAATATGTTTCAAGGTTATTGGCAGAATACTATAGGTTTTGAGCTAAAAGGCAAAATGCTTGGCTTGATTGGCCTTGGTAAAATTGGAACACAAGTAGCAAAAGTTGGAAAAGCTTTCGGAATGGAAGTTTGTTCATGGAGTGAAAATTTAAATTTATCCCACGCCAATGAACTGGGGGTTTTACCGATGAGTAAAGAAGATTTGTTAAAAAATTCAGACATCATATCAATTCATTTAGTTTTTGGTGAAAGAAATAAAAATCTTATAACAAAAAAAGAATTAGGTATGATGAAAAAAACATCTTTTATCATCAATACTTCAAGGGGACCAATTATTAATGAAAAGGATTTAGTCGAAGCTCTTAAAGATGAAAAAATTGCAGGAGCAGGATTGGACGTTTATGACAAAGAACCCCTTTCTCAAGACCACAAGTTGAGATTTCTTCCAAACGCGTTGTTATTACCACATATTGGATATGTTACTGCAGAAAATTACTCAAAGTTTTATAATCAAATGGTAGAAAATTTACTAGCCTGTTTAAACAATAAACCTCTGAGAGTCATTACTTAAACTTTATACACATAGGTTTTTTTGATAAACTCATATTGGCCAAGTGATTTGTTTTTTTTAAATAAATAATTGATATGTGTGTCGAGAGGAAAAATGAATAAAGTTTGTAACTTACTAATAATTTTTATTATGCTCAGTGGCTGCGCCGAAACCCTAGCTTTGTTAGGTCCGGCATCTACATCAGTTACCGGAGGAAACTTAGCTCAATCTGCAGTCTCTTCAGCAGTTAGTTATGGAGTAAAAAAACAAACGGGTAAAAGCCCTGTTGAGCATGCAATGACGTATGTTGAAGAACATAATCCTGAAAAGAAAAAATCTAATTGTGTGGTATTTTTAAATTCAACAGAGTCAGAAATCTGCGAAGCTGTAAAAAAAAATATTAAAGAAACTAAAGAGTATTTTATAAATAAAAACAAAATAGTTGTAAGATCTAAAATAGAAGATCTTGCTAAAAAATCAGTTATCTATAATAGAAGGTAGCCCAACGTTTTTCCAACCGGGGTCTTGACCATTACCACTAAAACCATCGGAAACATTTAAAGCATTGTAACCTTCGTTTGCTAAAAGATTAGCAGCAATTATTGATCTACCTCCTGCCGCACACATCACTAAAACTTTCTCTTCTTTATTAATACTTTGTTTTATATTATCTATGAAACTTGTGTCCTGTGAAATTGTAATAAAAAAAGATTTTATTCCAAGATCTTTTGTATCGGGTTTGCCAACCGTGTTCCATTCATCCTCTGTCCTGACATCAAGTAAAACAGTTTTTGGATTATTAGATATAAATTCTTTTATGTCTGATGATTTAATTTGTTTG
>VMHT01069243.1_pt1 | contig 12615 bp, 16 predicted proteins | sample 4693611 | NCBI WGS metagenome assembly VMHT01 (sample SAMN12280063, study PRJNA550983) | marine metagenome | isolation source: seawater sampled from same location over 5 years 0.02-0.2 micron viral filtrate | place: USA: collected off the coast of southern California halfway between the port... ... | reverse complement strand
TGCAATGCTATTGGTAAGAATGTATAATCTGCATATATGTATAGACAAATATAAATTAAAATAAAAATTATGGCAAGTTCAAAAGATATGACACTAACAAGTGTAAAAGTAAAAGCTGATTTATTCGAAAATTTTAAAATTGAGTGTGTAAAACGTAAATTTAGTTTCCAAAAACTAGCAGATCGTTCATTGTACTTATATTTAACAAATGAAGATTTTAGAAAACAAATCAACTCACAAGTAAAATTAGATTTAGAAGACTAATTAAATAAAAATAGTTATTGAAAATGAAAGAAGGTTATATTAAGAAAGAAAATCGTAAAAAAATACTACTACTTACAGATGATATTAGGGTACACTCAGGTGTAGCTACTGTTGGTAGAGAAATAGTAATGAATACAGCTCATAGATATAATTGGGTTCAATTAGCTGGAGCTATTAAACATCCTGAAAAAGATAAAATACAAGATTTATCTAAGGCAACTGGAGATAAAATTGGTATAGATGATGCTAGTGTTTTTCTATATCCTTGTGATGGTTATGGTAATCCTGATTTATTAAGAGATATAATTAAACGTGAAAAAATTGATGCATTATTTTTAATAACCGATCCTCGTTATTTTGAGTGGTTATTTGCTATGGAGAATGAAATTAGATCTCAAATTCCAATAGCATATTTAAATATTTGGGATGATCTACCAGCTCCAATGTATAATAGAGAATTTTATGATTCATGTGATGCTTTATTTGGTATTTCAAAACAAACTGAAAACATTAATAAGATGGTTTTAGGTGAAGAAAGATGTAAAAGTAAAGTTATTGATTATATTCCTCATGGTTTAGATCATAATATATTCAAACCAATAAATAAATTTGATAAAGAATATAAAAAATTACAAAATAGTCTTGAAAAAGATGGTAAAATGGAGTTTAAATTATTATTTAATTCTAGAAATATTAGACGTAAGTGTATTCCTGATACTATATTAGCATGGAAATATTTTTTAGATACTCTAAGTAAAGAAAAAAGAAGTAAATGTCAATTAGTATTACATACTACACCTGTAGATGAACATGGTACAGATTTACCTGAAGTAATAAGATTTTTATTTCCTGAAGATGATCATAATATAGTAATATCCCCTGGTAAATTTTCAACAGAGCAAATGAGTTATTTATATAACTATGCTGATGGAACAATTTTACTATCTTCTGCTGAAGGTTGGGGATTAGCATTAACTGAATCTTTACTAACTGGTACTCCTATTATTGCTAATGTAACTGGTGGAATGCAAGATCAAATGAGATTTGAAGATAAGAATGGTGATTGGATTAAATTTAATAAAGATTTTCCTTCTAATCATAATGGTACTTACAAAAAACACGGTGAGTGGGCTTTACCAGTATTCCCATCAAATCTTTCATTAGTAGGTTCACCTAGAACACCTTATATTTGGGATGATAGATGTAATGCAGAAGATGCTGCTAAACAAATAAAAGCTTTATATGATATGGGTGATAAAGAAAGAAAAAAAATTGGAAAAGTAGGTAGAAATTGGGTTTTAGGAGATGAAGCTGGATTTACTGCTGAAAAAATGTCTAACAAAGTAATAAATGGTATGGATAAATTATTTAAAAAATTTAAACCTAGACCTAAATTTACTTTTACTAAAGACACAGACATAGAAAAAAAAGTTTTAAATCATAAATTAATATATTAATATGAAGAATACATTTGTTATAAGTTGTCCAATTGATACTTATAGTGGTTATGGAGCAAGAGCTAGAGATTTTGTTAAATCCTTAGTTGAATTAGATAAATATGATGTAAAAGTATTATCACAAAGATGGGGTAGTACCTCACGAGGATTTATTGATAATAATAAAGAACAATGGGGATTTTTAAATGAATTAATAATCCCAGGATTACAAGAAAAACCAGATTATTGGTGTATGGTAACCGTTCCTAATGAATTCCAACCAGTAGGAAAATATAATATAGGTTTAACTGCTGGTATTGAAACTACTGGTTGTGATATAGAATGGGTTAAAGGATGTAATAAAATGGATTTAATTCTTACATCATCTGAACATTCAAAATCTTCATTTTTAAATTCTCATTACCAAAATAGTAGTAATAAAGATGATATTGTTAAAATAGAAAAACCTATTGAAGTATTATTTGAAGGTGGAAATTTAGATGTATATAAAATTATTAAAAAGTTTGAAAATAAAGAATTATATGATCAATTAAATTCAATTCCTGAAGATTTTGCTTACATAAATGTAGGACATTGGATGCAAGGAGATTTTGGACATGATAGAAAAAATATTGCTCTTACTATTAAATCTTTTTATGAAACCTTTAAAAATAAAGAAAATCCACCTGCTCTTATTTTAAAAACTTGTAGAGTTAATTCTAGTATAGGAGATAAAGAAGTAATACAAAGAAAAATTAGTGATATAAGAGATAGTATAGATGGTAAAAATATTCCATCTGTTTATTTACTACATGGTGAATTTACAGATGTAGAAATGAATGAAATATATAATCATCCTAAAGTAAAAGCAATGGTTAGTTTTACTAAAGGAGAAGGATTTGGTCGTCCTTTATTAGAATTTAGTTTACTAAATAAACCTATAATAACATCAGGTTGGTCTGGTCATTTAGATTTTCTAGAAAAAGATTATGTTGCTTTATGTGGTGGAAAGATAAATCCAATTGATAGATCAGCACAAGTTAAAGGTATGTTAATTGAAGGTTCTCAATGGTTTGATATTGACCATAATTACATTAATCATTTCTTAAATGAGGTTTTTAACAATTATGATAAATGGGTAGAAAAAGCTAAAAATCAAAGTAAACATTCAAAGAAAAATTTTAGTTTTGATAAGATGACAAAGAAAATTAAAGAGTTACTTAGTAAAAATGCACCAGAATTACCTAAAAAAATGGAGTTAAAACTCCCAGGGATGGATAAAATTAAAATGCCTAAAAAAAATAATAAACTTAAAATAGTAAAGTAATGAATAAAGATAATTTAATTAAATGTAATAGATGTGGGGGTGATGCTTGTTATACTCAAAAAGTAGGAAAAATCACACTTTATTCTTGTTATGGTTGTGGTTTTCAAACTTCAACTATAATGAAAAGAGGTGAAAAATTTCTAGAAGAACAAATGGATATACTTCCTGATTTATATAAAGCTTTATTAGGTGAAGATGAAGATGGGTTAGTATGGATGCCTCAAACAGTAAATTTACCTCAAAATGGTATGGTATTTGCTACAGCAGCTAAAGAATTTGGGGATGAAGGTGCAGAAGTTAATCAAAATAATTATGAGTGGGCTGGAGTTAAAGCCGTTAAAATAACTGAGGAAGAAAAAGAAAAATTCCCAATACCAGGTAAAAAAGGTGAGTTTTATGAATGGAGAATGGATATGACTACTGAAAAAAGATTTGCTCACAAAGATTTTGTTGAAGCATTAGATTATATAGGAGTATTTGGAAATGAAAAATAAAAATATGAAAGCATTAGTAACAGGAGGAGCTGGATTTATTGGCTCTAATTTAGTAGATTCCCTTATAGAAAAGGGGTGGGAAGTAATAGTAATAGATAATTTATCATCAGTATCACATGAACAGTTTTATTTTAATGATAAAGCTACATATTATGAATATGATATTGTAGAATTTGAAAAAATTAAACCTTTATTTAAAGGAGTAGATTACGTATTTCATTTAGCAGCAGAATCTAGAATACAACCTGCAATTCAAAATCCAACATATGCTATAACTGTAAATTCTGTTGGTACTTGTAATGTATTACAAGCTGCTAGAGAGGCAAAATGTGATAGAGTAATTTATTCATCAACATCTGCATCTTATGGTTTAAAGAATCTTCCACCATTAAAAGAAGATATGCCTAAAGATTGTTTAAATCCTTATTCTGTATCTAAAGTAAATGGAGAAGAATTATGTAAAATGTATACTGATTTATTTGGGTTAAAAACTATTTCATTTCGATATTTTAATGTGTATGGTGATAGACAATGTACTAGAGGACAATATGCTCCTGTTATTGGATTATTTTTAAAACAAAAATCAGAAAATAAACCTATGACAGTAATTGGAGATGGTCTTCAAACTAGAGATTATACTAATGTTAAAGATGTAGTTAATGCTAATATTTTAGCTACTGAATGTGATAGTGGATTTGGAGAAGTTTTTAATATAGGTACTGGTAGAAGCTATAGTATTTTAGAGGTATGTGATTTAATAGGTGGGGAATTTGAATATATACCAGCAAGAATAGGTGAATGTAGATTTACTGAAGCTGATAATTCAAAAGCCAAAAGAATATTAAAGTGGGAGCCTCAAATTAAATTAGAAGATTATTTAAGGTAGGATTCTGTAGGTCAATTTCGTATATTTGTGTTATGAAAATAAGTTATGCAATTACAGTATGTGATGAATTTGTAGAAATTCAAAGATTAGTTTTATTCCTATTAAAACATAAACGCCATGAAGATGATATCGTTATATTATATGATATTAATAATGGTAATGAAGGTATAGAACAATTTTTAAGAGCAAAGTCAGTTAACTGTGAAATCGCTTGGATGCCAGGTGAGTTTGATGGACATTTTGCTAATTGGAAAAATAAACTAACTGAAATGTGTAGTGGTGATTGGATCTTTCAAATAGATGCAGATGAAATGCCACATATGGATTTAATAGAATATCTACCAGAAATAATACTAAGCAACCCAGACAATGAAGTAATTAGAGTACCTAGGGTTAATACAGTACATGGTTTAACTGAAGAATATGTTAGACAATGGGGGTGGAGAGTAAATGAAAAAAATTGGGTTAATTGGCCTGATTTTCAATGGAGAATTTATAAAAATAATACTAAAATTAAATGGGTAAATAAAGTGCATGAAGTTTTAACAGGTTATAATACATATTCTGATCTGCTTGAAGAAGAAGCATTTTGTTTATATCACCCTAAAGACATAGAAAAACAAGTTAAACAAAACAATTATTATAATACTCTATAAAATGGATAATCAACAAAACGGTAATACACGACTTAATACCGATAGAAATGATCTAAATCAAAAAATTAGTAAACTTAAAATGTTAGGTAATAGCAAAAAAGTAAAATGGTCTGATAAAAGAAGATTTAGAAACATATAATATGAATAGAAAATACTTACCCACACTAAGTGAATTGGTTGATAGACTATCAATAGCACAATTAAAAGAAGTATTCATTCCAGAACATAAAAACGAATATTCTAAAGAAATTAAGGATATAATGCATGATATTAATTTAGAAGGAGTCGATGCTGAGTTAATAAGGTCAGTTATTGTGTTATCGCAAATGAATTTACATATTTGGCATAATGAATCAAATTATAGAAAAGGTATTAAAGATGGGAATAATTTAGAATTAACTCATGGTTTAAATGGTATTAGAAACACTGCAAAGAATAAAATACAAGAAAAAGTAGGTGGTAGAAAGGATTATAAAATTGATTGTTTAGCTGCTGATTTTAAAGACTGGGAAATATCATGGTAATATTTAGTAATTTTATACCTCAAGAAAGGTACGAAAAAAGATTAGGTAGTATTGAAAGATTTAAAAATATACCTATAACAATTTTTAATGACAGAATAGCAACACCTGAAGAATTAGCAATTAATCCAATTAATATATTAATAATTAATGAACCTAATGAATTTTTTGGTTTACATAATTATGCCAACCAGTGGGGTCACTTATATTCAGCTGTATTAAGTTGGAATTCAGACCTTGAAAATTTAGATAACTTTAAATTATTTCCTCATGGTGAACGAAATATTGATTTAGATTATTGTAAGGAATTTGAAAACAAGGAAAGAGTATTTGAAGTTAATTTCTTAAGAGGTGCACTAAATAAAATTGAGGGTCATCATTTAAGACATAGAATATTTGATAAGGAATCAGAAATAAAAATACCACATAAATGGTATCCTCATTTAAGTGATTTTAATCATGAAAAAAACAATAGACCAGATGGTAATGATTTACCAAATGGTAATCCAATTGAAGGTGAAGGAAAAAAAGAATTATGGAATAGAAATGCTATGTTTCATGTAGCAGTAGAGAATTCAAAACATAATAACTATTTTACAGATAAAATTATAGATTGTTTTTGTACTAAAACAGTTCCAATTTATTGGGGTGCTCCTTATATAGGAGATTTTTATGATGATAGAGGTATTATACATTTTGAAGATGAAAATGAATTAGTAGATATTATTAACAAATTAACACCTCAAGATTATTATGATATGGAAGGTTTTATTGAGGTTAATTATAAAAGAGCATTAAAAAATAGTAATTTCTTCAAACGAATTGAAGAATGGATTGATGAATTAATTAAAATTAATAATTTATGAAATATCACATAAGTATTCACATATCACCTTATGAAATAGATAATTATCAAACATTTATACATCAGTTAAGAAGAAATCTTAATTATATCGATGATGAAATTATATTTTCACCTTTTTTAAATTTATCTGAATATTTTTATGATTGGAGAAATAGTAAATTAAAATCAGATTATTTTGTTAATAGATTTAACGAACTTAATAATATAGTAAAAGATGAATGTAAATTAGATTCAACTATAAATTTTAAAGATAAAATATTAGGTGCTTTTAGTTATAAAACAATGTTCTTAGAACAATATCAAGATAAAGTAGATGCATTTATATGGTTTGATAGTGATATGATATTTCCAGATAATGCTATTGTCTCTTTAATTGGAGCTCATAAAGCACTTGAAGATAAACATTGTATAATAACACCTCAAATACATAGATTATGGGATGAAACGTGGGATGTTTTAGTTAATGAAGATTATAGTAATATACCAGCATCACATGACAATTATTTTGGATTTGATGGTTATAAACTATTTAAAAATAAAGAAAGAGATTTATCAGTTATTAAAAATGAACAAAATTTTAAATTTGCTTCTGGTTGGTGCAACTTGTTAACATCAGATTTATTTAAAGATTATATTAAATTTGATTATAGTTTGGGTCATTATGGACCTGATGATACATTTATAATGTGTTTATTAGATTATTATAGACACTTAGGAAATAATATTAATCAATATATTATTAAAAATTTAGTAGTAACTGAAAATTATAAACATAGTTTAAATCAGTATGAAGGTTATATTACTAAAAATGATAATGTAAAAACAAAAGAAGAATTTGCTAGTGAAACTAATCTAGCAGCAGGTGAACGAATAAATAAAATAATAGATGGCTAAAGTATTAGTAATAGGTGATAGTTGTTTAGATGAATACATTTATTGTACAACTAGTAGATTTTGTCCTGACGCACCAGTACCAATTTTAAAACCAGAGTCTTTTGTTAGTACTTTAGGAATGGCTGGTAATGTAGTAGATAATTTAGAAGCATTAGGAATTGAAGTTGAATTAATTTCAAATGCTAATAAAATTAAAAAAACAAGATATGTTGATAGTAAATCAAATCATATGTTTTTTAGAATTGATGAAGGAGAAGATGATGTGTTTCCAATAGCACAAAAGTCATTAGATAATATTAACTGGGAAGATTATAGCGCTGTAGTTATTAGTGATTACTGTAAAGGATTTATTGATGAAAATACAATTAAATATATATCAAAACATCATCCTATTACATTTTTAGATACTAAAAAACAAATAGGTAGTTGGGTTGAAGATATAACATTTATAAAAATAAATGATGTAGAATATCGTTATTCTGAGAAATTTATAGATAATAATTATAAAGAAAGTTTAATAATAACTAGAGGATCTAATGGAGCAGAATACAAAGGAAACACATACCCAGTTAAAAAAGTAGATGTAAAAGATACTAGTGGTGCAGGTGATACATTTTTATCAGGATTAGTAGGAAATTATTTAGAAACATATAATATAGTAGAAGCAATTAAATTTGCTAATAAATGTGCTACACAAGTAGTACAGAAAAAAGGCACAGCAAAAATAAATAAAAATGAAATATAGATTTAGCGACAAATTAGAAGACGTAGCAATTATCCAACCAGAAATACATCATGATTACAGGGGTGAGTATGTTGAAACTTGGAATATAGATAATTATAAAGTATTTGATCATTTAGTTAATGGTAATAAACCAATAATATTTAAACAAGATGATATTAGTACATCAGTAAAACACACATTAAGGGGACTACATGGTGATTCAGAAACATGGAAGTTAGTTTCATGTGTTTATGGTTCATTATTACAAGTAGTTGTTGATATGAGAGAATCAAGTGATACTTACTTAGAATATGATATGTTTAGTATTAATGATAAAAATAGAAACCAAATATTAATTCCACCTGGTTTTGCTAATGGTCATTTAGTAATGAGTGATTTTGGGATATTTAGTTATAAACAATCTACATTATATGGGGGCGCTTCAAAACAATTTACAATAAAATGGAATGATCCAAAGTTAAATATACCTTGGCCTATTGATAATCCTATATTATCTTCACGTGATAAAAATGCCGACACTATATGAGTCAAATTACATCAACATTTATACCAGAATTAATAGTAGGAAATGACTATTATGATTATATGGAAAATATTTTCCCAACACTTCCAGTTTTAGGAACAGATAAATTATCTATTTTAGATAAATCTATACCTCATGCTGATAATGATGGTTATTGGTTAGAATTTGGTGTACATGAAGGTGAAACTATAGTACATACAGCAGGCAGTAAATTAGATATTTCTGATTTTAAGATTCATGGTTTTGATTCTTTTGAGGGTTTACCTGAAGATTGGATTGAAAACAACCCAAAAGGTCATTTTAATTTAGATGGTAATATACCTAAACATCTATCAAGTTTAAATAATATTAATATTATAAAAGGTTGGTTTAATGAAAGTTTACCTGAATTTATTAAAAATAATAATATTAATAAAGTTAGTTTTTTAAATATAGATTCTGATTTATATTCATCTGCTAATACCGTTTTAACATTCTTAACACCTTATTTTAAAGGCCATTGCGTTATACATTTTGATGAATTTTGTAATTATCCTGGAGGTGAAAATGGTGAATACAAAGCATTTTCAGAATTTTTACATAAAAATAAAAATATAATAGAAGCATGTATACCTTTAGGTATAGGAATGCCTTATGGTTTTAGTGTTGCTTCATTTGTAATAAAATTTAAAGAATAATATGAAATATACAGTATTAATAACAGGTGGAGCTGGTTATTTAGGGTCGGTTTTAGTAGAATATTTATTATCTGATGGTTATCATGTAACGGTATTTGATAATTTATCATACAAACAAACATCTCTATTACAATATTGTGATAATAAAAATTTTGAATTTATTAAAGGTGATGTTACAGATAAAATAACATTACAAGCATTAGTATCAGCTCATGATATTATAATACCATTAGCAGCAATAGTAGGAGCTCCAGCTTGTGATGCAAGTCCTGAATTAGCTGTTAAAATTAATTATAATCAAATTCAAGATATAGTAGATATTTTAGAACCTAGTCAAAAATTAGTGATGCCCAATACTAATAGTCAATATGGTAGTTCAAAAGATATAATCACAGAAGATAGTCCTCAAAATCCACTATCATTATATGCTAAAACTAAATGTGATGCTGAACAATATATTATGGATTGGGGGAACGGTATTTGTTTAAGATTAGCAACTGTATTTGGTGCATCACCTAGAATGCGTACAGATTTATTAGTAAATGATTTTGTTTACAAAACAATGACTGAAGGTGTATTAGTATTATTTCAATCTCAATTTAAACGTAATTATATTCATGTACGAGATATAGCTAGAACATTTTTATTTTGTATCAAAAATTATGATAAAATGAATGGTGAAGTATTTAATGTGGGGTTATCTAAAGCTAATTTAAATAAAAAAGAATTAGCAGAAACAATCAAAACACATTTCCCTAAATTAGTAATATTAGAAAATGATTTTAGTTCTGATTTTGATAAGAGAGATTATATTGTATCAAATGATAAATTAGAGAGTTATGGTTGGGAACCTATTCATTCTATTGATGATGGTATAGTCGAATTAAAAAAAGCATATAAAATGGTTATAGCAGATAATAATAAAAAATATACAAATTTATAAAATGAAAGTATTAGTTACAGGATCTACAGGTTTTGTAGGCAAACATTTAGTTAATAGATTACTACACGAAGGTGTTGAAGTTACAGAATTAAATTCAACTGATTTTGATAGTATGTGGAATTTAGAAAAAAATTCTTATGATTTTATTATACATTTAGCTGTTAAAACAGCAGCAGGTGGGTATTGCCAAAAACACCCAGGAGAACAATGGATAGTAAATAATAGTATTAATGTGGATATGTTAGCTTATTGGCAACAATATCAACAAAGAGCTACAATGATCACTTTTGGATCATCTTGTGGTTATAATAATAATATTAAAAAAATCGAACCTAACTATTTAAAAGATGAACCTGAAACGGGTTATGAAGTATATGGTATGGTTAAACGTAATTTATTAACTGGTCTTGCAGCATTAAAACAGGAATTTAAGATGGATTTTAGATATTTAATCCCATCTGTGTTTTATGGGCCTGATTATGATTTAAATGATAAACATTTTATTTTTGATTTAATTAGAAAAATAGTTAATGCTAAGAATGGTGGTGATGAAGTAGTACTTTGGGGTGATGGAAATCAAACTAGAGAATTAATTTTTATTGATGATGCTGTAGATATAATTTTACAAACTATGTCACCTTCAACACCTAAAATATTAAATTTATCTTCAGGTAAAGCTTACAAATTAAGAAAATATGCTCAAACTATTTGTGATATAGTAGGTTATGATTATAATTTAATTAAATGGGATAAAGATGCATTTGTAGGATCTAAAAATAAAAAATTAATCAATACACATTTAAAAGGATATAAATTTACATCACTTAAAAAAGGACTTAAAAAAACAATTAAGTATTATGAAGATAGCATCAGTAGTAGTAAATAGAAATGATGGTTATAAAGATTTTGAAAGAGGTTTAATTCACTTTAAATCTATGATAAGGTCTTTTGATGAAATTAATTATATTGATTGGAATTCTGATGAAGGATCCTTTATATGGGAAATTGAAGATAAATTACCAAAAACAAAAAGAATAAAACATTATTGTATTTCTTCAAGTATAGTTGAAAAATTAATATTTGATAAAAATGCTCAAAAATGTAATGAAGCTATAAGCAGAAATATTGCTATTAGACGAACAGATGCTGATTGGGTTGTATCAACTAATTTAGATGTAATTCCTCCAACTAAACAAGAATTAAAAAAACTAATTAAAAAATTAGATAAAAATACTTTTTATACTATATCTAGAAGAGAAGCACCTAAAGATATAATTTATAATAATAAAACAGAAAATAGATTAAGAGAAGCACTAAGCACTATACCAGCAAGACACTTCCCGGCTAAAGTAACACCAAATGATAATTACTCTTTAATTAATTGTTGTGGTGATTTTCAAATAGCACATAGAGATGTTTGGAATAAAGTTAAAGGATTTGAAGAAGAAATGATATATGCTTGTTTTGTAGATACTAACATACAAAAGAAAGCAGTATTAAATAATTTTAATTTAGAAGTATTATATGAGCCAGCTTTATATCATATGGAACATGGAGCTTATTTTACTAAAGCTGATGGAACACGTGTACAAGATGAAAATAACATAGGTGCTTACAAAGGAGAAAATAAAGCTTATAATGATGCTTTTACTTGGGTTGAAAACTTTCAATCCACAAAAAATGACGAAGATTGGGGTCTAAGTCATTTAGATATCGAGGTCGAAATAATCTAACAATATTTATTATAGACTTCACAATTACTAATTAACAATAATGAAAATGAAAATGAAAATGAAAAAATCGACAGGTTACTTTCTTGTAACCGTGTTTTGGTTAGCAGTATTAACTTTTTGCTCACTAAAAACACAAGCACAAACTTTTGTAAGTACAACTCCTGAAAATAGAAATGTTGTACTTGAAGAATTTACAGGCATATATTGCCAATTTTGTCCTGATGGACATTTAATAGCACAAGGTTTACATAATGCTAATCCAAATGATGTATTTTTAATTAATATACACACTGGTGGTTATGCTAATCCAAATGGACCTAGTGATCCTGACTTTAATTGCTTATATGGATCCGCAATTGCAACCAATTCAGGTTTAATAGGTTATCCAGCAGGAACAGTTAATAGAGATATTATTTCTTATAGTCTTTCTCCACAAGGTAATCCAGGTACTACAGCTTTAAGTAGAGGTGATTGGGCAACTGAAGTTGATACTGTTTTATCTCAAGCATCTTATGTTAATGTTGGTGCTCAAGCAAGTTATGATATGGTAACAGGTATTTTAACAGTTAACACTGAAACATATTATACACAAACTACTACAAACATAAATGTGTTACACGTAGCAGTAGTACAAAATAATGTACCTGGTCC
>VMHT01102998.1_pt1 | contig 12616 bp, 15 predicted proteins | sample 4693611 | NCBI WGS metagenome assembly VMHT01 (sample SAMN12280063, study PRJNA550983) | marine metagenome | isolation source: seawater sampled from same location over 5 years 0.02-0.2 micron viral filtrate | place: USA: collected off the coast of southern California halfway between the port... ... | reverse complement strand
TGCAGAACGCAGTGCAATTCCTACAGCGAGTGCGTAGGTTGTCTGCTGTTGACACATATCTCTCAAGCTTTGTGGAAGGTATCCACAATTATGTAAAACAAGATGGTAAGCTGCACGTTAGCTTACTACAACACAGGACAGCTACTGGCAGATTGTCAGGGGCTAATCCTAACATGCAGAACATGCCCCGTGGGGGTACGTTCCCAGTCAAGAGAGTGTTCAAGTCACGATGGGATGGCGGCAAGATAATTGAGGCTGACTTTGCTCAGTTAGAATTTAGAGTTGCTGCGTTTCTATCTCAAGACAAGACCGCTATTGATGAGGTGACTACTGGCTTTGACGTACACAGTTATACCGCAAAGGTTATATCTGATGCAGGTCAAAACATTTCCAGACAGGATGCGAAGTCTCATACATTCGCTCCTCTGTATGGTGCTAGTGGCTTTGGACGTACCCCTGCGGAAGCTGCGTACTACGAGCAGTTTACCAAGAAGTATTCTGGCATAGCTAGGTGGCACAAAGAATTGGCACGTGAAGCATTGGGTACAGGTAAGATAACGACACCATCAGGACGTGAGTTCTCATTTCCAGATGTGGTACGTAGATCTAATGGCAGTGTGACATATTTCACACAGATTAAAAACTTTCCTGTACAGTCCTTTGCCACTGCTGATATCGTACCCATATCACTGATATACATTGATCAGTTGTTAGGTATCAATCAAATGCAATCATGCATAGTCAATACAGTACACGATTCTATTGTTATTGATGTGCATCCAAACGAGAAGGAGAAAGTACTAAGAGTAATAAAAGCTGCCAATGAATCACTGATTACTATAGTAAATCGTAAGTGGAATATCGACTTCAACTTACCATTATTATTAGAAGCAAAAATAGGTGATAATTGGCTTGACACAGTAGACGTGTCGTGATATAACTAAGATTCGTTTTAACAGAAAAGGAGAATACATGAACCAAGTATCAACAATAAACACAGGAAACTTTAACGCAATGGCTGAAGCAATGGGAATGTCTGTTGACACCCAACAAAGATCTCAGGCAAGCACACTTGCTAGACTACGCATCAACCATTCACCTATCATGGGTGAGGAAACCATCAATGGTAAAAAAGTTAAAGTGGAAGTTGTGTCTGGTGGTACATATAAGTTGGAGATACCAGATGGTCCGACTTACTATGCTACCTCTGCTACAATACGTCCATACCTACAACGCTTTATGTACAAGCGATTTGTAAAAGGTAGTGACACTACACCTAATCGTTACATCAAAACTTTGATGGCTAATGATTTAAACAATGACATGAAAGACAATGACGGTGGCTTCAACTGTGGTAAACCTGCAGGTTACATTGAAGACTTCAAAGCATTGCCTGAGAAGACACAAGATTTGATTCGTCAGATCAAACGTGTTCGTGTCTTGTTTGGTACAGTGCAGCTACATAATATTGTGGATGACCAAGGTAAGTCTGTGGAACTATCACCACAAGCATTTATCTACGAGATTGAAAACCGTGATGCATTTAAGATTGCAGGTACGATCTTCAATAAGCTAGGTAAAATGCGTAGATTACCTGTGCAGCATAACATAGAGGCAACCACAGAAGAACGATCATTACCAAATGGTAACGTGTTCTATCTGCCTACACTTACACTTGACTTAGGTGAGACACTTGAGGTGGGTGACGGTGAGCAAGAAGCCTTTGCTAATTTCATGGCGTGGATTGAGAACTACAATGAGTACATCAAGAACGCATGGAATGACAATGCCTACAAGAACGATGACACCGATACAGATACGGTAGAAGAGTTCGTAGACATTGATGCAGAGGATTTTGCATAATGCACCATCCTGCTGAACTAGCAATACATCAGTACCTTGAGAACGCTGCCAACGGTAAGTCTTCTATGTCGGATGAAACAATCGACACAGTAGCACGTGAGGTAGCAGAGGCACTGAGGCGTCAGTTCGGTAGTGGTAATAAACGTGGCGAGTTCAGGTTAAGGATGTCCAACATTGGGCGTCCTACTTGCCAACTATGGTTTGATAAAAACAAACCTGAAACGGCATTACCAAAGCCGACTACATTTGTAATGAACATGATGTTAGGAGATATAGTTGAAGCTGTTTTTAAGGGTGTTCTTAAAGAGTCTAATGTGGCTTTTGAAGACACTGATAAAGTTAGCCTTCCAGTGGGAGATAGTAATGATACTCACGTTTCTGGTAGTTATGATCTTATTGTAGATGGTGCAGTTGATGACGTTAAGTCAGCGTCAGACTGGTCTTACCGTAATAAGTTTGAGTCATATGACACATTAGCTAGAGGAGATTCGTTTGGATATGTCGGGCAGTTAGCAGGTTATGCTAAAGCTGCAGGTAAGAAAGCAGGTGGTTGGTGGGTAGTCAACAAAGCCAACGGTGGTATCAAGTACGTACCTGCTGACAACCTAGACATGGAAGCGGAGATGGACAAGATCAAACAGACTGTGGAGACAGTCAATAAGAATGAGTTCAAACGATGCTTCAAACCTGTACCTGAGTTCTTTAGGGGTAAACCTACAGGCAATATGGTACTTAATGATGGTTGCAAGTTCTGTGACTATCGACATGAGTGTTGGCCTAACATGGTAGAGGAGCCATCACGAATGTCAAAAGCAAAAGACCCTAAGATAGTGGCATACATAGAGGAGTAAGTATGATAGGCGATTCAGAAATACAAGAGTTACATGATAACATCAAAGAGATGGAACAGGAACTCTCTGAAAAAAAGAAAGCTTTACGAGAAGCTAAGTACGCAGGATTACGTACAGCAATGCAAGCTCGTAAGGACGCTGATGAAGCAGTTCGTCAGGAGCTAAAGGAACTAGGTATAACACCGACTTCTTTTGGTCAGCCTTTACACTGGCACTGGAAATTCTAGTGGATGGTAGGCGTTTTAAATATGCGCTAAAGCAGGGGTATAGGAGTGGTCTTGAAATAAAAGTCAAGGACTATTTGAGAGAACGTAAGGTACGTTTTAAGTACGAGTCTCTCAAGATAGAATGGGAAGACTTGATGTACCGCACCTATACCCCTGACTTTATATTGCACAACGGCTTAATAATAGAAACAAAAGGACGGTTTACATCAGACGATAGGCGTAAGCATATGGCTATAAAAAAACAACACCCTGAACTTGACATACGTTTTGTGTTTGAGAACAGTAGACGCAAGTTAAGCAAGGGTGCTAAGAATACATATGCTACATGGTGTGAACGTAATATGTTCTTATATGCAGACAGGGTTATTCCAGAAGAATGGTTGAGTGAAAAAGGTAAAGACAATCATCCAGACTTAGTAGAGTTTCCTTATGAGAAAATAAAAAGGAGATGACATGGAAGAGGACCATACCTTTATTGACTTTGATCCTAATGATTTCATTATACGTATCTCTCCCATAATGGAGAACGGAGAGTGGAATGGTGAGATTAATGTAGGTCAAGTAACTACAGGAGAAAATACATTACAAGATAATGACTATGCACACCTTAGTATATTGACAGATATGCTGATATGTGCTATTCCTTTAATAGAAAAGGACGATGCAATTAGGAAAGAACTTTTTAAATTAGTAGAAGAACAATTTGGAGAGGATAAACCTAGAGTAATAAACCGTGACGGTAATGTTTTAAAGGTAAACTTTTAGAGAGGAGAACACGAATGGCAGACATGATAGATACATTAACATTTGGAGAGACAACAATCACACTGGACGATCCAGTCAACAGTCCTACACATTATAATCAAGCAGGTATCGAATGTATTGACGCCATTCGTGCCGCTACCGATGTTGGTTTTGAGTACTATCTACAGGGTAATATTATGAAGTACCTATGGAGATACAAGTACAAGAATGGATCAGAGGACTTGAAGAAAGCCCAATGGTATTTGAACAAACTAATAGAGGTGGTTGATGATAGTTAAAGTATTTCTTACACTAGAGATTGACGAAGAAGAATATCCTGTTCCTGTGGACGGTTTCATTGACCCCGAAATAGAGGACACACTGCACGATTACATTCACGATGTGGATGGTATAAAGATTAGAAACATGAAAATAATTACACAGGAGTAGACATGCGTATTTTAAAAAGACTACCAGAGTTCTGCATGAGCCACTGGTTATTACGAATACCTTTGATTGTGGTATTTACACAACAGGGTTTAGATAAACTACCAGTAGACGCAGAGACAGCAGCTTCCTTTGACTTACCTTATCTGGTATGGTGGGTTGTTGCATACGGAGAACTAGGTGCAGCCATAGGATTATTTTTTGGTGGTCTTTTTTACATAAAAAATTTTACTGATTGGATAACTGAGATTGGAGACATACTAACTAGGTTTAGTGGCTTTACAATTGGTTGTATTATGACAGGAGTTATTTGGATTGCACAACCCGAAAGTGTTTTAGATGTTATATTGTATGATAACTTTCATGTAATGCTTTGGGTGGGTGGATTATATTTTGCATTGAGAGGAAACAGAACATGAACAATTATTTACCAACAGATTACCAAGCATTTATACACACCTCTCGTTACGCTAGGTGGTTGGAGAAAGAACAAAGACGAGAGAGTTGGAGTGAAACAGTAGAACGTTACATGAATAATGTTGTACGTAAGATTGCAGGTGATGATAGTTATATCAATCAGCTACGTGACGCTATACTCAGTTTAGACGTAATGCCTAGTATGAGAGCCATGATGACAGCAGGGGCAGCAGCAGACCGTGACAACATCTGTATGTACAACTGTTCATACCTTCACGTAGATCATCCCCATGCCTTTGATGAAGCAATGTTCATTCTCTTGTGTGGCACTGGCGTTGGTTTCAGCGTAGAGCGTCAGTTCATTAGTAAGCTTCCCGAAGTGCCTGAATTGTTCGAGAGTGATACTACCATTGTGGTAAAGGACAGCAAGGAAGGATGGGCTAAGTCTTATCGTCAACTGTTGGCTCTTCTATGGGCAGGTGAGATTCCACAATGGGATACAAGCAGGGTCAGACCTGCAGGTTCTAGACTAAAAACATTTGGTGGCAGAGCTAGTGGTCCTGCACCGTTGGTTGATCTGTTTAATTTTACGGTAGCAACATTTAAAAATGCACAAGGCAGACAGCTTACGTCATTAGAATGTCACGACATGATGTGTTTCATTGGACAGATAGTTGTTGTTGGTGGTGTTAGAAGAAGTGCCATGATCTCTCTGAGCAACTTGAGTGATGATCGTATGCGTCATGCCAAGTCAGGACAGTGGTGGAACGAGGCTGCACACAGGGCGTTAGCTAATAACAGTGTGTCGTATACAGAAAAGCCAGATTCAGAAACGTTTATGCGTGAATGGTTGGCATTGGTAGAAAGTAAATCAGGTGAGAGGGGGATATTTAATCGTGAAGCATCTAAGAAACAAGCTGCAAAATATGGTAGGCGTGATCCTGAACACGAGTTCGGTACTAATCCTTGTTCCGAAATCATATTACGATCAGGTCAAGTATGCAATCTCACAGAGGTGGTTGTACGTGCAACTGACACTATGGAAGATTTGGAACGTAAGGTACGACTGGCTACAATTCTTGGAACTATACAGTCTACATACACCAAGTTCCCATATCTGCGAAAGGTGTGGCAGCGAAATACCGAAGAAGAGCGTCTGCTCGGTGTGTCACTCACAGGGGTGATGGACAATCCATTAATGACCACAAAGAACAAAGGACTGGAGAAGACCCTTGAACATTTACGTGAGGTTGCGGTTAACACTAATGCTATGTGGGCTGACCGCCTTGGCATTAATCATAGCACAGCAATATCGTGCAACAAACCATCAGGAACTGTATCACAACTCGTGGACTCAGCCAGTGGGATACATGCACGTCATAACGACTATTACATTAGAACCGTTAGAGGAGATAACAATGACCCCCTTACAACCATGATGAAGGATCAGGGCATACCTGCTGAACCATGTGTGTTTAATCCTGACACTACTACAGTGTTTAGTTTTCCAATGAAAGCACCACACAAAGCTGTTACTCGTAATGATATGACAGCAGTTGAGCAGCTAGAAACATGGCTGATGTATCAACGACATTGGTGTGAGCATAAACCTAGCGTGACCTGCACTGTACGTGACGATGAATGGTTAGAGGTAGGTGCATTTGTGTACAAACATTTTGATGAGATGTCAGGTGTATCATTTTTACCACACTCTGATCATACTTATCAGCAAGCACCATATCAGGATTGCACTAAGGAAGAATATCAGGCATTACTAAAGCAGATGCCAAAGGCTATTGACTGGTCTGTGTTATCTGACTATGAAAAAGAGGACGGTACTAGTTCGAGCCAAACGTTTGCTTGCACTGGTGACGTCTGTGAAGTTGTGGACATTGGAGCATAAAGGAGAAGCGTATGTTAGAACCAATTAAAGGATCATATTATAGAAAGTTTCAACCTCAGTCTTATAAAGAGAATGACAGTAAGGCTAAGATAGCAATAACAAATTACTTAGAACGTAATGGACACACCATTATTGACACAGAGGAAGACTACTCCTTTGATATAAAGAGTGAAAAGAATGGTTTTAAATATTACAGTGAGGTAGAAATGAAGAACCAATGGAAAGGTGATTGGAATACTAATTGGCTTGATGTGCGTGTACCTTATCGAAAACACAGACTCATAAATAAATATGAACAGGTACAAAACGACAAAACATTTTGTAACTTTTATATTATACGTAGTGACCGTAAGCAAGCTTGGAGAGTAAAGGACTACCAACTTACTAAGGAATGTGCAAAAGAGGTATGGTTATCTAACGCAGGACGCTATGAATATTTCTTTAACATACCATATCAAGAAGCAGAACTAGTAAACTTAGTATAAGGAGATTGCATATGAAATTTTTATCTAGAAAACAACGTGGCCTTGGCAAATATGATGCACCGTTAAAGTACCAACACGAGAAAGGTTATCACGATTTTAAACATGGGCGAGTGTTTAATCCATTCCATAAAGATACTATGCAACATAGGGAATGGCTACGTGGGTTTAATAAAGCCTACTTTGAGCAACTAAAAAGGGTAAAGGAGCATGAACTTAAAGCAAGAGGCAGAGCAGTTTCTGAAGGACAAGTACGACATGGTTGACTTTAATTCGTATCAAAGGTCAGCCGTTACTACAGCAATCTATCCTAATCAACATAAGATTATCTATCCTGCCTTGGGTATGGCAGGTGAGGCAGGTGAGGTAGCCAACAAGGTAAAGAAACTTATTCGTGATGGACCAGATAAAAGACCTGACACATGGCGAGAGGACATAGCCAGTGAGATAGGAGATGTACTGTGGTACTGCGCTGCACTGGCTGACGATCTTAACTTAACGTTGGGTATGATAGCCGCACAGAACTTAGCCAAGCTACAGAAGCGTAAGGATAAGGGAACAATAGGTGGAAGTGGAGACACTAGATAAAAAAAGAGGGGGCTGTTTGCCCCCTTTGTTTTGTTAAAAAGTATCTTTGTATGCTTTCGATATTGCTATTAAGGTCTGTAAGTCCTGTGCATTTTGAGGGTCAGGAACCCTATCATATCTCTCTACAAAATCTGTGGTAGCAAGCTTACGAAAATTAGGGGCAACACGAGAATATGTTTGTAATGCACGTGTATAATCACTACCTTCTGTTGGGGATATTTCTCTTATCTTAGCTTTAAAATTTCTGACTTGACCTTGTATATAAGGACGAACTTTATTGGCTACATACTCTTCTTCTGTAAATTCATTACGTAGTAATTCAGATCCATCATTGTATTCGTCTTTAAATTTTTTTTCTAATTCTTTTGCTGACTCTACAATCACAGGCATCACGTTGTTAATCTGTCTTGTTTCAAATCTTTTTATACTAGGAACTTTACTTCTACTTCCAAAGTCACGCCAATCAAATCCATAGCGCATCAAGTATTCACCATCCTCACTTGCTCTGTTCGTTATGGTAGCACCTATAAATTTTGTTTCTGGTCTTAGTCTTTCTTTTCCCTCTGGATAGAATGGATACTCTGCTTTTGGTGCAGCAGCCTCTTCTTCAGCAGTTACACCAATGCCTCTTTGTTTTAATGGACGTATTAATTCTTTCTTAAAAGTTGTGCCAAAGTCTAACGTTGGATCACTTGCTATATCTTGATACTCAGTTCCACGTAAACCTATGGCACGTTCAGCGTCTATTACCTGACCAAAGGGAACCGCCCATGTAGACAGATAATTTCCTAGTGTTCTACCTAATGCTCTACCTGTTGCTGCACCTGCAGTCAGATCGGTGGCATCTGCCATAGTTGCAACCTCTTCAAGTATAGAATTACCTACACCAGTACGAAAGTTACTACCAGTAAATATTTCTACAAATTCTTGTGAGTCAAACCAATCGTCAAACGTACCTTCTTTTAATCTCTTAGTAGCCTCACCAAGATATAAAAATTGTGCCATTGGATAAACAGGAGTGGTGTCCATCTGAGCATCCGTACCTGCCTCTATTTGATTATAATCAGGTGGGGCATTATCTGATGTACGATACATATAAGCTGCACCGACAGTAGCCATACCCATTAGATTACGTGTTATTCTCTGTCTGTCTTTTGCAGTCAGTGGTCCACGTGCATCTTTTACTACTATGCTAGACACTTTTCTTGCAAGAGGTATGGATGCCCCACCTGCGTACTGTCCTAAAAGTTCCATGCTATTAAACATAAATCTTGGAAAAGGTATTGCAACAGTTAGACCATTACGTGTTATAAAGCTTGCGGTGCTACGGAATACAGGTATGTCAGGTTGTTTTGCGTATGTGATATCAAGTGCTCTAGTTACAGCGTCATCTACAAGTGCCGTAAAACTAGGTGAACCCTCTGGTCTTATGAGAGAACTATCATTTAGTAGGTCTTTTAAGTTACCTTTGTTTAGCTCATCTATTAAATTAATATCGTACTCACGTTTTGTTAGACGCTCTAGCTCACCAAGAAAAGTTCCCCTACGTATTAGATATTCCTGCCACCTGTTAGGTACGTTTAATACGTCAACGGCATTTTCCATTCCTGATAATACCGAATCTAATTTACTACCACTACCTCTACCTGTTAGCTTTTGTATTTCATTTATGTTATTAAACATATTGTCATATTGTTTTGTTAACTCAGGTGCTTTTAATATTAAATCAGTGTAACCCTTTGCTACGTCTGGACGTGAGAACATGTATTTAAAACTACTGAAACTACCACGCCAATTGTCTCCTGAGAACAACTCAAGACCACCTTGCACTGTACCTTTTTTCTGTGCCGCATAGACTGCACTGTCCATAACATTGCCTAAACCCTCTAGTGGAGCACGTATAGCACCAGAGGTAAGGTTACGAGAGGCTGTAGCAATCTGTGATACCAAACCACCACGTCTAATATTTTCTACACGCATTACACCTTTGCGAAAGTCACCTGCTTCACGAGCTTTCTTAGCTAGATCATCTGCGTCACGAATGTTTTGTGGTTTAACACGTTTAATTTGAGACAGTTTATTTAAAACTTTACCTGCGTCTGAACCAGATCCTACTACGGTAAGTACATAATCCTCAAATGACAGTCCATATTTATTGAGTGTGTCAATTAATTGTTGACCACCAACTAAATCTTTATTTACAGTCAGTTCAAATAGGTTGTCTATTACAGTTTTATTATTTTTAAACTCGTCTGGAAATTGTTTTTGTAAATCAGAGGCGGCTGCTACTATACCATCAAACTTATTTGGATTTAATATTGGTGACGTTATAGTGTCATCACCAAGAGCTAGATCAAATAATGCACCGTCACGTTCTGTAATCTCTATAGCAGTCTCACGACCAACTTGACGTGCAGCATCCGTATCTATTATTAGATTACCGTCTACTTCTTTTGATATGGTCTTACCTGTCTTTTCCTCAAACTCACGTATCATTTTACTAGATAGCTCACGATTAGCTTCAGCCACTTCACGTGCAGCTATACGTGCAGCCTCCGCACTCTCTAGTGTCGCAAGTTCTGCTCCTTTGGGATTATAACGTTTAGCTTGTTCAAGTTGTTTTGCATGTTTTAAAGCACCTGCCCTTAAACGTCTAGGCATAACATTTGCTGTATTTATTATTTTATTATATGATGCCATTAGACTACCAACAGCAGGTATAGTTTCTGCAAACTCTGCTGCAGCCCCAAAGTTACTAGCTATTCTATCTGCTAAATCTGCAGGGTCTTTTGTTTCTGCATATCTACCACCTGCAAGTAGTTTATCTATTCCTATAAATATACCATTACCTAACGGTCCACTGTCTTTTAATTTAGATAAACCATTTTCTACCTGATCTGTAGCACCTGCTGTAGCTTTTGAAAATATTTCTGCTACAGTTAAAAGAGTTTGTGGAGGTAGAAGGGTAAGTAATCTCGAAAAAGGATCAGCACTACGCATTGAGTCACCCTCAAGTAAAGACTTTTTTAGCTCTTGCCCAAGGACTTCTTCTTCCTCTTCTGAGAGATTATCTACGAAAGAAAATTCTTCTTCTACTTTTTCAACACGAGTTCTGTTTTCATACTCTAATCTTTCTGCTTCTTCTTTTTGTTTTTCCTCTGGTGATAAATTTCTTTCTCTTAAAATCTCTTGTATTAGTTGTTCAGGGTATGGATGAAGTGCAATAGCCTCTCTTTCATCTTGACTAAATTCTGTCTCATCAGAAACAGGAGTAATTTTATCCTCTTCTTTTTCAGGAATAGCATCTACTTCAATCTTAACATTGTTAACACTGTCCTGTTTATTTAAAAACTGAAGAACGCTATCTGTGTTACTAGGCATTGCTTCAGTTTTAGGTTGTTCAGGTAATACTAATGTCTTTTGATCTGCTGATCCCTCATCATAATCGTTGAGGTATTGCAACGCTGTATTTGTCATTTACATTTCCATATCTGGTGTTAATACTATAAATGGTTGTCCTGTGCGATAATCAGGAACACCTGTATACAAAATTATTTTATTACCTACTGTGACAACTTGACCTTGACGATATTCTCCTCTACTCATGCTAGTAGCAAATGCTTCATTTGTAGGAACGTCTTGTACCTTATCTTTTTTATTATAAAATATATTTAAACCATACTCATTTAAATTACGTGCAGCAGATTCACGTATGCCCTGTGCGGCTAGTTGCATATTAGGATCTTCAATACCTTTGTTTCTAATATTTAATTGATTAGATACCTCAAGTTCTGCAAGATCAGCTTTATACATATTACCTTCAGTAAGATTTTGTATAGCCCCATCAACACCTACTTCAAAACCGTACCTATTTAATTGACCTCTACGTATCTCATTTGTATTAGATGTAATACTACCAAGATCAAATGTAGGAGTTACTGTTCCTTTTTCTTCTCGTTCAGCCTCTTTCATTTTACGTAAGTCTGCATACAATTGTGTTTGCTCTGATTTTAAAGAATCTGCATCTGATCTGTCAGGATTTTGTGCAAGTTTTTGAGATATAACCGCAAGCCTAGCACTGTAAGAGCTTTCTATTTTATCTGGCTTTGCAAATAATCCTGCTACCATTTCAGGGTCAAATCCAGATACACCCATTGTTCCTGTAGATATTTTTTTAGTTGCACCTGCCGTGTCTGTTATTTCTTTTTCTAAATTATCCATGTCATTAGTAGTATTGTCGGCTAGTTTATAATATGTATTAATGTCACCACCAACCTCACTTACCTTTTCAGCTAAACCTAATGACCTCTCTATTGCATAGTCTCCTGACATTGCTATTTGTGCTGCACGTTGATCATCGTATCCTGCAAACTTCAATGCCTTTATATTGCTTTGTGTTTGTAAATCTCTTAGTTTTCTTTCTTTTTCTATCTCTTGACCACTAAGTATGTCTTGTTTTTCTTTAAAAAAACTTAACTGTTGATCATAGGCTTCATCTGCCTCAATATCTGAAACTATCTGGCGTGACAAACCACCAACAAATGCACCAAAATTAAAAGACATTACACCATTCTCCTAGACATTAACCCACCTATGGGTTCTTCTACTACATTCTCAGGCTCTTCTTCAGGTTTCTCTTCAGGCTCACCCTCTTTAGCCTTTAATTTTTTAAGAGCTAGTTTAACAGCAACACCAGAAGGACCATCGTCTACCTCTACATTAGTTCCCATGTTAAACTCTATTCCTCTTTCTGTTGCAAGATATGCAAGCATCTCCATAATTACAGGCATTACTAATATACCTACATCTAAACTATGTGTACCCTGCATAACTGCACCTTGTTGTAAAGCATTAGCAATGGTAGTCAGAGGTAGACCCATCTCTATAACGTCCATCAAATCATTTTGTAATGTAGGCTCAGTTAATCTAGGTAGATAAAACTCTAACGCTTCTTCTACAGTAGAGTACTGAGGTGGTTGTTCCCAAGGCCATCCACCTACCTCTGAAGTAAGAGACTGACCTGCAATGGGTGCGTCTATTAATGCCTCTGGTAAATCAGCCATCTTTTAATCCTTGTCTTGCTTTGCGTAATTC
>VMHT01220033.1_pt1 | contig 12621 bp, 12 predicted proteins | sample 4693611 | NCBI WGS metagenome assembly VMHT01 (sample SAMN12280063, study PRJNA550983) | marine metagenome | isolation source: seawater sampled from same location over 5 years 0.02-0.2 micron viral filtrate | place: USA: collected off the coast of southern California halfway between the port... ... | reverse complement strand
TTTCTATCGCACGATATCATTAAATAAAATGTATCTACCGAAACCTCATTATCCCTTCCATTGGTTTAATTATTAATTCCTATTTTTAGCTAAATTACCTCGAGAAATCTAACATACGAACCGGAACCCTTGTGCAGCATTTTCAGAATGAGAAGAACTAATATTGACTTAAAAGAAGAGTCGCGTATTCTCATTCATCGAAAAAAATCTGGATGCTGACTTATCTTTAAAAATAGTAGCAGCCCGGGCACATTTTTCTGAATATCATTTTCATAGAGTATTCAAATTTGTAACCGGAGAAACTTTAAATGAATATGTGACCAGGAAGAGAATAGAAAGAGCTGCCTTAGATCTAGTACATCGAAAAAACACTATAAAAACAACTGCTTTTAAATTCGGATTCTCCTCCATGTCAAGTTTTTCTAAAACATTTAAAAAAATTTATGGCATCAGTCCAAAAGAATTTCAATTTCAAAATCCTAACAAGTTTAGCAAGATTCGGCAACTAGAAAGCAAGATTGGACAAGCATATCCGGATATTGAAAAATATATTTGCATCATTAACAACATTAAAAATTGGATTATAATGAAAGCAGATATTCAAATTAAAGAATTTTCAGATTTAAACCTTGCTTGCTTATCGTGTACTGGACCTCAAAATCTAGGACTGGCATACCAAAAGATTTTACTTTGGGCAACCCCAAAGAATTTGATGAGTGAGGACTCTAAAATGGTTACGATTTATCACGATAGCTTTAAAGTAACGGAACCGGATAAAATTAGAATGAGTGCGTGTCTATTACTAGAAAAACCTACGGAAACTAGCCATCAAATTCACGAAAAAAATATTGAAAGAGGAAAATATATAGTTGGCCATTTTAGAATAAAAATGAATGAATTCGAAAAATCCTGGACAGGTTTATTTATATGGATGAATGAAAATGGATATCAAAAAGCAGATAAAGATCCATTTGAAATTTATTATAACAATCCAAATGAACACATAGATAAAAAAGCTATTGTTGACTTTTGTATACCAATAGTATAAAACGCGCTACAACCTTGGTTAAGGAAAATAGCTTGGGTTTAGCTAAAATTCTATATTTTAGAAGTCTAAAATATAGAACCTCCTGGCAAGCCCTAGAGGTATGAGTTGGAAAAACATTTTGAAATTTCGAGGCAACCTCGGGGAATTAAACCGTAGTTATTTGGAACTTGAATTAACGCAAATCAAAAAGAGATAACTTCAATGATCTACAAAATCTATATTTATAAATAGATGTTCCTGTACCATGCAAACATCTTGTTAAGCCATTTTATTCCCACCTAATAAATCTTTATTTTCGAGCTCTTTAAAAGAAAGACGATGAAAGAAAATAAACTGCTTAATTATATTGAAGAGGTATTAAAAAATATGCCAACCGATTGGCTGAAACTAACCACCCATAGACTGGATATTTATAATGAAAGTTTGGCGAAAACCCAGTTCCTAAAACAATTTGAAGCCTTGTACAAGGCCGATAATTCTAAAAAATTGGCGCTTAGTGAATTACCAACTGCTTTCGACTATATTCGGTTAGGTCATCCCCTATCTTCGGTTCTGGAATGGGGAATTGCTCATTTAAATGATCTAAAGCCAGATAATGTAATTAGTTTTTCTTCAAAAACAATCCCTGTTTTAGCTATCCTTAGAAAGAATTTATTCAACAAGAAGAATACTCAAATTCTCTATACAGGTGAATTGCCCGATTTTTTCGATTTTGAAGCAGTACGTAGGGTTTACGGCTACGATTTTGAATTAAAACAAGTTGAAAGCATAGATGATATCTCTGACTTTAATGGAAGTACCATTTTCATTTCACAAAATAATGAAATGGGCACTGTAAACCTTAATCCGAAAATTGATTTTTTAATAAGTCTTCATCCTCCATTGGGAAGTCTTTTACTGATAAATGGTGCGCAAAATGAAGATTACGTTTCTGAAATCCAGCACGTACGAAGAAGAGAGACCATCGCCATGACACCAGACGATTCGTATTCTGCGTTACAACAACTCATAGGGAAATCTTCTTCAACTGAAAGAAAGAACGATGTAGAAACTAACAAAGCAAGTGTAGTAGATTCAATTCACAAGATCACCGCAACAAAATCTAATGTTCAGCTTGGTTCTTGCGGACTTTCTATTCAGTACGCTATAATGATGGGCCTTATTGACGACGCCCTGGAAAAACACCCAGGGAAAGACATTAAAATTATTGTTCCCCCAAACTGTTATGGCGGAACTAATGACCAGGCAAGAAGGGTTGCTGCCTGCGTTAAAAATGTTGAAATTCTGGATTTACCCGTAGATGGTGATAACGATATGGTTAAAAGTACAGATAGGGTTCTGGCACAGGTTGCCAGGGAAGGTGCTGTTCCATATATTATTGCTGAAATTCCTACAAACCCGAGGGTTGAAGTTCCAGATTTGGAAGAGTTAAGAGCTGTTTTGAGCAAGACCAGAAAAACTACAAACGATGAAGTTGCCATCGATCCCGTTTTTATCCTGGATCAAACATTTTGTCCAAACGTGCAGTTTTTAAGTAAAGATGGGATCCTCTCCTCTATCAGGACTATCTCATACGTTAGTGGTTCGAAATTTCCGAGTGGTGGAAAATGTACGGCCGGTTATTGTGTTGCCAATGAAAAAGCTGAAGAATTAATGTCCGTCATAGAAAAACATCTTAAACTATGCGATAACGAGGCTACAGATCTTCAAGTTGAAATATTAGCTGAACAATTGCCTTCAATGAATCAAAGGATTAAAGATGCTTATAAAAACACACGTGAATTTGTAAGCTTTATCGAAAAAAAATTGCCTGAGGCTAAAATTAATTTCGTTTCAGAAGATTTGGCTAACCAAGGCTTTACACCTTCTGTTTTTTCACTGGATCTTCCTACTAAAGGTAATACAGAAGAGGAAAGAGAGTCATATAAAAGAGCCCTGAATCAAAAGCTCATCAATATGATGATTAGTGAAATTCCTAATGAAAGTAAGTATTGTGTGAGTTATGGACAATTAAAAGGATGCTACTGGACCATACCTGCAACTTCTACACAAGGAACCACGAAAGAAGATGACAAAGATTATATTGCCCGGGTATCTGTATCTCCAAATCTAGACCTGGAACATCATAAAAAAGTTTTTTCAGACTTTGTTGAACAAATTTAATCCCAACGGAGGTGCTTTGCACCTCCGTTATTTTTCCTACGGAATTTCTTTTATTCCTCAATTGCAACTAATAAGCTTAAAATTTCTTATCCTGAAGATTGTATAAACTCCTCCACAAACTTTAGATCTCATCATTTACCAAATAACCTGACGGTAATCAGTTTATAGCAGTTGTAGATAGCTTAACTTTGATTTTATACTGACGCTTTAATATTTATACGATGAGAAAAAATATGGGTTCAGCAGATAAAATTATTAGATTAATAATAGCTGCAATTATAGGGTTACTTTATTTTACAGGAACAATTTCAGGAACAGTGGGTATTGTGCTTTTAGTACTTGCCGGTATATTCGTTTTAACAAGTTTTATTAGCTTTTGTCCACTTTATACTCCCTTCGGAATACGCACCTGCTCTGTAAAACAAATGAAATGAAAATTGCCGTATTTAGTACAAAATCTTACGATCAGGAATACTTTGAAAATTATTCAATAGATAGCCGCTATACTTTTTCATTTTTTGAAACTGCTCTCAATAAAGATACAGCGAGTTTAACCAATGGCTTTGACGCCGTATGTATCTTTGTGAACGATAGCGTTGATAAGAATACAATAGAAATTCTTTCAAAAAATGGAGTTAGACTAATTGCTTTAAGATGTGCCGGTTTTAATAATGTGGATATTGAAGCCGCAAAAAATAACAACATAAAAGTTGTAAGAGTTCCTGCTTATTCCCCCGAGGCTGTTGCAGAGCACGCCGTAGCGTTGATCTTAACCTTAAATAGAAAAACACATAAAGCCTACAACAGGGTTCGGGAAGGAAACTTTTCTCTCAAAAATCTTATAGGATTTAATCTTTACGGTAAAACCATTGGAGTTATTGGTACAGGCCAAATAGGCGCAACCTTTTGTCGTATAATAAAAGGTTTTGGATGTAAGATTATTGCCTTTGATGTTTCGAAGTCTGATGAACTGGTTCAGCAGGGTGTAGAATACCTATCCTTAGACGAAGTGTTCCAGCAGTGTGATATTTTGTCTTTGCACTGCCCGCTAAATGCTAGCACCAAACATATAGTGAATGAAAAGTCAATTGCATTGATGAAAGACGGAGTTATGATTATAAATACCAGCAGGGGTGCACTAATCAATACCGCCGATGTGATAACGGGTCTAACTAGCAAGAAAATAGGATACTTAGGAATTGATGTTTATGAGCAGGAAGAAAAACTGTTTTTTGAAGATCTCTCTGAAAGTATAATTGAAGATGATCTTATTCTAAAGTTAATCAGCTTTCCAAATGTATTGATAACTTCACACCAGGCTTATTTTACAAAAGAAGCAATGGATGAAATAACCACAACAACCCTCCAAAACATTGAGGCTTTTGATAAAAACCTGGAATCAAAAAATGAAGTAGTATAGAAAGATAAAAAAGCTCTATCAAGTAATTGACTGAGCTTTATTTATTATTACTCATTAGATTCTACTCTAAACTCATATTTCCTCCTGTATCCGCTCTATTTCCATTAATATTTCTCTCAATATTCTTCCTAACATTTAAAAAAATAGATCCTTCTTATCTCTAATAAACGAATTCTATTAGAAATTGGTATTGGAAGCTTTTAAGTTACATAAATTTGTATCGTGCACGATTTAATTTTGCGCGATAAAAAATATAAAGTAATGAAAGGAAAAATTGAAACAACACTAACGCAAAACATTTTTAGAATCTTACTTGCTCTATTTATGACTTATGCTGGCTTTAGCCACTTAACATTTAATAGAATAGAATTCCAGGCTCAAGTGCCAGATTGGCTTCCATTAAGTAAAGATTTAGTAGTTATTTTGTCTGGGATAGTTGAAATGGCATTAGGCCTCGCGCTACTATTTTGGAAAAAACAACGTGCTACAATTGGTTGGGCGTTAGCGATTTTCTTTGTTCTTGTTTTTCCCGGTAATGTTGCACAGTATTTAGATGGCAAAGATGCCTTTGGAGCTTTAAATTCAGATAGAGCAAGATTAATAAGGCTTTTCTTTCAACCGGTGCTTATAGCCTGGGCCCTTTGGTCTTCTGGCGCGTGGAGAGCCTGGAGAAACTCTAAAAAGAAATAGTATGGATGATGAGCAATTAAAATTGAACAACCAGATCTGTTTTCCTATTTATTCGGTTTCAAGACTAATTACAAAAGCCTACAAACCCTTTTTGGAAGAAATGGGCTTAACTTATCCGCAGTATTTAGTTTTACTTGTATTATGGGAAAACGATAATATATCGATGAATACAATAGGAGAAAAATTATTGCTGAATACCAATACCCTATCTCCCCTGGTTAAGCGTATGGAGAAAATGGAATTGCTTCGTCGTAAACGCTCTGAAAAAGATGAAAGAAATGTATTTATTCAACTTACGGCAAAAGGAAAGGAGCTAAAAAATAAAGCAGTCCCAATCCCAGAAAAACTTCTAAATACTTTATTAACGGAAGATGTAAGCCTTACAGAAATAATGCTTTTAAAAGATACGCTGAATAAATGGTCTGATATTCTTTCAGAAAAGCAGAATGACAAATAATTAATATTAACTTACTGATAAATAAATTCTTGAAATAAAAAGCAATTGATATGAAAGCACTACAAATAGTAAAATACGGAGAAATTAAAGAAAGTTTATCCATCAATGAGATCGAAAAACCATCGGTACAGGCAAATGATATTTTAGTTGAAGTTAAAGCTGCTTCTCTAAATCCTATTGATTATAAAATGGCACAGGGACATTTAAAAGAAATGGTACCGCTAGATCTTCCGGTAACCATAGGATTTGATGTTAGTGGCGTTGTTGCGGAAAAGGGCAATGAGGTAACTAATTTTGAGGTAGGCGATGAAATTTACGCCAGGGTGCCACACGAACAAATGGGTACGGTAGCAGAATTTGTAACCATAAACAGCGATAAAGTTGCTAAAAAACCGGAAAATATTTCTTTTGAAGAAGCTTCAGGACTTCCGTTAACAGGACTTACCGCGATACAGGCTCTTGAAAAAGCTGGAATAAAAGAGGATGATAGAATTCTTATTCACGCCGGCTCCGGAGGTGTGGGTAGTTTTGCCATTCAATATGCCAAAGCAAAGGGAGCTATCGTTTATACAACTACCAGTACTAAAAATGTAGATTGGGTGAAGGCCCTGGGAGCTGATAGGGTAATAGATTATAAAGAGGAAGACTATAAAGAAGTTGCGAATAATTTGGATATCGTTTTTGACACCTTGGGTGATGATTATACGTTTGATGCCTTCGAAATTATTGAAGAAGGTGGAGTCGTAACTTCAATAGCAGGTCCGCCTAGTGAAGAATCGGCCAAAATAATGGGAATCAATGATTATGAATTACCAGAACAATTATCAAAACTGGTTAAAGATAAATCGGCAGTTTATAAACACACCTGGATGCAGCCCAATGCAGCTCAATTAAATGAGATCAAAACCATGGTTGAAGAAGGTGAAATTAAACCAATAGTAGATCTTATTTATTCTTTTGAAGATGGAGTTGATGCCTATGAATACCTTTCTACTGGAAGAGCACAGGGAAAAGTAATCATAAGCTTATCCTAAATCTCGTTAGAATTAACCGATAGATCATATATTATATTTAAATAAAAAAAATAGCTATGAAAAAGAAAAATGTATTAGTTGCCGGCGCGAACGGTAGTACGGGAAGAATAATTATCGACTTATTAAAAAAATCCGAAAAATACCAACCCATTGCGATGGTTAGAAAACAGGAGCAAAAAGAGCATTTTGAAAAAGAAAATGTGGCAACTGTACTTGGTGACCTGGAGGAAGATTTAAATGAAGCTGTAAAAGGTGCTGACAAGGTTATTTTTGCAGCAGGTTCAGGTGGAAAAAAGGTTGTTGAAGTTGACCAGGAAGGTGCTAAAAGATTTACAGGTGCAGCCAAAAATGCAGGAGCTGAAAAATTTGTGATGCTTAGTTCCATGGGCGCAGACAATCCCAGTATTGGTGGAGAGCTTGAAGATTATCTTAAAGCCAAAGGGAATGCTGATGATTATCTACAAAAGAGCGGTTTAGCTTATACGATTGTTAGACCGGGAGCACTTACCAATGAAGAGGGTTCTGGTAAAATTCAACTAAAAGAGAAATTAGAAGAACAGGAAAGTATTTCCCGGGCCAATGTTGCTCAAACTCTAGTAGAAGTACTGGACAATGACGTTAAGCAGAACAAGGTTTTTGAAATTCTTGATGGCGAGACTCCAATTGAAAAAGCAGTACGTAGTTAAGAAGTTTCAAATACTTAAATGAATAAAGAAAAAATGAAAGTTATGAAAGTACTATTTGTATTAACCTCTCACGACAAATTGGGAAACACAGGAGAAAAAACAGGATTTTGGATTGAAGAGTTCGCAGCACCTTATTACAACTTATTAGATAAGGGAGTTGATATAACTGTTGCCACACCCAATGGTGGAAAAGCACCAATTGATCCAAATAGTGAAGGAGAAGATGCTCAAACCGAAGATACTAAACGTTTCTACAAAGACGAAGCAGCTCAAAAAGTGATTAACAACACGATAAAATTAGAAACGCTTAATGCTGAAAATTTTGACGCTGTATTCTACCCTGGAGGCCACGGTCCGCTTTGGGATCTGGCAGAAGATAAAACTTCCATATCCTTGATAGAAGCCTTTAACAAGCAGCATAAACCAATCGGTTTTGTGTGTCACGCACCGGCAGCTCTTAAAAACGTAAAAAATGAAAATGGTGAACCTTTAGTAAAAGGAAAAAAAGTAACCGGTTTTACTAATACGGAAGAAGAAGCGGTGCAATTAACCGAGGTAGTTCCATTTCTTGTAGAAGACATGTTAAAAGAAAACGGAGGGATTTATTCTAAAACAGATGACTGGGGAGTTCACGTGCTAAAAGACGGTAATTTGATTACCGGCCAAAACCCTGCTTCGTCAAATAAAGCATCCGAAATATTATATGAGTCGCTTAAATAATAGAAGCGAACTAAATTTAAAGCCTGTAACAAGAAAAGTTACAGGCTTTTTTTATGCCTATATTTTATTATGATTAAAAACTGTCCACTGTTCAAATAAAGAAGAAATGTAATTTTATAACCTAATATAATTGAATTCATTAGCAGAACTAATAAAAATACGACTTTCATATTAAGAATTTTTTAGTAATTGTTTATCCTTATTTAACAGCGAATTCTTCTTAATTCTTGTAATTTAAATATGAATATCAACCCTACTTCTTAAAATATTCATTGAAATTTGAAAGCTGAAAGTGATGTTGAGAAAACCTTCTGAAGTAGATTATCTTGAAAATTATTATATCGCCAATTATACTGCTGCGATATACTATAAGCATGCCATTTTAACCACCAAAAAGCCTTATTTAAAGCGTCTTTTTAAGTCCTTATACAATCATAAAAAAGCGCTTAAAAATGATTTGGATAAACATATTCTAGACGCTCGAGATCAGGAGTATCTGGACGAACTTATAGTGAAATGTAAAAAGGAAGTAGTAAAAATGCAGAGAAAATTAAGTTCTTCTTCTAATTTAAAAACAGGAAGAATATGTACCGAAATGGAGAACTATTTCGGTAAACAATTAAAACACACTCTTGGCTTATTAACCGATGGAAAATTGAGAAACACCCTTTTATCGCATAAACATTCTTCTGATTCTTTACGAAACCAATTAATCACGGTAAGTAAATACCTGATCTAAACACTATACTTCCTCGGCCTTAGTTTCTAATTTATAAGCTTGTATAGCGATTTCCAATTCTTCGTTTGTAGGAATAACCAAAATTTTCACCTTAGAATCATCAGCATTTATAGTTCTCAATTTCTTTGAACGTTCCTTATTCTTTTCCTCGTTAAGTTTAATTCCTAAGAAATCCATATCATTACACACTAAACTTCTAATTACATCACTGTTTTCTCCAATTCCGGCAGTAAATATCAGGGCATCCACGCCATTCATTGCAGCAGCATAAGCACCAATATATTTTTTAATTCGGTAGGCATTCATATCCAATGCTAATTGGCATTGTCTATTTCCTTTCGATGCATTTTCTTCGATATCCCTAAGATCACTAAAACCGGTAAGTCCGTACATCCCACTTTCTTTGTGCAAAATATCACTCACTTCTTGTGGAGAATAACCTAATTGATCTATTAGATAAAAAATAACCGATTGGTCTATGTCACCGCTTCTAGTTCCCATAATAAGTCCATTAACCGGTGAAAAGCCCATCGAATGATCTATACTTTTACCATCATGCACCGCGGTCATACTGCAGCCATTTCCTAAGTGAATACTTATAATTTTTGAATTCTCAATTTTAAGATGGTCTATAGCCTTCTCTGTCACGAATTTGTGACTAATCCCATGAAATCCATATAGTTGAATATGTTTTTCTTCAAAAAATTCCTTCGGAATAGCATATTGCGCAGCTCTTTTAGGAATAGTTCTATGAAAAGCTGTATCAAAAACAGTAACCTGCCTGGCTTTTGGAAAAAGTTTTTCAGCCACTTCTATTCCTTCCAAATTGGCAGGATTGTGCAATGGAGCCAGGGAGAAAAAATCTTTTATTTTAGCTTTAACTTCAGCGTTTACTTCTACTGTCTTAGAAAAATTATCTCCTCCATGAACAACCCGGTGTCCAATAGCAGCTATCTCTTCAGCATTCTTAATCACACCTTTTTCAGGGCTCATTAAAAGATTGGTAATGGCCTCTAAAGCTATTGAGTGATCTTTCGCTGAAAGCTCTTCAGAAATTGATTCCTTATCTGTTTTAAAATGAAGTTTAGCACCATCCAGGCCAATTCGTTCCACCATTCCTGAAGCTAATACCACTTCGGCCGGCATCTGGATTAATTGAAATTTTAAAGATGAACTTCCTGAATTTATAATTAAAATATTTTTCATATTGAATTATATTCCTTGTGCCTGAATGGCGGTTAAAATAACTGTATTATATATGTCGGCAACGGTACATCCGCGGCTTAAATCGTTTACCGGCTTATTCAAGCCCTGAAGCATAGGCCCAATGGCGAGTGCTCCAGTTTCTCTTTGCACCGCTTTATACGTGTTGTTTCCAGTATTTAAATCGGGGAAAATTAAAACATTTGCCTGTCCTGCAACTTCAGATTCCGGTAGTTTACTTTTACCAATGCCAATATCTACTGCAGCATCATATTGAATGGGCCCTTCTATTTTTAGATCTGGTCTTCTTTTCCGAACAATTTCAGTAGCTTCTCTTACTCTATCCACATCGGCTCCCTTTCCTGAAGATCCAGATGAATAGGATAGCATTGCAATTTTTGGTTCGATACCAAAGGACAAAGCACTTTCAGCTGAAGAAATAGTGATTTCTGCTAATTCTTCTGCTGTAGGATTTGGATTGATGGCACAGTCTCCAAATACTGAAACTCTATCCACTAAACACATAAAGAATACTGAAGAAACCACGGAAACATTTGGTTTGGTTTTAATAAACTGAAGTGCCGGTAATATCGTGTGTTGCGTAGTATGTGCTGCTCCAGACACCATCCCGTCAGCGTGACCTTTATGAATCATCATTGTTCCATAATAAGACACATCACTCATTCGATCCTTAGCCATATCCATATTCACACCTTTATGCTTTCTCAACTCGTAAAAAGTTTCGGCATAATCCTGGAAATGTGGGGAATTAATAGGATCTATAATATTAACTTTTGAAAAATCAAGATCTAAAGCAATTTTAGCAACCGTTTTATGTATAGCATCAACATCTCCCAGCAAAGTGAGTTCTACCAAATCCATATCTATTAGACGCTTGGCCGCGGTAAGAATACGCTCGTCAGTTCCTTCAGGCAATACAATATGCTTTTTACTTTGCCTGGCTCGTTTAACGAGACTGTATTGAAACATTCTTGGTGTAATTCCCTGGGGCTTATAGTTAATCAACTTTTCAACCAAAGGATCAAAAGAAACATAACGTTCAAAAATACTTATGGTAGTTTGAATTTTCTGAATACTATCTGCATAAATATTAGACTTAATGGCACCTACTTTATTGGTTACGGCAAAGGTTCCCTCCTGAACTGAAATCATAGGAACTATGTCAGATAAACCTTCAATTAATTTCAAAATTGATTCTTCGGGTGTTAGACCACCGGTTAGAATTATCCCAGAAATTCTTGGGTAATTACTGGAAATATTAGCCTGAAGGGCACCAAGAATAATATCTGCTCTATCACCAGGTGTAATTACAAGACTTTCATTTTTTAAGGTGGTTAGATAATTGCGTAACTGCATTGCTCCAACCCCAAAATTCCCTGTTTGATTATCAAGAAAATCGTGGCCAAATAAAACCTTCCCATCTAAAACTTTCACAATCTCTTTTAAGGTAGGATTATTAAGTGTATCTATTAATGGGATTGCAAATACACCAACATCTTCGGGTAGAAAGGCTCGCATATTTTTTTTAGCCGGCTCCAGGTTATCTTGCTGAATTTTATTACTTACCATGGCCATTACCTGCACTTCTTTATCTTTAAAAGCTCGATAAGCCATTTGTTGGTTGCCTAAAAGTTCTTCCCAGTTTTTAAACTGCCCACTAACAACTATTATAACAGGAATACCAAGGTTTTTGGCAATTACTACATTAACATCAAATTCAAAAACACTACCCTCTCCAGAAAAATCACTTCCTTCTACAAGTATAAAATCGAATTCTTCTTCCAGCTTTTTATACTTGCTGATAACGGTATCCATGATCTCACCAGATTTTCCCTCATTCCTTTTCTGAATCACTTCGCTTCGGGTAAACGCATAAGTATCCTCATATGGAATTTTTAAATCGAAATAACTTAAAACAGTATCTATATGGTTGTCTCGTTCGCCTTCTACAACATCATTAATAATAGGCCTGAAGTATCCTACTTTTACCATCTTACCAAGTAGGGTTCTCATTAGTCCCAGTGAGATCATAGATTTACCACTGTGGGATTCCAGCGTGGCGATATAAATTCCTTTATTCATAGTATATAAATTATAGCGCAAAAATAAAGTTATTATAAGAAAACAACTTTTAAGTTTCTCCTAAAAGATATTAAACCTGATATGAATCATCTTTTAAATAAAGGCATAAAATCAAGCTTTATCTAACCATATATTATATTGAAATTTACAATGAAAACCAAAGCTGAAGATAATTATTGGTTAATGAAGAACTTCTCTGAAGTATAGAATAGAGTATCTCTGACTTTCGGGCATAAAAAAAACCCTTCACCAAATGAATGATGAAGGGTTTCAAAGAAAGGCGGTGACATACTCTCCCACAAATAGCAGTACCATCTGCGCTAACGGGCTTAACTTCTCTGTTCGGAATGGGAAGAGG
>VMHT01109867.1_pt1 | contig 12624 bp, 10 predicted proteins | sample 4693611 | NCBI WGS metagenome assembly VMHT01 (sample SAMN12280063, study PRJNA550983) | marine metagenome | isolation source: seawater sampled from same location over 5 years 0.02-0.2 micron viral filtrate | place: USA: collected off the coast of southern California halfway between the port... ... | reverse complement strand
AGGCGTTTGCGGCGTAAAGATTATTCGGTGTTTCCAGAGCAGCTGGAACGTTGGGGCAGAAAGTCAGGTGACGCTAGAGTAGGCACACTCGGCTTAATCCATTGTCTTGACGGCAGTTATGGGTTGGCTTCTTTCTACGAAGGCGGATGGCTGCAATTCAGAGACCGTCAAGTGACATGGATCCCCTGCAGCGTTCTTACTCCCGCCGCTCTTTACTGCCGGTAGAGCAACAGATTATTGATGCGTTAGGACTAACGATTGAGGAGTATTGGGAATTTTGCCGGTTAGCGGATTGCAAAGCAAAAAAACGCGGGGAGGAATATGCGTTGATACCAGCGGTTGAGGCTTCTGCTGATCCTGTCACAGCAACTTTAATTAACATTGCAATTGGCCTAATTTTTACAGCAGCTTCAGTGCTGCTTGCGCCTAAACCTCCTTCATTAGAAGATCCATTAAGTCCGATCAAGACCGCAGACGTTCGCGGTCAAACGAAGTTTGCTGAATTATTTGGTTTTGACAGCCTGCAGGATCTGGCAACGCTTGGCAGCATCATTCCGCTTGTTTTCGCTAGGCAAATTCCTGATCCTGGGCTGCCGAACAAGGTTGTCGGCGGTATTCGCGTTAAAAGCTTGTTGCTGTGGTCGCAGTTGCTGAGCAAGGGCTCGCACCAAGAGTTAAAAATGCTTACAACGCTTGGTTTATCTGAGCTTGCCGCAACTCCTGATCCACAAGGTTTAGCAATCGGTGATCAGCTGCTCCGCAACTATCAAGACGCACGCTATCGAGTTTATTTTAGAAATAACACTGCTGACGGCGGACGAATTTTAAAAGCCAATACCTTTGCAGGCAGCTTGCCGGAACAAGTAGATGAAGATATTTTCCTAGCCTTCGACCCAAAAGTCTCTGAAAAGGTAAGTCCATTTACAAGCGGTACAAGGACGCCTAATTCACAACGTCAGTTTGGCTGCCATTCGCCAATCTCTAACGGTGCTCCTTATTTCTTGCCCTACGACCTTATTCAGGTTTTTGACGATGAAGAATCACTGCAGATAAAACGTGACAAGATCAACGGTCCAAAAGGCACTGGTCATTCTCGTCCGTATAGCTCAAGACAAGGAATGTACTTGTTGGTGCGTATTGATCCAGTAACGCAGCAAGAGACATCTCGTTTTGAAGCTACGCCTGAAAACGCTGCATCACTTGAGATCAAAGTTGGCGACCGTATGGCGTTTATGAATTCTCATCTTCGAGAAGATCCTGACGCTTTTAATCCCCACGGCTTAGACGACGTCAACAGCGCCATTAGTCAGCGAATTGTTGCAAGTGATGAACAGATCAATGTAGGAGATTTGTTTTCTTTTGGCAGCTCAGTTATCCAATGCACTAGGGCTTCAACGCCCGATTCTTTTGAGGAAGGAATTAGTAGCTTTAAAACATATGACTTTGTATGCATAGAACCTGGCCATGGGCATTTTATTTCTGCGGATAACTCGCCTTTAATTGAGGGCAACGCGCCATTTGGAATGCATTTGCAGCAAATTAGCATTGCTACCGTTACAAATAATCGTAGTTGTGATCAGACCGAAATTGGCATTAAGAGCACTGTTTTTAAGCAAGTAAACAACTTTGCCAATGTAAATTCAGAACCTTCAGAAGCACAGTTAGAGCAATACGAAAAAGACGGGCAGTCTTTTCAGCTTGGCCGCATAACGACGTTTCAAACGAGATACAGCTTTTTCAAGCTACAAGTAAGACCTATTAATTCAACAGATGATGAGCCTTTTAATGACATTACAGGCGGAAGTATTTTTGCTGTAAAAGGCAATACACCGCAACCTCAGTACAACACAATACGAATTACGCACACTCGCGGACAATATGAATTCAGACTTATTCCTCAAAGCGGCACGTTTGCAGATGGTGTCTTTATCGACAAGCCTGTAAATTCGCAACCCATTCATTTACTGGATGGGGTTAACCGCGAAGAAATTGATGGTGTGTTTGAAGTGAGTTATACAGGGCGTCAAAGAAAAATTACAAACGCAAAAGCTACAAACAAGGAGTTTCTTTTTAGACGCGCTACAGAAGACATAACAGTTACAGGAACGGTTCTTGACCTAGACAAATTTTCGCAAGGCGCTCTGCCACCTGGCGCGGCTTGGCAGTTTACTGGCGAAAAGTTTGTAGATTTTAACCACGAAACAAGGCAGCTCAAATACGGTGTTTTTGTTAACGTTGACAATCCGAATGCCCCAGGAGCCGTGTACGCCCGCTGGGACGGTGGAGCAGTTGAATTAGGCTCTGAGTATCAGTACGACGCCGCACCAAGCGATATTGTTTTAACGCTCCCAGCCATAAAAAAATTTAATGTTGTTGAACCAGCAGTTCTCGTTAGGACTGGCTCTACGCCCCACTATTACGTCGAATTAAATGGTAATGACACGTTAGTGTCTAGCGTATTCAACAACATTGATGTATCAGCCCAAACCCAAGACCCGACGTTAGAAAACGATTTTACAAAACTGTATCGTGTTGGTTCTGATAACGAAGAAGACATTTATCAAGTGCCAGATGGCGTTGCTGACGGTCCAGAAGGTCCGCAGTATGACCCAATTACTGTTGGAGGTTATTTTGGTGTTTGGGAAAGAAAAGTTGACGGAGTACGCACAGCTGTGTGGAACGGGCAAATTGTGCCGTTAACAAGCAAAGCGGAAGCTGATCTAGAGGCTGGTGATTTTATTAACGGTTTTGCTTATGTTATTGGAAATTTTCGGGACTTTTTTGCAAGCATTAACTGCGACGTTTACGAAATTAAACGCAAAGTTTATACACCGCCTGGCACTAAACGATACTTTAGAAGCATTGAAAAGGTCGAAGCTATAAATTTGCACCAAGCCGTTAATCTGTATCATATAAAGCGATATGAATTTGATCACGAAGAATTTCCTTATGCATATGATCCCGCCGACTACTCGCCAGACGCTTCTATTAACGGCAGCGGAACAGGGTTAAAAATTAACGCTTCAAGCCTCGGTACTGGCCATTGGCAATGGAGAATTGTTGAGCCTGGTTCAGGATATAAAAAAGACGACAGGATTAGATTTAACTTCCCCGACAATTCGTTTGCAGATGTGTTTCCTATAGAGCTTGGCACGAAAATTGTCGCAGGAGAATCACGAGAGCTTCTTAACGAAAAAGATGCTATTGCTGATTACCCGAAATACCAAGAAGAAAAAACTAGTCACCAAGAGGGTCCTGAGCATGAGATTGTATTCGTTAACGAAATGATTCGACCGGACGCAGAAAAGGTAGTCATTGTAGATGGCAGAAAACATATTGGGGGAGAAGCTCGATATAACGACTTGTCTTTGATGGGCATTCGTTTGTTAGCTGGAAAAGACTGGACCTCAATGGGACAGGTCAGCGCATATATCAAAAAAGGTATTGTTGTTGACCGCTTAATAGACGATGCTGGCGGAGATGTGACTGATGGAGAGTTGACCGGCCCAACAAACAACTTTGCAGAGATCGCTTACAACTTGCTGGTAAGTCCGCGACTTGGCGCTGGCAAGCGGATACCGAAAAGCACAGTTGACCGTGATGCGATGGTCATTGCGGCTAAATTTTGCCGTGCCAATAACTTTACATTTGACGGCGTTATTGGTGACAAGGCTGCAGTGCGTGATTTTATCTTTACCAATGCAGCTTTTAACTTGCTTGATTTTGCGATTGTTGGCGGTAAATTTTCATTAACGCCTTCAGTGCCTTACAACGCTAAAACTTACGAAATTCAACAACAGCAAGATATTACCAAAAACATCAAAGCGTTGTTTACTGACGGTAATATGAAGGATATGCAGGTTTCTTTCTTGCCCGCCCAAGAGCGGCAACTACCCAAAGTAACAATTACATACCGATTAGAGGTAGAGAATGGATTTTCATCGCAAGAAGTCGTGCAGATTAGATTTAACGATGCAAACGGCGGATCAGACAACGATCCCGAGGAGTCTTTTGACCTCATGCAGTTTTGCACAAACCCAACTCACGCGGAAACAATTGCAATGTATAAATTGCTGTTGAGGAAGCATAGTGATCACACGATTGATTTTAAGACAACGCCAAGTTCTGCTTTAGGTATTACGGCAGGCGATTACATTACAGTAATCTCGCACTCAACTCACACCAATCGTTTTAACAACGGCAGCGTAGATGCGTTCGGCAATATCACGTCATCTACCCCGCTAAAAGACAGCACTGGAACGAAAGTTTATTTTTGGAAACCTGGAAACACCGAGGTGAATGAAGGTGATTTAGTTGTAACAGGAAACAAGACAGGAGACCCTGCGTTTTTCGGAACTGTTTTCACGATCAAGATGACAAATGATCAAAGACGTGTTTATAGGGTTAACAGCATCACGATTGATGATGAGGGCTTTGTGGACATCAGCGCAGCTCATCAAGAGCTGTACAACCTTGTTGATGAAAACAATAAAGTTATTGGCTCAGCTTTGGCTACAATCAAGCTTGATCCAACGCAGTTTCTGGTAACGCGCTGATGACTGCAATCAGTTTCCCGGCACTGGTTCCCACAAGTCGTTCCTATACGCCGGGAATATTTCCTGAGCGGCAGTTCCAATCCCAGAACGGTGCTGTGGTGCGGGTGCGCTATGGAAATCAGCGGTACAGCAGCAGCCTGTCCTTGACGTTCGCAAACATCACTGATGCAAGCGCTGCATCAATTCTGGACAATTACGTTCAAGTAATGGGCGACGATAAGTACGCAGCGTTCACCAAAGATAACGTTGCTGCTGGTGCGTCTGAATCGTTGATACCTTGGATTAGAGAAACGAACAGCTTGTTGAAGTGGAAATACGCATCGCCGCCATCAGTTCAATGCGTTAAGCCAGGACTGAGTACAGTGTCCTGTGAGTTCATTGGCGAGCTAGAGGGTGCCTGATCATGGCTAAGTATTACGCGGGTCAAGACGGCAGCGTTGAGCTTGCAGGTGAACCCGTTGCCAAGGTTGTGCAGTGGTCATTGACCACTAACACCGATGCGCTTGAAGTGACGACGCTAAGCCAAGACGTTCGAGCGTTTACGACTGGCATTCGCACTGCTTCTGGATCGTTGACGGTTTTGTATTACGACAACGCGCCAGTCAATTTGTTAAACCAAGTCAACCAAGATGTCTCAGCTAATCCGTCAATTACAGATACTGCATTGTTGAAGTTGAAGTTTAGCGATAAATTTTTTGAGTTTAAAGCGGTGCTGACAAGCGCCGAGTTGTCTTGCGTTGTTGGTGAAATCATGCGCGTAAACGTGAATTACACCATGAGTGGTGATTTTACCGGCAAGTCACTATGACGGTTTTTCTTGGGAATGCAGGTGTTGTAAGGCTGAGGCGCTCGACGCCGGAACGCACATTTACCAGTGTGGTCAATTCGGGCGACGTTGATGCATCTGCTAATCGTTTTAGTTTTGATTTCCCAGATGGAATGTTGCTGACGGGCGATCTACTTGAGATCAAAAGGACTGATCCTGGAAATCTTACATTTATCGCTGCTAGCGGCTGGGAAGAGGGCAGTCAGCTGCCTGATGGCAACTGGTATATCAACGTTGACGAGCTTGGCGGTATTTGCCTTTACAGCACGTTTGCAAATGCGTTAGCGGGTGGCAGTACGGGCAAAGTTAGCTTGGCCTCAATTTCGGATACAACAACTATTCCAATTGAAGTCAAAAGCGTTCAAGCTGACTATAAAATTCTAGGGCTTGTCCGATCGTTTGAGCTTAATAATGATCGCGAAGTTGTGGATGTAACAGCCTTAAGTGATGAGTTTAGAAAAAGCAAAAGCGGCTTAGTTAGCGGCAATGGCAGCATTGAGTGCCAGTTTTATTACAGGCCAGGGGAAGCAGGGCTTGCAGGTGATGTCGAGATTGCAGGTTATTTACACGAGTTAATTTTGCGTCAAAAACTTGGCGCAGAATTTGATGCTCAGTTTTATATTGTAGAGATTGGGCAAAACGAAAACGCGCCGCGCGAAAGCTTGTATTTTGACTTTACAGGAATTGTTACTAACGCCGCAATTTCATTAGAAGCCACTGCATTAACCACCTCTAGTTTTCAATTTGTAACTACTGGGGAAATAAATATGCGAATTGGTAAGCCAGGCCCTGGCTACTTGCTCAAGGAAGATGCCGATAACATCCTGCTTGAGCAGCCTGGCAACGGTAAGATAGAGGTTGAATACGATTAAACCCGCAGGGGGCTTGGGCAATGGCAGATCAGAAGATCACAGCCCTTACGGAACTGGCTGAAGCCGACGTGGCTTCAACCGATGTTCTGCCTATTGCGGATGTAAGCGCAAGTGCAACCAAGAAAGTTACGGTCAAAAGCCTGGTTGAGCAAGGCGTTGACCTAATTGATAACGGCAGTATCCCGTCAGCCAAGCTTGCATCAATAAGTCCTAGCTCATTAGGCAGTAGCTCAGGGGCAAAGGAATTCATTGCTGGGCCTACGGGCGCAGGAGGTGCGTATAGCTCACGGGTTATTGCTGCTACTGACCTTCCTGTAGCAACAGCGTCTGCACTTGGCGGTGCGGCAGCAGGTACTGGTCTTACATCTACGTCTGGAACGTTTTCTGTTGATCCTGCAACAGCTTCTGTGCGCGGTGGCGTCAGCTTGCCAACCGCTTCTGGCTTAAACGTTGACGGCAGTGGCGTTGTATCGCACCAGTCCAGCGTCACGGGTCAGACCAAAAACGGTTTTACTGTCAACAATTCTGGTCACATCACTGCTGTTGGCAGCATTGCCGCTGGTGACCTGCCTAAAGCAACAAGCTCTGCCGTTGGTGGCGTTTTCATTGGCAGCGGCTTAACCGTTACCGGTAGCGGCCAGTTAAATCACACCGACAGCATTACTGCTGGAACAACTAGCGGAATTACGTTTAACGCTCAGGGCCACATCACAGCCACTGCAGCACTTGCCGCCACTGATCTGCCTGCGGGTACAACAACCGCCAAGGGTGGCGTTTCTATTCCGTCTGGGGCCTTATCTGTCAGCGGCGCTGGCGCGTTGACTCATGACGTTTCAGGCGTTACCGCTGGCACTTATCCGAAAGTCACAGTTGACACTCGTGGTCACGTCACTGCAGGCACAACGCTGTCTGCTTCTGACATTCCAGACATCAGCGCAGCAAAGCTGACTTCAGGAACAATTGGAACATCCCTTATTGCGAATGATGCCGTAACTGGCGGCAAACTTGCTGATTCTTCAACAGTACGTTTTGCAGGCGCACCAGATACGGCTGGCGTCGTCAACTTTGGAACAGCTGATTACACAGGCCAATTCCTGTATGACGAGTTCCACGATGACTTGTACCTCTGGACTGGAAACAGCTTCAAGTCAATCGACATCGTTAGTGGTGAGATTGTTTTTGCTGGAACGTATAACGCAAATACAAACACGGTCGCTTCTGTAACGGTTAAAGGTACAGCGATTGGCCTAACGGTTGGTCAAGCACTGATTGCACCTGCTGCAAGCAACCTCAATCACTATCTAACTGTCAGTATTTCGGGCACTGGTTCGGGCAACGCACCAGCAGAGGCTCTTGCGCCACCTGACTTCCTGATTTCAACTGGCAGTAGCTGGCAGGTTCTTGATCTTTCAGCAGCTCTTGCCGCGACCTCTGCAAACAACGTTTCATTTAGCCCGACAGGGAACATTAGTTCTTCAGACGTTCAAGGTGCAATTCAAGAGCTTGACACTGAAAAGCTTGGAGCAAGTAACCCGAACTTCACCGGGACAGCAACTTTTGCGGGTGATGTTGTTCTGGGCACAGCATCAACGCTGACTTTTGAGGGCAGCTCTGCTGACGATTACGAGACGACGTTTGCAATTACAAACCCAACGGCTGATCGCACGATCACGTTCCCAAATATCACTGGAACGATTATTACGACTGGTGATACGGGAACAGTCACCAACACAATGTTGGCTGGCAGTATTGCGCTGACCAAGCTTGCAAACCTGACTTCTGCCCAGCTGATTGTTGGCAACGGCAGCAACGTTCCAACAGCAGTTGCGATGTCTGGCGATGCAACGCTGGGTAGCACTGGTGCGTTGTCGATTGCAAGCGATGCAATTACAACTGCCAAGATTTCTGATTCACAAGTTACTTACGCCAAGATTCAGGACGTAAGCGCAACTGACAAGATTCTGGGGCGCAGCACTGCTAGCGCTGGAGTTGTTGAGGAGATCAGCTGCACCTCTGCTGGTCGCGCATTGCTCGATGATGCAGACGCTGCTGCACAACGCACCACACTTGGTTTGGTGATTGGCACGGATGTCCAAGCATTTGATGCAGACACTGCAAAGCTGGACACCGCGCAGACATTTACGGCTGCACAGACGTTCACGCCCCAAACCATCCACAACGGTGGCGCGAAACTGGATGGGCCTTATCAGCAGGTTGCTGAAGCTGTTGGTGCGCTGGCAATCGATCTTTCGACCGGTAACTACTTCACCAAGACGATTAACGGCAACTCAACCTTTACGTTTACCAACCCGCCTGCATCTGGAACGGTTGGTAGCTTTGTGCTTGAGCTGACGCATACGTCTGGAACGGTGGCATGGCCCGCAAGCGTCAAGTTTCCTGCTGATACCGCACCAACTTTGACCACGGGCAAAACGCATTATTTCTTTTTTACTACAGTGAATGGCGGCACGCGTTATCGCGGTGCGTCACTCGTCGATTACGTCAACTAAGGAAGCATGGATCCGATCACCGCAAAGCTAATGTCCGCGGCTGCTGGAGCGGCGGCTGATCGTGTTTATGTTGACGACGTATTTTCGACGTTTTTGTATGACGGGAACAACACAGGTCAAACAATTACTAACGGTATAGATTTAAGCGGCGAAGGGGGGATGGTATGGATTAAAGGCCGCAACAATGGAACTGATAGCATGGTTTGGGACACAGAGCGTGGAGCTAGGAAATATGTGGCAACTAATTCGACTAGCTCTGAATCTACTTCTGGCAGCACATCTGGGTTAACAGGATTTAACAGCAATGGATTTACCCTGGGCAGCAACTGGAATACAGAAAACTTTAGCAGTTATGACTATGTTTCCTGGTCATTCCGCAAAGCGCCTGGATTTTTTGATATTGTTACCTGGACTGGGAATGGAACTGGTCAAACCATCAGCCACAATTTAGGGAGCGTTCCTGGTTCAATTTGGGTTAAACAACTTAATTTTAATCGTGACTGGTGGTGTTACCATAGAGGTACAGATGCGACTAATCCTTCTCATTACATCTTAAACCTTAATAAAGCTGACGCTAGAACTGACGACAGTGCTTTTAATGATACGGAACCAACGAGTACATCTTTTACCCTAAGCAGTGCCGGCGAAGTTAACGGCAACGGTGATACATACGTCGCCTACATCTTTGCCCACGATGATCAATCGTTTGGCGATGCTGGTAACGAGTCGATCATTAAGTGTGGAAGCTATACGGGTACAGGAGCGGCTGGCAATCAAATAACACTTGGTTTTGAGCCTCAGTGGTTAATGGTTAAAAATACAAGCCGTGGCGCCCAAGACTGGGAAATGTTTGACAATATGCGTGGCGTAGCTACAGGCGGTATTGCTTCTGAGTTGTTTCCTAACACAAACGGTGCAGAACGTAGTGCGTTTAATATTTTTAACTTTAATGCTACAGGTTTTGAGACTGAAAGCACGCTAGATCAGACGAATGCCAATGGAGATAACTACATCTACATCGCAATCCGCCGTCCGCATAAAACGCCTGAAGACGCTGCTGATGTTTTTCAGCCAGACCTGAAATCAAGCAATCAAACAATTACCACCGATTTCCCCGTAGATCTTTGTGTGGCGCACTATACGGGTGGCGGCGCTCCTTATTGGGTTGATAGGATGAGAGGTATTTTTACAGGTGGGACAAATCAGACCCAAAAATACCTAAATAGCTCAAGTACCGCTGCCCAGGGCAACGATAACGGGACTCTCGGTGTTAAAGATTTTGACTCAACCAGCTATGAACATTCTTTAGGCAATTTTGAACAATCTACTCTTGCTTTTAAAAGAGCAAAAGGATTTTTTGATATTGTTACTTACACGGGAACCACCAATACTTCAAATAATGTTGCCCACAACTTAGGTGTTGTGCCAAGCATGATGATATTTAAGAAAACAAATGGCAGTGGTGAGTGGGCTGTAAGAACTGTAGGCTCAGGCGATTTAGATAGAACAGGTTTTCAGTTAAACAGAAACTATGCAATTACAAATACAGGATTTGGAACCGCTGGCCTTACTGCTACTACATTTAATCCTTATTACATTAGCACAAGCGATGGCTCAAATAGCACTTATCCAGACAACGCATTAAACAGCAGCGGCGATAGTTATGTTGCGTATTTGTTTGGAAATCTAGAAGGAGTTTCCAAGGTTGGCGCGTACAGCGGAACTGGTAATAACATCAATGTTGACTGTGGTTTTACAGCAGGTGCCCGTTTTGTAATGATCAAACGAACTGACAGCACAGGGGACTGGTATTACTGGCAAACGGCTTTAGGTATCAACAGCGGTAACGATCCATATCTGCGAATGAATTCTAATGGGTCTAAGGTTACTAACACCGATTACATTGACCCGCTCAACGCTGGGTTTACAGTTACATCGTCTGCACCTGCTGCGCTGAACGCTAGTGGCGGCAAGTACATTTTTCTCGCCATCGCTTAATCATGGAAATCCGCAACCGCTCCACTGGTGCCGTAATCACCGACAGTCAGCTTCGTGCTGACAACCCAAACACTTCATTCCCTAAGCAGATCACAGCCGACATCCTTGACGGGTTTGGCTATGACCCTGTTCTAAACGGACCTGCTGCAACGGTGTCTGGACCGTATGAAGTCAGCACCCGTGATGGTGTTGAAGAAATCAACAACCAGTGGTTCACCAAGTTCATTGTTGGTCCGGTGTTTGCCGACAGTGATGCGGAAACCGCTTACCGCACCAATATCGACAATCAGGTTGCTGCAAATGTTCGTTCAGAACGTGACCGCAAGCTGGCTGCATCTGACTGGACCGTTCTGACTGATAGCCCGTTGACTACGGCTAAAAAGACAACGTGGAAAACTTACCGAACAGCATTGCGAGACATCAGTGCAGCAGAGGGTTTCCCCCATACGATGGAATGGCCGACTGAGCCTTCCTGATGCAAAAACCCGACCCAATGATCCCCTGCAAGCCAGGGGCAGAAGACACTGAGGCAATGGCGAATCGAGTGTCGTGGCTTGAGATGCTATTTATGCTTGAAGGCCGCGACAAGCCTGATCATCCAAAGCGTGGTCTTTTTACCGGATTGCATAAGAAGCACTACTCAACGTTCCCTGGAAGGGATGAAAACTAAGGATCAGATTGTCAACTGTCCATTGACCACGCCAGCTAATCTGGCTCAAGAAAACTCAACCCCTTCTAATGATCAAGTCTTTTGTGATTGGTGCAGCCGCTACGGCAGTTGCATTGGCACCAGCGTCTGCCCTCGCTGGTCCTTACGTGAATCCTGAGTTCAACGGAGCAACTGTTGGTGACGACTACCTTGGTGGTTCGTTAAACCTTGACGTTGGTTACGAAGGCGGCGAAGGCGCTTATTCGTATTTCATTCAAGGGGGTCCAGTCATTCTCATGCCTAATGGTGTGGATAATGAAGTTGAGTTTGCCGGTAAATTTGGCGGCTCGGTTGCGGTTGCTGAAAGCGTTTCTGTTTACGGAGAACTTAGCGGCGTTTCTGGCGACGACTTCAGCTGGGGATCTAAACTCGGGTTGAAGTACGGTTTCTGAGCTATAACTAGCTTAGGTTTCTCACACAGACCGACAAGAGGTTCCCGCAAGGGGGCCTTTTGTTTTATCTGGAATCATCATGCAAAAAGTTTTTAATCTGCTCGGCGCTACAGCATTTCTGATGTCTGGAGCAATGGTTGTTGGATCGGCTGTGCTTTACACGCGCATCCCATCGCTGACGAAGCATTACATGAGTGAGTTAAAGCTTGAATTGACCAAGCTGGTGACTGACATGGTTCCTGGTCAGATTGATGATGTAATGCCTGAACTGCCATCATCTACAGGTCCAGCAATCGAAACTCCAAAGTTGCCGTTCTGATTAGGTGCCTGAAATACCTGAGATTGGTGTGGGGCGTATTGGCGTTCCAGAAATACCAACCTGGAGAGGCATCCCGCCGCAAAGCATTCCGTCTGAGCCACCAATCACCTTGATGCTGGGGCTGCCAATTGTTGAAATACCTGGCTGCGTCGAGAGCAGAAATTCACAGCCCGGAAACCCAGACGCTTATGCAAACGACAGCCGGGGTAACTTCACGGTTTGCGATGGGACGATGCCATCGTTTAACGCGATGGACATTACACCTGGAACGTTGACGTATGGATCCGCCAAGCCGCCAATAATTGAAACACCAAAAGAAAAACCGGCTGCCTCCCAGCAACCGGCTAAGTCCCCTTCACAGTCGGCGTCCAACCCGACCGGCATTCCAAATGTAGACACAGAGTTGCCATGTCCGCCACCAGACGCAATACCTATAGGAGCT
>VMHT01193927.1_pt1 | contig 12627 bp, 9 predicted proteins | sample 4693611 | NCBI WGS metagenome assembly VMHT01 (sample SAMN12280063, study PRJNA550983) | marine metagenome | isolation source: seawater sampled from same location over 5 years 0.02-0.2 micron viral filtrate | place: USA: collected off the coast of southern California halfway between the port... ... | reverse complement strand
AAGCCGTAATAAATAGAGGATAGACAATATGGGTAAACCTAGAGATTTAGCAAACGTAGTTGCTACTGGAAATATACTTGCTGACGGTGCAGTAGCTCCTGCTGAATTGACAGGTGTTACGTCTACAGCAGCAGAAATAAACATACTAGATGGAGTAACTGCAACTGCAGCAGAGTTGAACTTACTTGATGGTGTGACTGCTACCACTGCAGAGCTTAATCATGTAGACGGTGTTACATCTAATGTGCAGACACAGATGGACACTAAAGCTCCTGTAGCAAGCCCAACGTTTACTGGTACTGCTACTGCTCCTACTATTAATGCTTCTACAGCTTTACAGATAGGCGGTACAGCAATTACAGCTACGGCTGCAGAGTTAAACAAGATGGACGGTGTAACTGTTAGTGCATCTGATATAAACTCTGTAACAACAAAAGCTCCTATTGATGGTGCTACATTTACTGGTACAACTACTATACCAACTGCAGACATTAATGGAGGAGCTATTGACGGTGCAGTTATAGGTGCTAATTCTGCTGTAGCAGGTACGTTTACAGATGTAACAGCTACAGGTACAACTACAATAACTACAGCAGATATAAATGGGGGTGCTATTGATGGCGCAGTTATAGGTGCTAATAGTGCGGCTGCGGTTACTGCTACTACTGTTAATGCTTCTACTAAACTACAAGTAAATGGCACAGATGTAATTACCAATGCTAGACAACTTAGTAATATTGCTAGTGTAGATAGCACAACAGTGGCTGCGTTAAGTGCGGCAGGTGTTGGTGGTGCAGGTAATGCAAAAGACTTTGTTGCATCAGGGTCTATTACAAATGGCAACGTTGTAAAACTTAATGCAAATGGCACTGTATCAGTAACCTCTGCTGCTGAATTTGTTTCGGATAGTACTTTTGCATATGATAACACTAATCAGTGGTCAACTACTGAAGGTGTATACGATGCAACAACTAATCAAGTTATTGTAGGGTTTAGAAATCCTGATGATGGTGGCAAACCTGCATATGTAGTAGGGTCAGTAAGTGGTGATGCTATTACGTTTGGAGCATATACACGTATAGAAAATGCTGTATGCTATGATGTAAATATTGTACTAGCTCACTCAGGAACTTTATTGATTGGATATAACTATGGTGGCCAATATTATAAAATGGGTTCATATACAATTGAAGCAGGTGCTTTAACTAAAATAAGTGAAGATAATACACAAGATACTCCAAGCACAGTAGAAAGAATATGTAAATTAATATGGATGCCTAATAGAAATGCTGCTCTTGTTGTTTATAGAACAAACTCTTATCTTCAAGGTTCTGTTTTTACAGTAAACTCATCGTCATATTCAGTTTCATATGCAAGTAATGATTATTTTGTAAATAATGGTCAAAATATAACTAATGTACGAACTGCTTTTGACACAAGTCAGGAAGTTACAAATATAATTTGGTACGATAGTTCTAATGGAAATGCTTATTATAAAGCAGTTCACGTGCAATCAAGTAATACTAACTATCAATCAAGTGGTAATGTTCTTTTTAATACTGACAATGCTCCTGCTCACGATATTGAGTATCATCCAACAGCACAAAAAAGTTTTATTATTTACAGAAAACAGTCAACTACGACTGTAAAATTAAAAACTCTTACTAACTCAGGAACTTATGGAACAACCGTTGCTTTAGGTAGTGAAGTTGATGTGCATGATAATTCACTTGGATATATATATCAAATAAACGCAAAGTATAACGCAGGGTTAGATGCTATTGTTGTTGTAGCTAGATACCCACAAACTTCTAATCATGGTTATCTTTTTACTATCGGTTGGAATAGCGGTACATCTTCTCCTGTTATTGGTGCAGAACTTGCATTTTATACAAAAGCTAATGTTAGGGATTGGCCTTTGTTAATACCTGCGGATGGTACTCGTAATTTTATTGTTCATAACCATCGCCCTGCAAGTACTTATGATATTCATGCAACAGTCTATGACGGTGCTAAAGTTGCAAAAGGTTATGGAGTTGCAAATGCAAGTGTAAGTAACGGTCAAAATGTTGAAGTTATTTCGATTGGCTCAATAGCTGACAATCAATCAAGTTTAAGTATTGGCACTAAATATTTTTACGGTGCAAATGGAGCACTCGCAACATCAGGAACTGTAGAAGCAGGTAGGGCTATAAGTGCTACAGAACTTTTAATTACAAATCTTGAAACATAGTAAAAGTAAGAGATTTAGTTAAACCATGAACAACATCACCCTCACAATAGAACAGATAGAAGAGATGCTAGACAAAGCAGCTAGGCGTGGTGCTAAAGAGGCACTACGTTCTATCGGGTTACTTGACGATGATGCTGCCAGAGATATTATAGAGATGAGAAGTTTGCTAGAGGCATGGCGTGACACACGTAAGTCTGTCTGGTCAACTGTAGTTAAATTAACCACTGTCGCACTGCTGACGTTTATTGCAGGTGCAGTGTGGATGACAATGGGAAAGTAAGGAATTAAAATATGGCTGTAAATCCAAACATAAAACCTAAGCCAAGACCAACTGCTGCTCAACTTAGAGCCAGAGAACAAGCTCAAAAAATGTCTAGGCAAAGTAGTGGCTCAGAAGAACGTGATAGAATATCTAATGCAGAAAGAACTGCTGCTCAACTTGAGGCTGCTGCATCTGGTGACTATAGCGCATTGTTACAGGGAGTTGATAGGGATAGTCATCGTGATGTTATATCTAATGCAGACAGAGCACTAGCTACAGTTAGAGGTGATTATGAAAGATTAAGAAGATCTTCTGATGAGTACAAAGATCAAAGAGGTCAAGATAGATACATGCGATCCCAGATTGCAAAGTATACTGATCTAGATATAGATGCACTTTTATCAGGTCAAGCATCAACCTCTGTAAATACAAGCACAACTAACGAAACAGCCGCAACTCTTGTAGATAAAACAGACTGGATGAATACAGGAAATGCTCCTAATATAGGTGAACTAACTAGTATAGGCATTGATGAAACTCTTGCTACTGCAATATCAGGTAGTTTAGGAAGCAACGTAGAAACAAGAGACTGGGTACAAATTGCAACTGTAGCTACAGATGCTATTACAGGAAAGCTAGATGTAAATAAATATAAAGCAGCTATAGGTGCAGCTACATCACAAATGTATGGGGGTACAACTGTAAGCTATCAAGCAGGTGGGTATCAAAAAGATGAAGCAGGTAATACTCTGTTAGATTCTAGTGGTAATCCATTAGCACTAGCATCAAACTTGTATGTAATAGGTGGTAATGGTACAGTACTTACAAGTTTAGGTACTAACGCAAATTCTATGTCTAACATACTACAAAGTTTCGGTGTAAAAGATGTATCATGGATTGACTCTGTAACACAATCTATGGGAGATGCTGTAGGACCATATTCTCAAGCGTTTGAAACATTAAAGACATCGTACAATCCTTTTGATAATTATTTAGATTTATACGATGCAGAAGATTTAATAACAGGTGTTACTGTAGGAATAAATCCTTTTGAAATTATAACAGGTAAAACTCTTAGCAAGACAGGTACAGGTACAGAAACTACTCAAGTAGGTACAACTAGTACAGCTACAACTGAAGAGAAACAACTAGATACTGCAACGCCTCAAACAGGTACATTTACTCAAGCTCCTAATACAGCTAGTTATGCATTACCTACAGGATATACAGGTTCTGGTTTTGTTCCTGCGTTTAATCAAACTACTGGCTCAACTCAAATGCCTACAGTTCCAATGACAGGAACATTTACAAAACCTACTACAGGAATAATAGGAACACCTCAACCTTCTACTTATACAGTTGGATCAACTGCACAACAACAACAACAAACATCACAAAGTCAACCAACAGATGTACGTGTATATCGTAATGCTGCAGGTATGACAGTAAGTATTACCTTTATTAATGGTGTACCACAAACCCCTATTCCATCTGGGTTTTTTCCAGTAAGTCAACAAGCACCACAAATGCCTGTAGTTACACAACCTACTGCTCCTACAGTACAAAGTGTACAACCATATACTCCCCAGTTTAATATGGCACAAGGTGGTATTGTACCTGAATTACCTAGACCTTCAGGTAAAAAGTTTGGTGGGTTTAAACCAGAGGCACAGGAACGTATTGCACAAAGTCTTGGTTATACTGGTGAGATGGAAAAGTTCGATCAGTTCTTAGAAGAAAATCCAGAGAAGAAACAACAGATGGATAAGTACACAGAGAGTGCTAAACAAATGGCAGAGGGTGGCTACGTACAAAAGTTTAATGAAGGTGGTCAACCACAGAGTACAACAGTGTCATTACAACAGTATGATCCTCGTGTTCTTAATCAACAGTTTATACCACAAGCTACCACTACATCTTTAGGTGGTGTAGCAGATGTTCCTAAAACATTTGTAGGAAGAGCAGTTCAACCTGCTTTGCCTACAGGTTCTACTATTGTTCCAGTAGGTACACAGCTTGATCAAGGACAGGTCGTATCACCTTACTCTGGTCAGATTAGTGGATCATTAGCATTGCCTACAGCTATGGGTGAAACTAGTCAAGCTTATATGCCACAGTTTACAGGTGCTAATCTTATGTCTCCTGTAGAGGCAACAGGTGCAGTACAAAATGCTGCTGAACAAAGACAAGCTGCACAATTAGATCAAGTATCACAGATAAATGCCGCACAGAATATAGGCACATCAATAAATACCACAAGAGCCGCACAAGGTACAGGCATTTTAATGCCTGATCCTAGAAAAAGAGAAATTGAAACTGGTGAAATAATATCTGGTGTAGCTAACGCACAAACTGCTGCTGCTTTTACAGAGGTTGCTGAAACACAAGCTGCAACTGCAAACCCTACTAAACAAGCTACAGTGGCAGGTCAGTTAGAAGGTTTGATGGCTCAGTTTGAAGGTGGTAATACACCTGCATGGGCAGCAGGATCAATGAGAGCAGCCACAGCTACAATGGCTGCACGTGGACTTGGTGCATCTAGCATGGCAGGTCAAGCTATTATACAGGCAGCTATGGAAGCTGCACTACCTATAGCTCAAATGGATGCACAAGTAACTGCACAATTTGAACAACAGAACTTGTCAAACAGGCAACAACGTGCTATACTAGCAGCACAACAAAGAGCACAATTCTTAGGTCAAGAGTTTGATCAAGGATTTCAATCACGTGTAGCTAACTCTGCTAAGATAGCAGACATTGCTAATATGAACTTTAGTGCAGAACAACAGGTAGCTTTAGAAAACTCTCGTATTGCAAATACAATGGAGTTAAACAACTTATCTAATAAACAAGCTATGATAATGGCAGAGGCATCTGCATTAGCTAATATGGACATGGCTAATCTAAACAACAGACAACAAGCTGCTGTACAAAACGCACAGAACTTTTTACAGGCAGATTTAACTAATCTATCTAATGCACAACAGATGGAATTGTTTAAGTCTCAACAAATTACTCAGTCATTATTTACAGATCAAGCTGCTATTAATGCTGCACAACAGTTTAATGCTTCATCACAAAATCAAGTAGATCAATTCTTTTCAAGTCTACAATCTAATGCCGCACAGTTTAATGCAACACAAGCTAATGCACAAGCACAGTTTAATGCAGGTCAAGCAAACGTTGTAGAAAGATTTAATGCAGAGATAAACAATCAACGTGATCAGTTTAATGCACAGAACCAATTGATAATAGATCAATCAAATGCACAATGGCGTAGAGAGATAGCAACAGCAGATACTTCTGCAGTAAATAGGGCTAATGAATTAAATGCAATACAAACATTAGATATATCTAATACTGCATATAATAATTTGTGGCAGTTGTATAATGATCAGATGACATTTGCCTTTAAAGCGTCAGAGAATGAAGCACAAAGATTAAATAATATTGCTGTGCAACAATTAGTGAACGAAGGTGCAGAGGAAAGAGCAGATGCACAAAGAGATTTTGATTCATCTGCAGGATTTGGTTCTGCTATTGTTAAAGTATTAACAAGCGATTTATCTGATAGTATCTTAGGAGGATGGTTATCGTGAAGTATAGAGAAAACCCTGCTATAAAAATGTATGCACGAGCAGTTAGAGATTCATACAATAATAAAAAGACAAGTACGCCTGTGCAAAAAACTGGTGGCCTTTTAAGACGTGATGTCTCTATGCAAAAAGAAAACACAAATAAAAAGATGCAACCTTTTGATGAAGTGTTAGATGCATTTAAACAAGTACAAGAAGCTAGAAGGAATCTTATGTAATGGAAAGTAGAGAAGGAATGTTTGAAGCTCCTATTGCAGGGATGAGTCTTACATCAGAACTAGGTGCTACACCTTGGCAACATCCACCTCAATACAATACTGTAGAAGAGACATTGGATTACTACGCACCAAGAATATTAAATCCAGATGTAAAACAAGATTTGTTAAATGTCATGGAAACAGGTGTACCTCTTACAACAATTGCACAAGCATTACAAATGGGTGGCACTATGGAAGGTAAGCATAGTATTGATGTAGGTATACTTGTTACACCTGTATTAGTAGAGATGCTTGCGTACTTAGCTGACACAGAAAATGCAGAGTATAAATCAGGTTTAGAGCCACGTAAAAATAAAGATAGTATTAGTGACTCTGAGATAGCTGTTGCTATGCGTAGAATACCTGAGAAGATGAAAGAAGTAGAAGAACAAGAAACAAGTGAACCTGTAGACGAGCCATTAACAGAGGCCGAACCTAAAGGTTTAATGGCGAGGAGAATGTAATGGCATTTAATTTAGGTGGATTTTTAATGGGTGCTTCTACTCAACTTGTTAAAAGTATAGAGGAAGAAGAAGAAAGACTTCAGGATGAAAAGCTTTTGAAAGAAGAACGTGACTATCAAAAAGCTGAGTACAAAAGAAGAATGGATTTAACTAGAGATTCTGACATAGCTGCAGAGGATAGAGCAAATCAAAAAGAATTAGATAACTTAATGGAACAGGCAGTGTTTCATTTTGGAGCAGAAAATGCTGCTACACTAGCCAAAAGAGGTAAAGGTTATTTAATGCAAGCAATTAATTTAGGTAATACAGCTAATGCTGCAGGACGTAGTGGCAAACATTATATGTCTGTTAATAATAATAATATAGAAGCAGCTAAAGAAGATTTAAATAAAGCAACTATAAATGTAGGTGATCAAACAGAACAAGCTTTACCTACTACACCTACTATAACATTTGACTTTGAAAGACTAGGTAGAGATATAAAACAAAATGAGGCAACATCTTTAGATGACTTACTTTCTTTAAATACTTTAGCACAAATGCAAGCGATTGAAAGTGGGGATGCGAAAGCATTAGAACTAGCAAATCAAAAAAATAAATCTATTATAGATGCAATGAATAAAGCAGATCCTGAAACTGTTGAAGAAGTATTTTCAAACCCATTAACTTTCTTTAATACAATGAGAGGTCAAGCAATAGGTGATGCAGGTTCAGAAAGCGGAGAGATAGGACAGATATTGTCAAAAGTTAATGGAGATCCTTTATTTGGTGCTACAATGGATTATGATGCTGCAGTAAGAATGGAAAATTCTGTGTCTGGATATAGTAACCCTAAACTTACAGCAAATGTAACACCTTTTATAGAACGAGAAATTAATTCAGCAGAACTAGATTTTAAATCTAAAACTACTGATATTGTAAGAGAGTTTCAAAATGGTACAGTATTTGGTGGTCCTTCTAATACAGGTGGTATGGTAGGTGGTAGGCAAGATATACTATATGTAAAGGTAGCAGGTGGCTTACCTGAACTAGAAAAAACAAATGAGTTATTGACCGCTGCAAAAGTAAAACCTAAACGAGGTGTTACTGTAATTATTACTGATAGTAATGGTGCTACACGAGTAGCTTTAAATACAGAAGTGTTACGAAAAGGTAGCAAATACTATACATATGATTTAGAATGAGGTCTTAATGGAAAACGAAGAACAAGAATTTACCTTTGAGACAACGGATATACCTTTAGTAGATGATTCTCAAACAGTAAAAGCAGATAAAAGAATAGTATCAGATAATCCAGACGATCCACAAGCTTCTCATTTTGAAGTTGAAGAAGATAATGTTACTATCCTAGATAAACCTCAAGAGTTAATTACCGCTGTAGGTGAGGGTGCTGCATTAGCTGTAGGTGAAACTGCACAGTTTCTTGAAGAGACAGGAGAAAGTATAGAAGACTTCTTCAATGTCGGTAGACTTGTGTTTAGAGATAACCCAGACAGCCTACTACCAACAGTAGAATACTGGAATCGTGATCGTGTACGTGAAGCAGGATTAAAAGATAGTATAATAGGTGCTACAGAATATTTAGCAGACGCAGCAGAAGAAGCAATACCAGATACAGAAACTAATATTGGGTTTTTTGTTGAGGGTATGTCTCAGTTTGCTACAGGATTTGTACTATCTAGAAGACTCACTGGATTGAAAGGCGTCAAAGGTTCATTTGTTAATAGTGCAGTAGCAGACGCAACTGCGTTTGATCCTTTCGAGGGAAATATTTCTAATCTAATAAATGAAGAAGCTCCCTTTTTAAAGAATGTATTTACAGAAGCACTCGCCCAAGACGAAGACGCAACGGCATTCCAAAACCGTTTACGTAACGCAGGTGAGGGTTTTATTTTAGGTGGTGTATTTGAGGGTGCAACTGCTGCGTACAAGTTTGCACGTGGCACAAAGAAAGCAAAAGAAGAGTTAGTTAAGAATGGTGAAGTAAGTAAAGAAACTTTAGAAAGCTTAGACGAAGCGGCTGATGAAATAGAAGTAATGGAAAGTAATCTAAAGAAAGAGGCAGAAGACTTTGTTAAAATAAAAAATGGTGAAGACATACCACCACCATCTAGTATGCCAGATACTGAGGTAGTAAAAAAAGAACGTGTTGCTTGGCGTAAGAAGTACGACATCAGTAGAGCTAAAGCAAACACAGAGATAGAACTAGAAGAGCAAAAGTCTAGATCAGAAGGAACGGCAAGAAGAAATCAATTTATTGCACAACAATTAATAGAAGAGTTTGAGAACGGTCTTCAAAGAGATGGTATGAAGAATGTAAAAATATCTAAAGAAGTTAATGGTAAGCTAGAGATAGACCCTACACTAGCACGTACTGTATCAAAAGAAAGATTGGAAAAGTTAACATCTGTTAAACAAAAACCATTTAGAGATGTGTTGTTTGGTGTTGGAGAAAACTCATTAGAAATATCTGATGCAGTTAATCTTTCTATGTCAGAGGGAGAAATGTTCTCAGCAGTACTTAAACCAGAAAAGTTTGATGCACTTGTTTCTGTTGCGTCTGATCTTAGGAACATGAGTAAGTCTAAAGGGCTTGGCTTATGGAACGATCAGAACAAAGTCATTGATAACTTATTTAATTTGACAGTAGAAGGAGAGATGATAGGCGGTCAAGAACTATTAGATGTACTATCTAAATATGGTTTAAGTTTTGAAGACTATGTTATGACTGTAGTTGGATCAGGTTCTGAAGCAGGTAGAACTCTAAATAAATTATCTCAGATAAGACGCTCTAGACCTTTATCTCAACAGGAAGCATTAAAACAAAAGAAACTATTAGCAGAACAAGGTAGAATAAGAGATACCATAATGCGTATAGAAAATGTAAGACGTGGTATGATGGTATCTCAGTTAGCTACTGCAAGTAGGAACTTACTATCTGGTGTTATTCGTGCTCCTATGGAAGGTATCGGTAAGCTTATGGATAACGCTTTAGTTGCCTTTGAGGATGGTGGCATAGGTGCATTTGGTAAGGCTGCTATATCTGGTGAAAATTGGAGGGGTTCTTTCAGACATTTAAACTTAATGTTCACGACTCAAAAATCAGCCAAAGCATATACACAATTGCTAATGAACCAACCCGAACTAGTTGATAACTTAGATCGTTTCTATAATCAGATGGGGGATTTACAAGCTCGAATGGGTAGAGGCAATGCAGAGTCAACAGCAGGTAAAGTTGTAGACTTTGCTGTGTCTCGTGGTGAAGATGCCGCATACTATCTAAACGTACCTAACAGATGGCAAGAATTTATGCTGCGTAATGGTATGTTCTTATCAGACATGGAACGCCTTGTGCAAAGAGACTGGGGAATAGACCTAGTAGAAACTCTTAACAAAGGTAAAGTAAGAGATGTTATGACAGATGCATCTAGTGTAAGACCTGAAGGATCACGATCTATAATTGATATAGCTGATGAAGCTATGTATAACGCACTAGACTTAACATATGCAAACGAACCAGACATACCTTTGTTTCGTAGCTTAAATACTTTTATTGTTCGTAATGGTCTTACTACAGTGTTACCCTTTCCAAGGTTTATGTTTAAGAGTATGGAACTACTAGCTCAGTACGGTGCAGGTAGCTCAATCCCTGTTTACAGATTTATGAAGAAAGCAATTACAAGTAGAACTAACCTACCAGATTTTAAGAAACAAATAGCGGAGCAAAGAAGAGTAGATATATCTGATGTAACGGATGACATGGTTACTAAAGAGCGTAGAGCTTTCTCACGTAAAGAGCGTGACATGATAGGTAAAAATATGCAAGGTGCATTACTTATCAGTGCAGGTATCTGGTACAGAGGTCAAGAGGATGCACCTGCTGACTATACTAAAATGGCTATGGATGATGGTAACGTACTTGATACCACGCCACTGTTTCCTTTACGTCCTCTATTATTAATAGGTGAGATGGTACAACAAGCTAAAAAGAACATGCTTGAAAAATGGGTAGAGAATAATCCAAATGAAATAGTAGAGGTTCTAACAGGTACTAACTTTAGAACAGGTATGTCAGGATACATGCTTGACGATATGGTATCTACAGTCTTCTCTGGTGCAGAGATAAATGCAACAACCGTTAAACGATCTGGTGCAGCGTTAGGTAATTACTTCTCTACTTTCCTAGTGCCTTATGCACAACTAATTGATGCTGCACGTGCTACTGGACACATGAGCAATGAGTATCTAGACAACGCTGAAGAACCTACACTAGATAAGTCTGCATCTTTTGTTGATAACTTTACAAGGCCATTTGATCAGAGATATTCTTTTAAAGAAGACCTACCTACACGTGAGTTTGTTATGACAGAAAAGGCAGAACGCAAACGTATAGCTGCTCGTTTGTTTACAGGTTTAAATTTCTTTAATGCTGACCCAGAGTACGCAGACTACTTAAAACGTAGAGGATATAACGAATTTAAATTAGGGGCGTATTCCCAATCTCCACAACAAAAACGTATAATGAATAGAAACATTAGAGAGTTTCTAAAATCATATGTTCCTCATATAAAGAACGAGGAAGATTATATGAAGGGTCTTTGGAATACCATGCCAGATAAGCAAAAGGCAGGTAGAACATTCGATGAATACTTTGACTCTACTGTACTCAATCAATTTGAAAAAGATTTAAATACATTTAAGTCATCCATGCGAGAGTCAAGCGCAGGAGAACTAGAAGAAGAGGCTAAAGTTTATATAGCGTTTAATAGACTACCAAAGAAAATACGTAGACGAGCCATAGTTCTGTACGAAACCGAAATAATAAAAGGTAAAGCAGACATGACAGATCCTACAACTGTACAACAAATAACACAAGTAGGTCAGAACCTACGATAAACAAAGGGGAGCATTTAGCTCCCCATTTTTTTTACCTAGTGTCTCCACTTCCACCCAGTGTTCCCTTGGCCTTACGTTTATCTAGCTTGATTAAGTTCTGTGCAGCTATCATACCTAATGATAAGTTAAGATCACTAGCCAGTGAAGCACAGTACCACAGTACATCTCCTATCTCACTGGCTATGTCCTCTCGCCATGTGTCAGGTCTGTTCTCTGGTCCATCTCGTATAAGCTTCTTTACCTTGTTGGCTACCTCACCTGCCTCACCTGCCATACCCAAGGCAGGATAGGTAATCTTATGTTGATCAGGATAGATTGCTGTACCTGCTGCTGACCTTTGATATGAATTAAAATCAGACATGCCGTACCTCTCCTCCAGAAACTGATCTGCTTCTTGCTTTAAGTTCATTCCCCTTTACCCTTTTCAGTTGCTCAAAGTAGGCTTTATTAAACCCACGTAACCATTCCCGACACTGCATGGTATCTTTATGGAATGGATTAAACACACGCCCATGTTTAAAATCGGTGTAACCTTTCTCGAATTGAAATTTTAACGGTGCATCATACTTGCCAAGGCCACGTTGTTTGCGAGTTAAATGTTTCATATGTAATCTCCTTATACTAAGTTTACTAGTTCTGCTTCTTGGTATGGTATGTGAAAGAAGTATTCATAACGTCTAGCATTATCTAGCCATATCTCCTTTGCACATTCTTTGGTGAGTTGGTAGTCCTTTATTCTCCAAGCCTTCTCACAATCCCTACGTATGATATAAAAGTTACAGAATGTTTTGTCACCTTCCATCTGTTTATATTTATTAATGAGTCTATACTTACGGTAAGGTATACGTATCTCTGTCCATCTAGGATTCCAATCACCTGTCCATTGGTTCTTCATTTCTACTTCACTGTAGTACCTGCC
>VMHT01093321.1_pt1 | contig 12627 bp, 10 predicted proteins | sample 4693611 | NCBI WGS metagenome assembly VMHT01 (sample SAMN12280063, study PRJNA550983) | marine metagenome | isolation source: seawater sampled from same location over 5 years 0.02-0.2 micron viral filtrate | place: USA: collected off the coast of southern California halfway between the port... ... | reverse complement strand
TAATCTCTATGAACTCTGGATCAGATGACTACATGAAACTAGGTATTAGTGCTCACGTTGGTCAAACTGAATTTGAAGCAGGAGTAGGTGGCGGACAAAAAATGAAAGCTGCTGGTGGAAAAAAAGCATTATGTGTTAACCATGAAGTTGGTAACGTTGCTTTAGATAGAAGATGTGCTGGTTTCAAAAAAGGTTTTGGTGGATCTGTAGAAATATTAGGAACATCAAATGACCCAACTGAAATTCAAAAAGCTGTAGCTGCTAAATTAGGTGGTGGATATGACACTATTCTTACATTAGGAGCTGGTCTAGCAGGTGAAGCTGCTCTTAAAGCGTTAGAGTCAGCTGGAAAAGTTGGAAGCGTTAAACTTGGAACATTTGATATGTCTCCAGGAATGCTTAAAGCTGCTGCTGCTGGAAAAGTTGAGTTTTTAATTGACCAACAACAGTACCTACAAGGTTATTTACCTATATCTATCTTTGCTCAATATATGAGATACGGAACTATGCCAGCCGGTGTAGTTATGACAGGACCAGGTTTTGTTACACCTCAGAATGCTAAGAGTGTAATTAAATGGGCTGCTCAAGGTTATAGATAAAAATATACTAAGAAGGCCTAGTGAATTTTCGCTAGGCCTTTTTTTTTAAAGTTTTATTTAATATGTCTACAAAATCTAAAAGTATAGCGAGTAAAAATGATTTTAATCAGGATGAAAGACTTCAAAAAGTTTCAAAATTAAAAATTTTATTAAACAGACCTGAGTTAGGTGCACTTGGTGGCGCAATATTAGTATTTATTTTTTTTGGTATCGTTGCAGGTGACACAGGAATGTTCAGTGCTTATGGTATCTTAAATTTTTTAGATGTTTCAGCTAATCTTGGGATAATTGCAATCGCTGCTGCAATGTTAATGATTGGTGGTGAATTTGATTTATCAATCGGATCAATGATTGGATTTGCAGGAATTTGTATAGCTATCCCTGCAATTTATTGGGGTTGGCCTTTATGGATGAGTATTATTTTTGCTTTTTCGATGGCTGTGCTAGTTGGATATTTTAATGGGATACTCGTAGTAAGGACAGGATTACCATCATTTATTGTAACACTTGCGATGCTTTTTATTTTAAGGGGTGCTACTTTAGCGTTAACGAGATTAATTACGGGTCGAACTCAAGTCCCAGGTCTAAGAGTTTTAATTGAAAATGATCCTATAGCTTGGATATTTGCGACAGATACATTTAAATGGTTGTTTACTTGGTTGGGTTCAATGAATTTAATAGCTTTAAGAACTGATGGAACACCTCTAGCTACTGGAATTCCTCCATCAGTTATATGGTTTGTAGTTTTAGCAATTATCTCAACCTGGATTTTGATGAAGACTAGATATGGAAATTGGATCTTTGCTTCTGGTGGAGATAAAAATGGAGCAAATAATGTTGGTGTGCCTGTTGGAAGAGTTAAAATAAGTTTATTTATTGGAACTGCTGTAGCAGCTACTATTTTTGCGACTATACAAGTATTAGATGCTGGATCCGCAGATACAATGAGAGGAACTTTAAAAGAATTAGAAGCTATTGCGGCAGCTGTTGTGGGAGGATGTCTGTTAACTGGTGGTTATGGTTCTGCTATTGGTGCAGCTTTTGGCGCAATAATATTTGGGACAGTTTCTATGGGAATTTTCTATACTGACGTAGATACCGATTGGTTTAAGGTATTTTTAGGAGCAATGATGTTAGTTGCTGTAATATTTAATAATTATATAAGAAGAAAAGTAACTGAGAGCAAATAATGACTGACTATTTAGTTCAATTTAACAATATAAGTAAATTTTTTGGAAAAGTAATAGCTTTAAAAGATGTAACAATGAAACTCCGAAAAGGAGAAATCATGTGTTTATTAGGTGATAACGGTGCTGGAAAATCAACTCTTATTAAAACGTTAGCAAGAGTTCACAAGCCTGATGAAGGAGAAATAATAATTGAGGACAAAAAAACAATTTTTGACAGTCCTAAAGATGCTTTGGATATGGGGATAGCTACAGTTTATCAAGATTTAGCTTTAGTTTCATTAATGAGTGTCACAAGAAACTTTTTTATGGGTAGAGAGCCTTTAAAAGGTCCTCCATTTTTTAAAACATTTGATATAGAGAAAGCAAATAAGATTGCAGCAGAAAGAATGGGTCAAATAGGAATTGATGTTAGAGACCCGTCTCAAGCAGTAGGAACTATGTCTGGAGGAGAAAGACAATGTTTAGCAATAAGTAGAGCAATTTATTTTGGTGCTAAAGTATTAGTGCTAGATGAACCTACTTCTGCGTTAGGTGTACATCAAGCATCTGTAGTTTTAAAATATATTGTTAAAGCAGCTTCACAAGGATTAGCAGTTATCTTAATTACTCATAACGTCCATCATGCATACCCGGTGGGTAACAGTTTTACAGTTTTAAATAGAGGTAAAAGCTTAGGCACATATGAAAAAAAGAATATTACAAGAGAAAAACTTTTAAGTATGATGGCAGGCGGTGAAGAATTAGATAAGTTAGAAGTTGAATTAAAAGAAATGAATAGACTTTCAACAAATTAATTATTTCATAATTGAATAGATTTCTTTATTAGTAAAAAATTTTGGTTTTTCACAATTAACAGTTATTTTTTGAACTTTATTTTTCTTTGCAGAAACATGTATTGCTTCAATAATGTTAAGAACATGAAGTGATAAATTACCATTACATTTGTTAATTTTCTTATTTTGTATAGAAAATATCATTTCTGAAAGTCCAACTCCTCTATAGTTAGCGTTAGTTGGTGACTCATTGGCTCTTGAGCTTTGAGATCTAATATTAATTTTTCCTAATTTCATATTATTAGTTTTATAAATTTTCCAAGGACTACCTAATTTATTATTTATTAAAACAGAACCTCCAAACATATTAGGGTCTGGTACTATCATTGATCCTTTTTCTCCATATAACTCTATATGATTTCTTAGATGTGAAATTACATCAAAAGATAATGTAACTCTTATTATTGAACCATTTTTAAATTTAATCGTGGAGAAATAGGTTGTAGGGCATTGAACTTTAAAACTTTTTCCTTTTTTTGGTCCTATGCCTATAACTCTTTTATCTACACCTTTAGCGGAAATACTTCTAACTTCTTCAGCAGGTCCTAATAGATTTACTAACGCCGTTAAGTAATAAGGGCCCATATCAATAACAGGACCACCTTCTTTTTTTGCAAACCAAGGTTCAGGATTGGGATGATAAGATTGAACACCCGGAAAAGCAAAGATAGCATTTCCAAATTTAATTTTACCAATTAACTTTTTATCTAGCAGTTCTTTTGCTTTCTGATTGCCACCACCTAAGAAAGTGTCAGGTGCGTTTCCAATATATAGTTTTTTTCTTTTTGCTATTTTTATAAGTTCTTTTCCATCTTTTAAACTCACAGCTAAAGGCTTCTCTGAATAAACATGTTTATTATTTAGTAAAGATTTTTTTGCGATAATATAATGAGCTTTTGGAATAGTAAGATTCAGTATTACTTTTATATCATTATCTTTAAGCAATTCATTAACTGAAACAGATTTAATTTTATAAATTTTCGCACACTTTTCTGCAGCTTTTTTATTTATATCAGCACATTTAATGATTTTAAAATTGTTGAAGTATTTTTGAGCTCTGAAGTAAGTTTCAGCTATATGGCCACAACCAATTAAACCAACATTAAATACTTTGGCCATACAATTTAAACACCTTTTCTTTGTTTCTTTTTTCCTTCTAGATGTTCTTTGAGTGATTTTTTATTTTCTTCAGTTGATGGTATTTCTAAAGTAGGGCTTTCCCAATAAGCAGATCCTTCCAACCATTGATATCCATCTGTTTTAATTGATATAACATAAGTATTTATTGATTTCTTTGCTCTTTTAAAAGCTTCTTCCAATTCAGAAATAGAACTAACTTGTTCACCATCAGCACCCATGCTTTTGGCATGTGAAGCGAAATCAACTGCAACTAAATTAGGAGTTTTCGAACTTTTAAACAAACAATTAAATTCTTTTCCACCTTTATACAATTGAAGTCTATTTATGACAGCATGACCTCCATTATCACAAACAATTATTATTAATTTATTATTAGTAATAACAGAACTATAAATATCTGAATTATATAAGAGATAAGATCCATCTCCCACGAATGAAACAACCTCTTTATCTGGATTCGCCATTTTAATGCCAAGTGCACCAGAAATTTCATAACTCATACAACTAAAACCCCATTCAGTTTCATGAGTGTTAAGTTCTCTAGGTTTCCAAACTTGTATTACCTCTCCAACTAATCCTCCTGCAGCTGTTACGGCTATATCAGTTGGATCTGAGTTTCTGTAGCAAGCCCCTATCACTTGCGCATAACTTGGTAATTTTTGATTAGTAGGACCACTATGTTTTTCTACATAAGAGTCCCAATCTTTCATTTCTACTCTAGATTTTTTGTACCAACGATCATCTGCCTTCCAGCTTCCGAGAGCCTGGGATAATTCCATTAAAGATACTTTAGCATCACCAACAATAGCCTGAGCCATATGTTTGTTTGCATCAAATCTTGCTGCATTAATAGAAACTAATTTGAAATCTGGATTTTCAAAATTTGCCCAAGATCCAGTAGTAAAATCTGCTAATTTAGTACCTATGGCTATAGCTGTATCGGTTTCTTTGCTTAAATTGTTAGCGGCTTTACTTCCTAATCCACCAATAACACCTAAATAATGAGAATGATCTTTTTTAAGTGAAGAGTAGCCCATAACTGTCTGGGTAACTGGTATGTTATGTTTTTTTGCAAAATCACTTAATTCATCTGTTGCATCAGAATACAATATTCCACCGCCGGCAATAATAATTGGTTTTTTTGATTTCTTTATTAGCTCAGCTGCTTCTTTAATTTGAAAATCATCTGGCTTAGGTCTTCTAATTGTATGGACTCTTTCTTTAAAAAATTCTTCAGGATAATCGTATATCTCTCCTTGCACATCCTGACTTAAAGAAATGCATGCAGGCCCACAATCAGCAGGATCTAGCATTACTTGAATTGCTTGTTGTAAACTAGATATTATTTGCTCAGGTCTTGTTATCCTGTCAAAATATCTTACGACTGGTTTAAAAGCATCATTCTGAGTAATTCCTGGATTATTAAAATGCTCAACTTGTTGTAATACAGGATCCGGCATTCTATTTGCAAAAGTGTCTCCAGGTAAAAATAAAATTGGAAGTCTATTGCTCATTGCAACAGCTGCAGCTGTAATCATATTCGTTGATCCTGGCCCTACCGAGGAAGTAGCAACAAAAATTTGTTTTCTTCTTTTAGCTCTTGTATAAGCTATCCCTGTTAGAGCCATGTTCTGCTCATGATGACCTCTCCAGGTTGGCAGATCTTTTTGATTTTCTTGTAAAGCTTGACCTAAACAAGCAACATTTCCGTGTCCAAAAATTCCGAACACACCTGGAAATAAAGGTAATTTCTTTCCGTCAATTAAAGTCTTTTGGGCAATTAAGAATTTTACTAAAGCATGAGCACAAGTAAGTTGAATGTTTTTCATAAATTCAATATAAACTAATTAATTAAATTTCTTATTTCAACTTAATATGTACGAAAAGTTTGGACAATTCATCGATGGTAAATGGCAAAAATCTGCTAGTAATGAGACCTATGATGTAATTAATCCAGCAACTGAGGAAGTTATAGGTAAAGCTTCCAAGGCAAATAGCGCTGATGTTCAAAGAGCTTTAAAATCAGCTGAGAAAGGTCTTCAAGTTTGGAGAAATACATCACCTTGGGAAAGATCTAAAATAATAAGAAAAATTTCAGAATTAATTAAGCAAAGAGTGGAAATTTTATCAAAATGGTTAACATTAGAAGTCGGCAAACCTTTAACAGAGGGACCTGGTGAAGTGGGTGGCGCGGCAGATATTTTTGAATGGAATTCAGAAGAAACAAAAAGAATATTTGGAGAAATAAACCAAAGTCGTTTTCCTAACACACGAATACACGTAATATATCAACCTGTTGGTGTTGTTGCAGCTTTAGTTCCTTGGAATTTTCCCGTAATCCTTGCCTCTAGAAAAATTTCTACTGCTTTAGCAGCTGGTTGTTCTGTAATAGTTAAGCCTGACGTAATTACACCAGGGAGTGTAATGGAAATTGTAGATATATGTAGAGAGGCCGGTGTTCCTCCAGGGGTAGTAAATCTCTTATCTGGTGATCCTGCGGGTATTTCTGAAGAACTTATAAAATCAGATATTGTAAAAAAGATTTCGATAACAGGATCTACGAGAGTTGGAAAACTAATTTTAAAACAAGCTGCTGATAAAGTGCAAAGAGTTACAATGGAACTAAGCGGTCATTCTCCTTTTATTGTATTTGATGATGTTGATTTAAATAAAGTAACTGATATGGCTATCACTGCTAAATTTAGAAATAATGGTCAAGTTTGTATATCTCCTAACAGATTTTATATTCATGAGAAGAAAAAAGATGAATTTGCGAATTTAATGGTAGAGAAAACAAAAAAATTAAAAATTGGTAATGGTATGGATAAAGATACTTTACTAGGGCCACTATGTACTCAGCAAAGATTAGAAGGAGTAGAAAAATTAGTTGAAACTACAAAAAAAGAAGGTGGAAAAGTATTATTAGGAGGTAAGAGAGCAGCTAATTTTAATAAAGGTTACTTCTATGAACCTACAATATTTGACAACGTAAAAGACAATTTTACAGTGATGAAAGAAGAGCCTTTTGGTCCAATAGTTCCAATTTTAACATTTAAAAGTTTTGATGAAGTTATGAAAAGGGCAAATGACAATGATCTTGGTTTGTGTAGTTATGTTTATACAACTGATCTCAAAAAAGCAAATGAAGCATCAGAAATATTAGAAACGGGATGTGTAGCAGTTAACACTCCTGCTGTTGCTGTTGCAGAAGCACCATTTGGAGGTATTAAACAAACCGGATATGGAAGAGAAGGTGGTTCAATGGCAATTAAAGATTATTTAAATATCAAATATACTCATTTTGGAATCTCATACGAATGAGGAAGAATAAACTTATAGAACTTTTTAAAGCAGGAAAGCCAATTATAAATAGTTGGTTAGCAGTTCCAAGTTCATTTTCTGCTGAAGTCATGGCTCAACAGGGGTGGGACTCCCTAACTATAGACATGCAACACGGTCTTATAGATTATCCTAATGCGGTAAGTATGTTGCAAGCAATTTCAACTACAGAAACAACGCCGATGGCTAGAGTTAATTGGAACGAACCAGGTCAAATAATGAAAATTTTAGACGCTGGATGTTATGGAGTTATTTGCCCGATGGTAAGTAATAGAAAAGAGGCGGAAAAATTTATTCAGGCATGCCAATATCCTCCAAAAGGCTATAGAAGTTTCGGACCAATCCGAGCTTCAATTTATGGAGGTAGTGACTATGCAAAAAATGCTGATGAAGAAATATTAAAATTAGCAATGATTGAAACCAAAGAAGCTTTGGAAAAACTTGATGAAATTTTAGATACTCCAAATTTAGATGGTATTTATGTAGGACCAGCTGATTTAAGTTTAGCGATAGGAGAAGAGCCAGGTTTTGACAAACCAGAAAACACAAAAGCTTACAAAGAAATTTTAAGAATTTTGGAAGCTGCAAAAAAAAGGAATTTATTTGCAGGTTTACATAATGGTACACCAGAATATGCACTTACAATGTTAAAAAAAGGTTTCAATTTAGTCACCGTAGGTTCTGATAGCAGGTATATTGCAGGAGGCGCAAAAGCTGATTTAGAAAAATTGAAAGGTATTAAAGGATTTAAATCAAAAGGATATTAATAGTTAATGTACTATGTTTATATGCTCAAATCTAAGAGCGTTAAACCTCTTACTTATGTTGGATATACAAATAATTTAAAAAAAAGAATCAGTCTACATAACTCTAATAAAGGAGCTAAATTTACTAGGGGGAGAAAATGGATGCTAATTTATAAAGAGAAATTTAAATCGAAAAGAGAAGCAATTTCTAGAGAATATTATATAAAGAAAAATAGAAAATTAAGAAACAGCTTAAAAAATGAAAATAGCAATCCTATTACCATTTAAAGATACGTATACAAAAGATAAAGCAGGATCAGCATCTATTTGGGTTAAAGATTTTATTAAAAAATCAAAATTTAGAAATAAAATATCAGTATACGGGTATATTAAAAATCTAAATAAAAGAAATTTAATTAATAAAAAAAATTATATAAATATAAATTATAATTTTGATTATTTTATTGGAAGTAAGAACAAGAAATATGTTCAGATCTTTAATAAATTAATAGAGAAAAAAAAATTTGACTTAGTAGAACTTCACAATAGACCAAATTATATAAACTATTTAAATAAAAATTTAAAAAAAATTTTAATATTTCATAATGATCCGTTAAAATTAAGTGGCTCGGTAAATGTAAGAGAAAGACAAAAAATATTAGAAAATTGTGAAAAAATATTATTTGTAAGTAATTGGGTAAAAGAGAGATTTTTTGAAGGATTTAAGATAAAAAATAATGAAAAATGTGAAGTAGTTTACCCAAGTATAAATAAACTAAAAAAATTCCCAAAAAAGGAAAATATAATTATTTTTGTTGGAAAGTTAAATAAATCAAAAGGTTATAATTTATTTGGTTCTGCAATAATCAAAATTTTAAATGAATTTAAGAATTGGAAATGTTTAGTAATAGGCGATGAACCTAGGGAAAGATACCATTTTAATCACAAAAATTTAAGATTACTTGGTTGGATTAATCATGACAAAACTTTGAAATTTTATGAAAAATCAAAAATAGCAGTAAGTCCTTCTACATGGGACGAGCCTTTTGGACGGACATCAATGGAAGCTGGATCTAGAGGTTGTGCTACAATTATATCTGATAGAGGGGGTATTACAGAAACTAATTTAAATTCAATTATATTAAAAAAGCTTAATGTAACTGAAATATATAAAAATATTAAATATTTAATTAAAAATGAAAAAAAAGCTGGAAAGATAAGACAGGCCTCATTTAATAATCTAGTTCACGATCTAGATGTAAATACAAAAAAAATTGATTTAATTAGGTCTGAAATTCAGAATAAATTTAATTTTAATATTATTAAAAAAAGAAATTTTAAAATAATTCACGTATCTAATTTTGGACAAAGACAAGCAAATAGACTTTACAATATTTCAATAGCAAAAAAAATAAGTAATGGTCTAATTAGAAATGGGCATGACGTTGTGAATATAAGTGATCGAGATATCGTGCGTCTTAACAGAGGATTAAATAATATTTATAAAGGCCTTGATTACATTAATAGTTTATTTTTAGAGACAGTAGACAATTATAAACCTGATGCAATTATTTTAGGACATGTAAATAATTTAAGTCACCAATCATTCGAAATCATTAAAAAAAAATATAAGCATATTAAAATCGCACAATGGTTCGAGGATAATCTATCTGACAATGGACCTGATCCATACACAAATAAGAAAAATTTTTTTAAGTATATTGAATATTTAGATCAAAATTTTATAACAACCGATCCTACTGATCTCAAATTAACAAAAAAGTTTAATTATAATTATTTACCAATTCCTGTTGATGAAAATATAGAATATTTAAAATGTTATAAAAATGAAAATCCTATAAAAGATGTTTTTTTCACCATGAGTCATGGAGTGAACAAAGGTGTATTAAGAAAAAATAAGATTGATGTAAGGGAACCTTTTGTTAAAAAATTAATTCAAATTAATCCTAATATCATTTTTGATATTTACGGATATAAAAATAAACAACCTATTTGGTCTCATGATTTCTATGAAGCTATATATAAGTCAAAAATGGCATTGAATTTAAGTAGAATTAATAATGTCAAATATTATTCAAGTAATAGAATCGCGTCGTTGATTGGTAATGGTATTCTGACTTTTGTAGATATTAATACCAAACTTAATGATTTTTTCTCAAATGACGAAGTTATTTTTTACAGAAATATTAAAGATTTATCTGAAAAAATAAAATTCTTTAAAGAAAATAAAAAAAAAAGAGAAACAATAGCAAAAAATGGTAAAGATAAATATTTTCGAATATTTAATAACAAAATAATTTCAGATTATATATGCTCTCGTTTATTTGATAGTAAGCCTAATAAAAGATTTTCTTGGATGAAATAATTAATGAAATTTTCTATTGTGATTCCAACTTTAAATAATCTGGATTATTTGGAGTTGTGCGTTAAAAGTATAAGAAAAAATTCATCTTATGATCATGAAATAATTGTTCATAATAATGGTGATAAAGAACCGTCTAAAACATTTTTAGATGATCACAAAGTAATTTATTCTAAAACAGATTATAACGCAGGAATATGTGAAGGTGTTAATAGGGGAGCGAAAATAGCTACTACTGACTATATTGTTTATGCTCATGATGATTTTTACTTTTTACCTAGTTGGGATACGGCATTAAAAAATGAAATTAAAGATTTAAATCACAATTACTTTTATTTTTCTGGAACTATGGTTCAAAATGGACAAGTTAATTTCGATTGTGGTGATACAATAGAAAATTTTGATGAAAATAAATTGCTTCAAAATTATAAACAAATTAATTATTTTGATTTTCAGGGATCTACCTGGGCTCCGCATATTATTCATAAGGATCTGTGGCATAAAGTTAGAGGTTTCAGTGAAGAGTTCTTTCCAGGCACAGGTTCAGACCCTGATTTAAATATGAAACTATGGAATGAGGGCGTAAGAATATTTAAAGGGGTAGGTAAATCTAAAGTTTATCACTTTGGATCAATTGTAACTCGAAAAAAATTTAAAAAAGATAAGAGTATAATTACCGAGTCTGGGAGTAAAGGTGGTAAAATTTTTTTAAAAAAATGGGGTTTTTCAATTAAATTTTTTACAAAACACTACTTGCGTGGATGTACAACTACAAAATTAAAAAAAATTATATGCCGTAGGTATGATGGACCTCTCAAAGAACCGTATAAAAATTTTAATTATTATATAAGTTTGTTAAGAGATAAAGCAAAAAGATTATTTATATCAGATCATATTTATAAGAGTAAATAATTTATATGAAAAAATTGATACGTAATATTTATAATTTATTATCTATTTCAACTCCAAAATTTATTATTTTAAATTATATTAAAAATTATTTTCCTTACTATAGAAAAAAGAAACATTGTTTAAAAATAGATGAAAAAATTTATAAAAATTTTAAATCTATAGATATTACTAAAAAATGGTTTTCTAATAATCTTTACTTTCTCTCAAAAAACCTTTCTTCGCTTAAAATAGAAAACTTATTAGAAATTGGTTCGTATGAGGGACGAAGTGCTATTTTTTTTTCAAATATTTTTAAAAAATCAAAGCTATCTTGTGTTGATACTTGGTCAGGAAGCGATGAACATGAAAATATTAATTTTAAATCAATAGAAAATAATTTTGACCATAATGTCAAATTTTTAATAAAAAACCAGTCTCTATCGAAATTTAAAATGACATCGGATAATTTTTTTAATCAAAATACCAAAAAATTTGATTTTGTCTATGTTGATGGTGATCATTCTAAAGATCAGGTTTTAAAAGATTTAAAAAATTCTTGGTCTTTCTTAAACAGCAATGGTTTTTTATTAGTTGATGATTATATGTGGTGGTATTATAAAGATTTAAAAAATAATCCTGCGTTTGCTATAAATAGTTTTATTAAAGATTATTCAAATCAAATAAAAAAGATGATTATATGGCATCAGGTTTTAATTCAAAAAAAATAATTTTTATTCTTTTGAAATTTTATTAAGAGCATTATTTTTAAATAAATCGGCTTCTCTAATATATCTTCTAACCATATCTACAGATTTATGACCTGTCATAGTCATGATATTTCTCTCGCTAGCTCCATACTCAGCAGTAGTTGTTGCAAAGCCCGATCTAAGGCTATGGCCGGCATATTTTTTTTCGTCAAAACCCGCCTTTAATGCATATTTCTTAATTATCAGGGCCACGTTTTTATCTGAAATTGGAAAAACTAATTTATTCCTATTTTCATACATCCAATTTTTAAGATGATCTACGGGACAGTAATCAGTATATTTAAACGAGGGGATTGCTTTAGTCATTCCTTCTCCAGATTGATCAGATTTAGATTTTTTAACGAATATCTTAACCCCTTCATTAACGAATTCAACATCGTCCCTTGTAATAGCAACTAACTCAGATCTTCTAAATCCACCTGAAAAACCAATCAAAATTAGTGATTTGTCTCTTAGTTTTTTAAATTCACTAATTGATGTTTCATTAATTGCTTTAATTATTTTTTTTAAATCATTGAATAATAATGGTTTTTTTGCTTTTTGATGGACGCCAATTTGTCTTTTAATGCCCATTAAGTTTTCTACAATTATTGGATGTTTTGTATCTAAATAGTGACCTTTGTATCTATGCATTACTTTTATTGATGCTAAGCGTCTTTTAAGAGTGCTATATTTAGATTGTTTAGATAGACTGGTAAGATACAAGGATATGATTTTTGGTTGCGTTGGCATACTTTGC
>VMHT01078834.1_pt1 | contig 12628 bp, 7 predicted proteins | sample 4693611 | NCBI WGS metagenome assembly VMHT01 (sample SAMN12280063, study PRJNA550983) | marine metagenome | isolation source: seawater sampled from same location over 5 years 0.02-0.2 micron viral filtrate | place: USA: collected off the coast of southern California halfway between the port... ... | reverse complement strand
TGGAGACTCAGGTATGCCTGTATTGAGGGCCCAGAAGTTGGTGTGTATGATAGAGGTAGAGTAAGAAATGAAAAGATAATAAAACTACCTGATTATTGGAAAGATCTTGTGGATGTTGAGAGTATATCAGTTCAGTTGCAACCAATAGGATCACATCAAGACATTATTGTGAAGAGGTGGGATGATCAATTTATATATTTGCAAGCACAAGGTGGCATGCCTGTGAATTGTTTTTATCATGTATATGCTGCAAGAAAAGATGTGAACCCATTATATGTTGAGTATCAAGGTGATAGTTGGAGAGATTATCCTGATCCAAACTTTAATCCAGAGACTGCACCTGATGTTCCAAATTATAATGATCCTACTTACAGAGGTAAGAGAAACACAATAACAATTTGAAGAAATTAATTTATATTGAGGAGAATTTCATTTCTCCTAGTCAATGTCAGCAGATAATAAATTACACAAATGAGTCTCTCGGAATTATGACTGCTATAGGTCATAGTGAAGATACTATTCCTTCTTTTGAACCTCAAGAGGATGATTATGACTTTGCTGGTCATCATGCAAGACAAGATGAAATGCTAGATGATGCTAATTATCAGGGTCATGCTGATTTTTTAGATACAACTGGAGAAACATCAGAGTTTTACACTAGGGTTGTTGATAAAGTCACTCGTGTTTGCAAATCATTCGATGATCGGGCTAATCCAGATTATGTGGGTGTCATTAAATGGAAACCTAATACTTTTATGAAACCTCATTATGATAGTTCTGCAAAAGAAGGAATTTATGATCTGTTTGCTGCACTTCTCTATCTAAATGATGACTTTGAAGGTGGTTACACTGGGTTCAAAGATTTTGAGGTCAAACCCAAGACTGGTAAATTATTAATCTTCTCCAATTCACAATATAAACATCATGTGACTAGAGTAGTGGGTAAAGATCGTTATGCTCTTTCTTTTTGGTATAATAGCTCTACAGATACTCATCAATCTGACTGAAAATAGGTTCCCAGTCTATTTTTCTTCTAAGAACGACTGCTATATCGTCTATTTGCTCATCAGTTAATGCTTTTCCTTGTGCCTCTGCTCTTCTCTGAACCATTTCATTAAGATTCATTCTTAGAATATTGCAATCATAGATCGCATATTGATTTAAGGGTGATGCCATTGACAAATAATTATCTCTATGATATACTTATGTTATTATAAAACCAACCACTAATGGATGATGAATACTTGACACGTTGTGTCGTTGATCCAATCAAACGTAAACTTTATCTGTATTCTAGTGAGGGTGATGAGAAAACCGTAGACTGTGAAACAGTGGATCAGTTTATGAATATGCTACGGTTTGTGCGTGATACAGCAAGTGAAGATGTATTATCATACGTTAATCCTCTTTAACGGCCACCAAAATTAGCTATAGCTTCCAAAAAAGGCGGGGAAAAAACCCCGCCAATTTTTTTGCCCTATTACTTTTTTATAAATACCTAAAAAGTATTTGCGGAGCACTCGCGTCGGCATATAGTGCCATATTTCCTGCATAAATAATCAAAAAAGTATAAAAATAAAATGGGTCTTTCCAGATTAGAGAATTTTTTAAAGAATGTGCGAGGCAACATTTTATATGTTAGCCCGAATGATTTGGATGCGACTGATAGTGTCGAAAACAAGGGTAACTCTTTAACTCGCCCATTTAAGACGATTCAAAGAGCTTTAATAGAAGCAGCAAGATTTTCATATCAGTCAGGATTAAATAATGATAGATTTGCACAAACAACAGTATTACTATATCCTGGTGATCATGTCATAGACAACAGGCCTGGTTTCATTCCTAATGGTTCAGGTAGTTTTTTAAACAGATTTGGAACAGCAACTTCTGATTTTTCTGCATGGGATGCAACAACAACCTATGATCTCTCGAATAGTAATAATGCACTTTATAAACTTAATAGTATACATGGTGGTGTAATCATACCTCGCGGAACTTCTCTTGTTGGTATGGATTTAAGAAAAACAAAGATAAGACCAAAATTTGTTCCAAATCCTGTAAATGATACAGTTCAGAGTTCTGCGATATTCCGTGTAACTGGTGCTAGTTATTTTTGGCAATTTTCTATATTTGATGCAGATCCTAATGGTTTAGCGTATCTTGATTATACTGATAACGTATATACTCCTAGTTTTTCTCACCATAAATTAACTGCATTTGAATATGCTGATGGTGTAAACAAAGTAAAAATTAACGATACATATCAAACATTCGGATCAAATACTAGAACTGACCTTGACATGTATTATGAAAAGGTTGGTTTAGTGTATGGTGCTTCATCTGGTCGTTCGATTGAACCAGATTATCCATCTACAGGATTAGACATTCAACCAAAAATTGATGAATTCCGTATTACTGGGCCTAAATCTGGATCAGTTGGTATTAGTAGCATTAAGGCAGGTGATGGTTCTACGTCATCAAATCTTATTACAGTTACAACAAGTTCTTCTCTTACAGGATTAGATGTAGACACTGCGGTTGTAATTAGTGGAATCACTGCGAGTGGTTATGATGGTCAACATGTTGTTACAGACAAGGTAAGTGATACAATATTCAAATATAATGTTCAAAATTCACCTTCTGATGCACTTCCATCAGTTTCTGGTTCTTCAGTATCACTTACAATTGATACAGTAACCTCTGCTTCTCCTTATATCTTCAATATTTCACTTCGTTCTGTATTTGGAATGAGTGGTTTACTAGCTGATGGTGCGAAAGCATCAGGATTTGCTTCTATGATGGTTGCTCAATTCACTGGAATTGGTCTACAAAAAGATAACAATGCATTTATAAAGTATAATGCAACCACAGGTGTGTATGATGACGGAACAGTATCTGGAAATGAGAGTTTAAACACAGATTCTAGGGCAGTATACAAACCAACATACTCAGGTTCACATATTAAAGCAATAAATGGTGCAACTATTCAGGCTGCATCTGTGTTTGCGATTGGTTATGCAGAGCATTTCTTAGCAGACACTGGTAGTGAGATGTCAATCACCAACTCCAACTCAAACTTTGGAGCGAAGGCATTAGTTGCATCAGGATTCAAACAAAACGCATTTTCACAAGATGATGTAGGTTATATTACACATATAGTTCCACCAAAAGAGTTTCCTACTACAGAAAAAACTGTTGAGTTCCAAACTTTTGATATTACAAACTCTGTGGGTATTGGAACAACATCAGAGCGTTTATATCTAAAAGATAAAACCAATGCGTCTGTCAAACCAGAGAATGTTTTAGATGGATATAGAATTGGTGCAGGAACTTCTGATAGAATTAACGTTTTAATTCCAATTTCAGCAGGTATCACATCAGAATTTAGTTCTAGAATTGTGATGCAAGGAAATACGACTACAGATGGAATTAGAAAAACTTCTGCAAGTGGTGAAAAGTCATTTAGAGTTAATAGAAGTTCTGCTGGTATTAATAGTATTACAAGTAATCAAATAGAATTAAAAGAAGCACATACTTTTGAGAATGGTGAGACAGTCAGAATTATAAGTGAAGATGGTTCATTACCTGATGGATTAGAATCAAATCAAGTATATTATGCAGTTACAACGGGAATATCAACTAACGTTGGATTAAAAGTCGCTAAAACACTATCTGAAGCAGAAAGTGGATCAGTATTAACACTTAATAATATTGGTGGCCCATTAAGAGTTGTAAGTAGAGTATCTGATAAGAGTGCTGGTGATGTTGGTCATCCAATTCAATATGATAATATAAGCAAGAATCAATGGTATTTAAAGGTTGGTATTGACACTCATAGTGGAAAAGATGCTATATGGCCATATTTTGTTAATAAGGTAGATTCATTAGGAAATGCTTCTCCTAGATCATATATTAAGAGAAAATCTGATGAAAGAGATGCTGCTGATACAATTTATCGTTTAAGATATGTAATTCCTGCGTCTAGTGGGGTTTCTGTAGCAAGACCACCATCTAGTGGTTACATTCTACAAGAGTCAAATACCTCAATTGGATCAACAACAACAGAAGTTCAATCATATTTTGGATCTGTAAATCTTACAAATGTTGATCAACAAAGAAACTTTAGAACAATTGCTGGTGCAGGTTACAGCTCAGTGGATAACACCGCGACCATTATAACAGATCTTCCTCACAACTTGTCTGTAGGATCTTTAGTTGAAACTGTTAATATAAAGAGTGGTAATAACTCAACAGGTGTAGGTAATTCAGGCTTCAATGGAACATTCCGAGTTGTTGGAATTAGTAGTGCTAGTGAATTTACTGTTGGATTATCAACAGCACCTGGTGCATTTACTACCACTGACATTCTCACTAGAGATGTAACTTTACCACACTTTAAGAGAAAACAATATAAGAACACATATTATATACAAGACACTGAAGAAGTTCAAGAGTATATTCAAGGAACACAAGATGGTATTTACTACCTAACTGTATTAAATTCATCTGTATCTCCCACAGTATCACCATTTACTGGAGAGAAGTTTACACAACCAATTAAATATCTTTATCCTCAAGTCAATCGTGACAATCCTGTTGCAGATCCAGAACCAGCAAGATCACATGCACTCTCAAAAACTATTGGTGAAACAACAATTAGCGATGTAAGAGATAGTCTTACAAAAGAAACTGTAAACAAATTTATTTTAGATCAAGGTGTTGGTATTGGAATTACTAATATTGTAACTCTTACTGGTATTTCCACAGTTGGTTATGCGTTCAGCACACTAACAAAAGATTATCCATTATCAAAACAGCATATTATTAGCACAGGTGTTGATCATGGATTTAATGGAATATCCTCTGTTAGTATCGCAAGTAGTGGTGGTGGATATGGAACTGGTGGTTCAAGTGATGAGGTATATTTTAATGCAAAATTAGTCAGTTCTGCTGATCTTGCATTCCCTACATTCAACTCAGATGGTAATGCAAACGCAGTTGGAGTAGGATCAACCACTGGTGTTAATGCCACAGCAAAAGTAACTGTAGATAAGAATAGTGGTGGTATTACTGCGATTTCTATTATGAATCCAGGTAGTGCTTTCGGTATTGGTAACACCATGTATGTCACTGGTATTACTACACATACAAGCTCCGTTGCTACAGGTCATAGTGCTGCTAAGATCACAGTTAAAAATGTTAATGATCACACTGGAGATATAATTAGAATTTCTGGAGTTACATCAGAAACTTATAAACAATACAATGATCTCTATCGTATTGAAAAAATTCAAGTTGGTGCTGCTAAGAGTGTTTATGTTCTAGGTAACGCAGCTGTTACTGGTGTAACAACTGGTGGAATAGGAGCAGTTGTAACTGAAAATGCTTTATTAACTAAAACTGGAAAGGCAGTTGGTATTCAAACATATAACTATAATCCAGTAACTGGAATAGCAACTGTTGGAACATCAACATATCATGGATTATCGGCTAATAAAAACGTTACAGTTGCAATATCAACAGTTGGTGTTAGAACTGAAGGTGACACCGCATCTACATTAGAAATAATTGCGGCTCCATTCTTGGGATCTTTCAGTGTAATAAAGGATTTAAATGATCAACAGTTTGAGATTAATTTAGGAATTGCTGTTACAACTACATCAAACCTATCTGTAGGATCATCAATATTTGCGATGCCTGAAGGTATTTCATCTAGTGATGGAACACCTACCGTAGATGATGAGAGTTTAAGTGGTAGAATGGTAGCATTGTATGATGGATTCCAAGTGAACTTGAATGCTGCAATGACCAAGACAACTACAAATATGGATGCAGCTGCATTTAACCCTGTTGCAGATGATTTCAATGTTGGTGATTACTTCATGATTGATGATGAGATTGTTAGAATTAAAAATCAACCATCTGACCCATTAGTTGTTTTCCGTGCAGTTCTTGGAACTAAAGCAGCAGCACATAGTATCCGATCTGTTGCTCGTAGAATTAAACCAATACCAATAGAATTAAGAAGACAATCTATTAACAGAGCTACGGGTCATACATTTGAGTATCTTGGATTTGGGCCTGGAAATTACTCAACAGCATTACCAGAGAGACAAGATCGTAATTTATCAGAGGCAGAAGAACTAATAGGTCAGTCTCTTAGAAAGGATGGTGGTGTAAACTACTTCTCTGGAACTAACGATAAAGGTATTTTATTTGCTGGTAATAAGAGATTAAATCCAATTACTGGAAAGGATGAGATATTTGGAACTCCAATTAGAACAGTCACGGGTGAAGATATCTCTGTTAAGAAAGGAATTAATATAATTAAGGCAACAGAAGGTGACTTCTCATCTTCCATTAATGTTAATGGTGGTGATGAAAATAAAGTAATCTCAGAATTTAAAGGCCCTGTGGTCTTTAGTAATAAGGTTACATCAACATCTACTAAAGGTCTTGAAGCATCATCTCTATTCTTACAAGGAGATGCAACAGTATCTAGAAAATATACTGTTGGAATTGCTACTCCAACATCTGCAGGAACTGCTGGTGACGTAGAATTTACTAATAATCCACAGAGTGGTAAGTATCTTGGTTGGGTCTACTCAACTGATAATGCATGGAAGAGATTTGGTAGCATAAGCACTGCTGCAAACTTTGATTATCATTCATTCGATGCTATTACATCTCCTGTCTTTAACCCAACTGGTATTACTACAGGTGTATTCTCAGGCACTCTATCTGTTGGTGGTGTTGCAGGTGCTCTTGTTGGAAATGGTGCATCAATCGGTGTTGGAACATTCAAACCTAGAGGTGCGGTTGACTTTGGTGATGCGGGTGGTGTCAAGAGTAGATTTGCAGTTATGCCTAAAGTTACAACAACAGAAAGAGGTAATTTAGTTGGTCTTACCACAGGTGCAATCATCTATAATGAGACTACTTCTAAGTTCCAAGGATACGCTGCTGGAGCATGGGTTGATCTACACTAAATAGAATTGATAAATAATAAAAAAACGTTAGGGGGAGAGTGAACCCGAAATGGCAATCAATAAGAATTTTGTCATAAAGAATGGAGTTCAAGTCTCAACAGACTTGATCATAGGTGATGCAGACAATAATAAAGTCGGTATAGGAACTACCATACCTCATTACGGCCTCCATGTAGGTGTAGCAAGAGGAGGTAGAGGTGGTATTGGTGCAACTGATTTAGTTGTATCTGGTGTAGCAACAATAAATCAATTATCTGTAACAGGTGTATCAACCTTTGCAGGTGCTCTCGATGTCAACAGCACGGTAGACTTTGCTGGTGATGTCGTTTTTAATGGCACGAATGATATTACATATGATCAGTCTGAAAGTGCGTTAGTATTTAATGATGGTGCAGCTATTAGAGTTGGAACTGGATCTGACTTTTCCATCATGCATGATGGTAGCAATACAATATTAAGAGAACGTGGAACGGGTGGTTTAAAAATATTAGGTAGTCAAATAGAATTACTTGGTTCCACTGCTGGTGAAACTCTAGCGAAGTTTACTGAAGATGGTGGAATAGAGCTGTATGATGATAATACAAAGAGAATAGAAACCACGGGATTAGGGGCTACGGTATTTGGAGATCTCACGATTTCTGGTGTTACAACTTCAGCAAGACTTTTAGTAACTGGTATATCAACATTTACGGGGTTAGTTGATGCGAATGGTGGTGCTCATATTGACAATCTTAGACTTGGTATTGATGCAGATAATGACATCACTACATCCTCTGGTAATTTAACGTTAGATTCTCAGGGTGGAACAGTTCAGGTTAATGATAACTTAACAGTAGATGGTCTTTTAGATGCGAATGGTGGTGCAAGCATTGATAATATTCAAATTGGAGTCACAGGTGATAATGAAATAGATACTTCCACACTTAACTTAATTCTTGATTCTGCTGGTGGAACAATCAATATTGATGACGGAATAACTGTCTCTGGTTTCTCTACTTTCACTGGAATATCAAGTTTTAATAATGATTTAAATGTTGGTATCACTACATTTTTTGTTGATAAGAGCACTGGTCGTATTGGTATTGGAACTAATGTACCAACGGCAGCTTTAGAAATTGGTAAAACAGCAGGAACTGGTATTGGTGTATCAATCTTTGAGAATGGTAATGCTGCATTCTCTGGTATTGTTACTGTTGGTGGAAACTTAAATGTTACTGGTGACATTGTATATGATGAAGTAAATGGTAGAAATCTAAACATAACAGGAGTTGCTACCGTTGCTGATCTTGGTGTTACAGGTCTTTCAACTGCTGAAAACTTTAGAGTTGGTTATGGTGCAACAATTCATGAACATGGTGGTGCTGCCTTTGCAGGTATTACAACGATAAATGGAAATTTACTTGTTGGTGGAGATATTTTACCAAATGCTGATGGAGCAAAAGACCTTGGTGCGGTTGGAGCTGAATTCCAAGACTTATTCATAGACGGAACTGCAAATATTGACTCATTATCTGCTGATACTGCAGTCATTGGTGACTTAACTGATAATAGAGTTGTTATTGCTGGATCGAGTGGTGAACTTGAAGATGATGGCAATTTGACTTTTGACGGCACAGGATTAAGAGTTGGAACTGCTGCGACAATTCAAGTAGGTGGTGCTGCTGCATTTGCTGGTATTGTTACTGCAAATGGTGGATTAGTGGTTGGTGCAAACGGAACACTTGGTTCGACTGCGATTGGTGCGACAATTACCACTAATGGTAATGCTGCGTTTGTTGGTATTGTAACTGCAGCAAGTTTTGTTGGTGCTTTAACTGGGAATGTCACAGGAGATGTGACTGGAAACGCAACGACAGCAGATGGTGTAGACGTAGGTGCTGTTTCAACAAGCTCAGATTTAAGAATTTTATTTACTTCAAATGGTGATGGTGCTGGGCGAACTATAAGTTGCTCTTCTGGAAGTGATGATTTTACCTATAATCCAAATTCAAAAGCTTTAGTTGTTGAAGGTGCAATAACTGCAGATAGTTTTAGTGGAACAGCATCCACTATTGCATCAAATGGTAACGCTGCATTTGTTGGTGTTGTAACTGCTGGTCGTGGTTTCAACCTTGGTATCGCATCTGCTGGCCTTACAGTTGCAAGAAATGTTGGTATTTCAACTTTAAACTTTATTGGAACTGGTAACTCCATTACATATCATGCAACACATAATCAATTAGATATTAGTATTGGTGGTAGTGGAGGAGGAGGTGGTGTCTCTGAGACATCAACATCAGTTTCATCAACAAGTGCTACAGCTTGTGGGTCATTTGATAAAACAGAGAAAAGATCTTCTGCTGTTCTTGCACAGATAACACAAGGATCAGCATATCAAATAGGTCGGTATTTACTAATACATGATGGCACAACTGTAACAACAATTGAAGAATCGGCAATCGCAACGGGATCAATGCTCGGAACATTTGAAGGTGTGATTAATGGTGATGATGTTGAGTTTAGAGTTACAATGAGTAGTAGTTCATCCGCAACGGTCATAACCAAAATTGACTCAATTTCAGTATAGGTGACATAGAATGGCAACTTTCAGAGTTGGTGTAGGATCCTTTAACATAAATGACGGCTCTGTTGGAATAGGAACAGAGGGATCTGGTCATGGAAATTTAAGAGTTGAAGGGGTCATAAAACCAACAAAAAACTTAGATGTGCTTGGAGTATCTACATTTACTAGATACTCAGGTTTTAATGCGGATGAAGTTAATGTTAATAATAGAGATTTAACTTTATCTGGAGAATACAGCACTACAGGAGATATTGTTGTTGAAGATGGTGCATCCTTGACAGTGGGTTTAGGATCAACTGCATGTGTAGGATCAGTTGAATGTATAAGTGTTAAACATCATTTCTCTGTTCCAGTTGGAGACACTGCTCAAAGAAATGAAACTTCTGGATATGGTGAGGGAACTGTAAGATATAATAGAGATCTAGAAACGATGGAGTTCTTTAATGGTAATGAGTGGAGACAGTTTAGATATCAATCAGATACTGGTAATCGTGGTCGTGGTGTGATTGGTGGTGGTCATAGTTATGTTTCAACAATTCAAGCATGGGAAATAGCAACATTAGGATCTGCATTTATGTTTGGTGATTTAACTGCTGCCAGAGCATATATTGCAGGAAATGTTGCTAGTGAAATTCGTGGTATTTTTGGTGGAGGAAGAAATCCTGCTGTAAACACAAACACAATAGATTATATAACCATCGCATCACAGGGAGATGCAATTGATTTTGGTGATCAAAGTCGATCATATATGGCCTCTGGAGGAATGTCTAGTTCCACAAGAGGTATTTTTGCTGGAGGATATGCACCATCTCTTCCTGATCTAGACATGGAGTATATTACCATTGCAACACTAGGAGATGCACTAGATTTTGGTGATCTATTTACTGGTGCATATTATTCTGGCACAGCAAGTAGTTCAACTCGTGGTGTATATGCTGGTGGAAATAATCCTAGCGGATCAGTCGCCACGATTCAGAATTTAACGATTGCCTCACTCGGTAACATGGTTAAATTTGGTGATTTAACTGATTCTAGACTTGGCATAGGTGGTGGTGGTAATTCCGTAAGAGGAATATTCTGTGGTGGTATTGCACCATATGCTGCCTCTGCGACCTACTATCGCCAAACCATAGATTATGTAACAATTGCTTCTGAGGGTAATGCACAAGATTTTGGAGATGCCCAACCCTCTGCAACCACTGGTATTAGTCAAAGGAGTGGTAGTGGTTCAAATCAAACAAGAGCAGTATTTGCTGGTGGTCAAGATAATTCCTCTGCTGTGAACAGTATGGAATATGTCACCATAGCAACAACTGGTAATTCACAAGACTTTGGTGATCTAGGAATCAAACAACGTGCTGTTGCGACTTTATCAGACTCTCACGGAGGTCTAGGAGGTTATTGATATGGCTGAAATAAGACAAGGTTACTTAGATGATTACACACAAATAACCAATGGTAATATTGGTATAGGAACTTCCGTATCAAATGAGAAGTTAGAAATTATTGGTGGAACAACATCACAAGAATTAAATGTTACTGGTATTTCTACCTTTGCCCATGTTAGTGGATTTATAAAGAAACATACTGATTACGCTGAAAATGTAAACATAACTGCTGGTGATAGTGGAACATTATCAGGTGAGATAGTTGTAGGTGCTGGCCTTACAATGACTGTGGGAGCTGCTGCAACATCAAGTCAAGGTAGTGTAGATAGTTTAAAAGTTTATAATATGTTCCAACCTCCATCAGGAACAACAAATACAAGACCAGCTGGAAAACCAGGTGCAATATTCTATAACTTTGACTTTAAAACAATAGAATTCTTTGATGGTAACAGTTGGAGACAGGTAGATAATACAACACAAAGTGGTCGTCAAGTTGTCGGAGATGGATTTACCGCCTCATCTTATAGGGCTGCAATTGGCACATTCAATGCACATACTTTAGGAAATGAAGTAAATTTTGGAAATTTAACCGAGACAAGAGCTACTTATGGTGGAGGTGCTTCAAGTGCTATAAGGGGTCTATTTGTTGCTGGATATGGCCCATATGTTAATATAATAGATTATATTGCCATTCCATCGAGAGGAAATGCAATTGATTTTGGTGATACAACAGTTGCTTCATTTGGAGCAGCATCTCTCTCCTCATCAACAAGAGCTGTAAATTTCGCAGGGTATGTAAGCCCAGGGATAAGTTCAAACGTAATTGATTATGTTGAAATAATGACATTGGGAAATGCACTTGATTTTGGTGATTCAGGAAATCCAGCATGGAGTGCCATAAGAGGAGCATCACCAACAAGAGGAGTTTATGGTCATGAGGGTGAAGTTTTTGAATTTATAACAATCGCATCAAAAGGAAATTCAATTGAATTTACGGATTCTGTGACAGAAATTACACAAAGCTCTGGATCTAGTAATTCCACAAGAATGATCGTCGCTAATGGAGGAGCCGAAACCGTAGCAAAAGCAGACAGACTCTCATATGTCACAATTCCAACTTTAGGAGAAAACATCGCTTTCGGAGATTTACTTGTACCTCGTCAAGGAACTGGTTCAAGTTCTACGAATACTCGCACCATAATCGCTGGAGGTAATGCTTCCCCTGCAACTTATAATACGATTGAGTTTGTAACTATACAAACGTTGGGAAATTCACAAGATTTTGGTGATTTGATGCTGCCAAGTAGAAATAATGCACAAATATCAGATTCCCATGGCGGGTTAGGAGGTTTCTAATGGCAACAATACGCAGAGCAGGTTTTGGATCAGTATTCGAGGTTGAAAATGAGACCGTTGGTATAGGAACCACTGGCACAGCAACCAATACTCTTCAAGTATTAGGAAGAACTAAAGCATCTGATGCAACAATAATTGGTTTATCAACACTTACAACTTATCAAGGATTTGTAGATAATGAAGCAAAATTTGGAAATGCACTAATTGATGTTGAATCTCAAGCAGGAACTCTTGGAGAAGTTACAATTGAGGGTGATGTAACAGTATCATCTGCATCAACATTTACAAGTTCAGTAAATCAATTAACACTCACAGATTCATTCAGTGTTCCA